>ULOM01036803.1_pt1 | contig 53980 bp, 98 predicted proteins | sample 1952561 | NCBI WGS metagenome assembly ULOM01 (sample SAMEA4835602, study PRJEB28245) | human gut metagenome | biome: gut microbiome; material: fecal sample | place: Denmark | collected 2008
CAACAAGGGAAACGCCTTTCGGGCAAGGGGTATCTTCCGATCAGATGTAAAGGTTGTGGTAGGAGTTTTCCGTCAAGGCAAGGCAGTTGTGAGTGATGTTTGGGTATGGTGTTATTGGTGGTGGATGTTTATTAGTATGGGTTGATGCGGAGGAAACCAAGGGGAAACGGGGGCGGCGATGGCGTGGGTTCGGCCCCGCTGGTCGTCCGTTCCCTATTCTCCTTTGGCGTTAGTGTGATATTAAAAATCGGATAGTGATATGACGAAAGAAGCAAGAAACGTATTTGGCGGTAGTATGGTAAATAATCTGCTGTCGCTAGGGTCTGAGCTTACAAACGTAAGGCGAGCCGGGTTGATAGAATGGAAAAGTGATGGATATATAGAGGTAGGAGGCGTACAGGTATGGGCTTACTATTACTTTGAGGATGGTGAGGATGTTGATAGATGTGATTGGGCGGATCATATGGAGATAGAGGTAGAATGTTGGATTTAAAACCGATTGATGGTAGTGGAATAACACCAAGTGGAACGGGCGGCTGTGTCACGGCGTGGCAGGCTACGGGTGTCTACCGCCGTTCTTTTTGGAGTGGTAATATAAAATACTAATAGTATGGACGAGATTACGAAATTACAAGATGAAGCGCTGCTTTATCTGCGTGATAATATCACAAAGGATGAGGCGTATTATGTTCTTACGACTGACAAGGATATGATAGAGATTCTTATAGCTGATAAGAAGGACGGAAGCAAACGTATCAAGATTCTTGATATGGGATATACTATCGAGAAGGATGATATGTTATTGTTATTCGATACAGATGGGATAATAGACGAATGTCTTTTGGTTGCCAGCTACATAGGGGTAAATATGTATTTTCGCAGGCAAGATGTCAACGCTATTTTGAATAACATCAATAGAGAGAAAGTTATGAAATATCCTTACATAGCTATTCAGTTAGATAATATACAGACTATCGAAAAGCGTAGGGTTATTTTTGAGATCACCGGACATAGGATAGATGATAACAGAGAGAAAATAGATTTTATGTTTGTTTATTTTATGGCTAGAATATTATGAGAGCGAGGAGGACTGTGAAGGGAAGAGATATTGTGAAGATATTGGTATTCGGGTATGATAGGACGCTTATAAAATCCATTAAGGATTCCGGATTCAGAAGTATGTCGGATGTAATATCGTACGCCAATAATATGGCCGGTGATAAGCCTATTGATCATATTAGGGTATCGAATGAGGCCCGTGGATGGTGTGGATCATATACTAATTATGGTAAAATGATAGATTAGCTCGATAGGAGGGTATGATATGAGAAGGATTATAAAAGAGAAAGACGATATCAAGGTATCTATATTTAGTGGGGATAGATTGGCTCGTATTTTCATTGATTCTGGGTATAGGAATATAGCTATGGTGATAGCCGATTGCGGCAGAATAGCTAATGGTTGTTATCATATACATCATATTGATATGGTAAATATGGATAGGGGATGGTATGGTACATACACATTATATGGAAGGAAAATAGATTAGTCGGATAGTGAACAACAAAGGAGGTATATATGGATAATATTATAACAAACGCGGATGGTGTGAAAGTAAAAGTAAGAGTATATGATTTTGGCGATGAAGTGGCTGATAGATATACCATAGTATATGTAAATAAAAATATAAAGGATGGTTATGGGGTGGTGTATTATCCTGTTTTCTCATGTAGTGAGGATCCATTCCATCCATTAGGAGTGGGGATGTATGCGGGAGATTATTATCCGCATAGAAGTCATATGTACAATTTTGGTAAAAGAGTGAAGGATATAGATTCACTGCCAAAGAAAGTGATTGAATTTATAAAATATATTACACAATGAACGAAATAACTTACAACAATTACGATTTGGTTGCTTTTGAACAGAATGGGGAAGTGGTAGTAGCCGTAACATTCTACAGGTATTACAAGAAGAGAGCTAAGGGCGAGGTTAATTATAGATGGAGAGCCAGATGCCCGGAGTTGGTGGATAAGATCGTAAAACACCGTACCAAGGTATTTACCGGTCAACTTATCCAGTTAGCGAAAGCGTATGGGGAGAAAAAGGTTATAAAATATCAGAAGGAGGAGGAAGGAGTATGTCAAAATACGATAGAGACGCTATAGAGATATATATACTGGATCATATAGATACAGATAATTATGGTAAGCAGTTTAAATACGATAGGGAATATATGTCTTTTATGCTTAGTGTGTTCAAGAATGAGTATAAAGAACATATCAAAAGGGATGGAATTAAGAAGGCTTTTGAGGATTACATAATGAGCGTTCCGTCTATATTCAGGATTCATATAGCGGATTGTGATATTAGATATTTATTACGTTCATGGGGAGTGGAGTTTGATGAGGATGATGATGAGATATACATCTTATACAAGAAGATCATAAGAGAGGTCTTTTTTAAGATGAGTGAGGATATGAAAGTTTGTTAATGTTGAACCAAAACCTTGGCGGGGCGGAAGGATATATCATGATCGTACGTGTGCGGATATGATCCGGGGTCGGTTCCCGGCGCCTTGACACAACTTAATTAAATATAAATATGGACAATATTTTAAAAAGAGCGGCAGCGGAACTGAAAGAAGCCGGTTGCAGGGTTTTCGCGTGGCAGGATGATGCTTATAATAGAAGTTGGAGTAAGGATGATTATACAACGTTGTATTACGCCTTCCCTGATTCGCCTAACATCGGGCGTCTGAGTCATGGGGAATATGGGATGAGCGTAGCATATAGTAGAGCTTATATACCGAGCCGTGGGAGTGGATCGGGGTGTTGTATCAAGGAGGAGGCTACGTTCGACCTTGCGACGGCGTTAGATGCGTTGAACGAGCCGTTACCTATGTGGTGTAAGGCCTATGGGGTTTATCCAAAGCAGTACGATAATATTGATAAAAGGTATAATAGCGATAATCATAACAAAAAATTATTTAAGGAGATTTGATATGGAGGTAAAAGATTGGGAAAATCTGGTTTTGAATACAGAGGTAGGATCACATTGTTTTGTTACGCTGATTGATGATAAGGATATCAGTAGAGGTTATGCGCAGATCAGACGTGCGGAGCATTTCGGGTATAACATCTGTTTTACCCGGTTATATGGGAATAAATTCTATTTTGAAAAAATAGAAGAGGGCCGTACACAACAATATATCAATAGGAGAAAATAGAATGGTAATAGAGTTTGATTTCGAGATATACAAAAACGGAGATTACGATAAGGTATATCTACGTAACGGAAAAGAGGCAAGAGTATTATGTGATAATGGGAAGGGTAATAGTCCTATGGTCGTGATGATTGAGGATGATAAAGCGGATTATATTATTCTACGTTATAACGAAACTGGCAGGAGGAATATCAATGGTCAATCGGGTCTCGATCTTATGTTATCGGTAAAAGAACGGGAACCAGAATTATGGGTTGTTGTCATATCTTATATGGATAATAAGGATAAGAGACAAAAGATGGTCTTACCTAATTTTTTCTCAAGGAATATAAGAGGAAATGTATATCTTCAAGGAAGCTCTAAATCAAGTGTATCATATTATGTTGATAAGCTAGAAGAAGATGGGTGCTTCGATGAGCTATGCGAGAAGATAAGGGTAAAGAGAGATCGCGTTTATAACATGGAAATAATATCACTATCAGATGACGAGACGGCAGTTTAACCAGTTGATAAATGATCTGGACGGTAAAAACCCGTTTATCGTGTTGCATAGGGATGCCGTTGCGCCTAAATACGTGGGCGTGGAGGTCTCGAAAGAAGGAGTGGTATATAACTACTCGGTTATAAGCATAAATGACGAATATAAGCCTAAAAAGGCTCTTATTTCGAAGATATTGGGTATAGCTGATAATCTTAATGGCGATAGCGGCTTGAAAAAGGGATGATTGAGTGTATTTATGACCATAATAATAAAAGTTGTGTACTGATACGAATGGTATTGGACGGAGGATAAATATGGCAGTATGGTAATAGACAGGTTTATGTCTTAATATCATAATATTCTGCTATTATATCCTCTTTTTGGGTAAGGAGTATAAAAATAATATAAATATCTTGGATATGGGGGAAATTAACATAGGTGATAAGATCGTGAATAATAATTTTGATATGGATAAGATATGACAAGATACTTGCTTATGATGGCTATGGTGATACTGCCACCGCCAAAAGGGAGCGGTGGCATGCCCCTCGCCCCGAAGCCGGCCGTGATCGAGGCACGGGTATGGGATAAGCTGGCGGCCGCCCTGTCTTTCGTGGAGTCAAGGAATGACGATCGAGCGTATAACGCCTCATCCGGGGCTTTAGGAAGATGGCAAATGAAAAGGGTATACGTTGATGAGGTTAATAGGATATTACGCCTCAAACGGCAGAAAAAGCGGTATAGATACGATGATCGGACGAATCCTGTCAAGGCTAGGGAAATGTTCGAGATATATCAATCTCATCATAATCCTAAAAAGGATATAGATCGGGCTATAAGATTGCATAGGGGATTACATTCCCCTAAATATATTAAGGAGGTTAAACGTAAATTAAGGGAATAATATGAATCGTGAGGTATTAATAAGTATCATTAATAGAGGTAGAATAAGGTTTATCCCAGTAAGAAGATGTCCCTTATGCGATGAATATGTAGGATATAAATTCGTTAGGATGTGTGATGGAAGTATGATACCGGTATTTTCTAGTGGATGTAGGTGTTGTGGCATAAATAATGGGACGCTATCAGAAAGGACTTGGGATGAGGTGCTTGATCTTGTCAAAACGGTACAAAATAAGCCTATGAATGAGAGAACGGAGGAAGATGAATTTATATTAAATAGTTTAATATAAGGAGGTATTGTATATGAAATGGGTGATAATAAAAGGCGTAAGGTATCCTATGTCCGTGGTGTCGGCATTCGCCGCATATTACGGGAACAATCCGTTTCTGAAGATACGGATAAGGAGCAAATATCACATAATTTCTTTTGATAATTTCGATTGTTTGAATATCCAGATAAGGTATTTGACTAACAACTATCCTGACTTCGTGCAGATAGGGAATTGGTATATATCCAAGAAGCAGGTGATGTCGTGGGGGCCCAAGGGGCAGGCCGTGGACGGATCGGGCTGGGTATGTGGCCAGATGTCAGAGATGGAAAGATAGTCAGGCGAAAAAAGAGGCTTTAATTTTTGAAAAAAGAAGAAAAGAAAAAGAAGATCGCAAGAAAAAATTTGAAGAACAGATCGAGATGTGGAAGTCTGGCAAGATTCTGGAATTATATCTACATTATTATTTGGAGGATGACCAGCCTAACGTATGGCTTCGCATCAAGAATGGCATAATTGAGACTAGCAAGAATATCAAGATAGGACGAGCTGAGGCTGAGAGACTTTGGAAATTAATAAAGTTCTTCCATAATGGCAATAAATTCCAACACGATATGGTATTGGATACAACCGGTCACAAATGGAAGATCAATAGCTATAAGAATGATATATTGGTTGCTGGATGTCACAGGATCGCATATAGCAAGATGGAGGGTGTTGCGAGACAATTAGGATGGGATTAAACAGATATCAACTAACATTTGAGAGCTATGGCAATCACTATCAGATTTACGGGAGAAACATCCAAGATGTCATGGGTGGCGTTACCGGTGGAGCCGGCGTATATGGGTAGGCGGTCGGGGAAGACAAGGCGCAGCCCTTGCTCGTTGGCTTGGTTGAGTAATAAAATAACATATAAATACGTAAGAAAATATGAGTATTAAAGAAGGAGATATGGTATCTATAAGACAGGATTTTATAGATGAATATCATAAACATGAATATAATAGCAAGGATATATGGGAGGTCAAGGAGGTATACAACATAGGGGGTGGATATTATGTAGCTATAATAAATAATCTAACCGGTTATGGGGATGCTCATATATGCACATATAATCTAAATTTAATGACTTTGCATGATCTTAAAATGAGAGAGAATGAGATAAATAGAGATAAAGCAGCCAAGATGTTCGCATGTGAAAGATATCTGTATGATAATGATATCCTTTCCACAAAAGAGCATAATGATATATTAAATAGATTAACGGATTTCGTTAAGGACGATGATGTGGATATACAACTTGAAGAAATACTTAAAGTGAAAATAACAATATAAATACAAAATTATGGAAAAGGGAATGATAATAAAACCATTTAACTTAGAGTTGGCAAAGAAAATCAGCAATGGTGAACGCAAGGGTGAGATTATAACGTTCGGGCATAATTATAAGGTAGAGTTAGTGTATAGTAATAAAGATAGGGGGATGTATAATACACTAGGAGTGATTTATTCTGATAGCGGTATAATATCTGACTGGTTCTCTGATAATGGGCTAGGAGAAAAAGGATGTATGCTTTATATTAATATTCCTGGATATACAACATTTAAGAATGGGGATGTATTGAGTAATGAAGAAGGTGATTACTTATTCATATTGAATACAAACGGGGAATACCTTACGTCTTATCATGCCTCTTGGCAAGAAGGGGGTTATTTATATTTCGACAATGGAGCTGCCAATGAAAATAATATTGAGAGATATAGATATGCCACTGAGGACGAAAAGCGAAATTTTATTAACGATCTTAAGGCAAGTAAAGAACCTAAAGCCAAAATATGCTTGAAACAATTCTTTGGTATTGAAATAGAACCGAAATATAAATTCAAGCCATTTGATAAAGTTTTAGTAAGAGATACAGAAGACTGATTGGCACGTAAGTTTGTTTGTTAGGAAAATTGCTGATGCTCAATATAAAGAAGAAAGATATGGATGCTTAAATGGGACGGGATGGATCTATTGTATTCCTTATGAAGGTAACGAACATCTTTTGTAAAAAACGTATTACCGGAATATGAAAATAAAGGCAACCAAGTACAGAAATGATTACAGGGTATGATTGGACTATGCCGGGGATTACAGAAACGAAAATATAGAATAACATGAAATATCAAAATTTTATGTGCCCTTATGAGCTTGCGCTAAAGTTGCATGAGTTGGGCGTAAATTCGGAGTCGGAATTTTATTTTGTGAAAGAGATGAAAGGAGGGGGAGCCCAGATAGATTCAGTTACGCGAAATACAATGAGGTATTCATATAGAAAAGAAGGCGACCTCATACCGGCTTATATGAGTCATGAACTTGGAGAGATACTACCAAGTATGATAAATGTCAGTAAATCAAAAATATGGGATGACTGGTTGCAGTTGACACAATATTTCCCGAATAAGGATAGCGAATATTACGAAACTGCCTATGTTCGATACGATGCTTGCAATCCACAAACAGAAGTGTATAGTGGATTTGGAGATACAGAGGTAGAGTCGAGAGCGATGCTACTTATTGATCTATTGGATAAAAAAGTATTGACATTAAGTGATTTAAACTTAAATTAGATTAGATGGGAAATCACTGAAATTAAATAGATATATAATTACATTACCTAAATTAAATATTATGAGCGATGATGAAATAATGAAAGCGGCTCAATTGATAGCCAACTCATCAGCGGCCTTGATCGAGGCTATGGGGATGATGAGCGAAAATATCGAGAGAGCTAATAGGGGCGAGTCTTTGGCGTATACCGAGGAGGCCTTTAATAAAGTGGTTATGAATAATGGAATAGATTATAATAGTGTTATGAGTAGAAGTTGGATATGAGAAATGGAGGAGGACTATGGGTAAAGAAGTTAAGATAGATGTAGGATATAAAGATGTGCTAGAAAAATCATTATCAGCCATCCAATATCTAAGAATACATGGATTCTCGACGTACATGGAATCGGAGGGGATTGTAAATAGGATAATGATGTTCAAGGATAAGAATGAGATGAGAGATCAAAAGATCAGATCAATTTAATAGAACTAATTATGACAGTAGAGTATAAGTGTATTGATGTTTACAAGAAGCCGGAGAATCCAATGGAATGGTTGCCGTGTCCACGATGCGGCCTCCGGCCTCTGGTCTGGGAGTTCGATAACGGGAGATCCACGGCGTGTGGGTGCGGGACAGACTGTTATAGTCATTGGAGCGTGCAAGCGGAAAGTATTATGTCGGTCATAAAGAGATCTGATAACGGTAAGTCGGCTGAGGCGTATGATATTGATGAACTTAAAAATAACTGGAATCATTGGGTGAGGACAGGGGAGATACTGTTTACGCCGGGAAATGGGAGATGGTAATATAATTAACAATTTAAGACATGGATCATTATTTGGCTACAATTCAAACAATATTAGATAGATGTGATGATAACAACACATCTCCTAGTATTGATGACATGGAGATAATAAAAATAAACCTATGCAGAATAATTCAAACTCGTTACGGAATAACTCAGTTATGGTTCATCCCGTTGATAGAAAGAATACAGAATGCTTGTTGTAAACATTACAATGATGTTGATATGTTATGGGAAAATTTTGTTAAAAAAATGACTGAATAGGAGGGATAAATATGAGTACAAAAACAAGTAAAGAATATAAAGCGATAAAGTATATCCATAATGAGCTTGGGCTTAGGAAGGAAGATATAATCAATGCAATTAGATCTGATATAAGAAAATATGTTGAGGAGTGTATATGTAATACTTACGGGAATGATAATAATATAGAGCAGATGATTAAGTTTATGGTGGATAATGAGCTTAAAAATAAAGATTTTAATGTCATTCCAAGAATGGTAGAGAAAGTATTAAAAGATAAGATGTTAAACGATATAGAGATTGTTGTAATAAACAAGAATTTAAATGATTGAGGATATGGAGAATAAGGATATTTTAGATAAGGTAAGAATGAAGGGCATAAACCAAGGGATATGGCTGGCGGTTCAGGAGCTAGTCTATGCCGGGCGCTGGACGCAGGCCGCAGAGGAACTGGTGTCTTCTTGTGGATTGACCGAGGATGAATGTAGGAAGCTGCAAGAAGAAAGCGAATCATTCAATGATGAGATGATTAAGTTTATTGACAATATGTTTGGACGTGAGAATATGATAAGTGAAGGCAGTACTATAAGTGAAAACGATACTATATGTATAAATATTAAGTATCATAAAATAGGGGAAGTCTTTAACTATAAAGTTGGTATGTCTGAAATGACATTAAGAGTAGATAAGTGTGATAGATGTTCGGGATGCGCTTTTGAAAATTATATATATGATTGCGTAAAATCAGGTTGCTTGGGATGCGAAAGGGAAGATGGGGAAAGTGTTAGATATACAATAGTTAATACATAATTTACAAAGCATCATGAATGGAGAGAATATAATACCTAAGATAACAGACAAACGTGGGATGTTATGGAAACAGCCCAATAGGAGATACATAGAAATTGATGAGGAATACGCTTTAATGACCAAACAAACCTTTGAGGGTCTTAGAGAATATTCAGTAACGATCCCATCGGGGGAATATGAAGGGAAGATGTGGAAGGCCAATAGAGGAGGTATATGGTATCTATATTGGTATGATCATGACGATAATCCATCAATGATCAAAATAGAGCGAAGAGAAATATTGTTACTTAATTAATACAAAATAATATGGGAGATAGAGTGCAGGAAGCCAAAGAAGAAGGCATAAGACAGGGGATATGGTTAGGCATACAAAGATTGGTACATTTGGAGAGATACGACATGGCAAAACATTTTATAAAGTTATTCGGATTTGATAGAAATGAGTGTGATATGCTATTGGACAAGAATGGTTCGGATGATAAAATGGAATCATTTATTATTCAGATGGTATTTAATAAAGACGATAAGATAATCTTGGATGATATAGGATATCATAAGATAGGATCTATATTTAAATACAATATCGATTCGAAAGAAGTAGAACTGGAGGTGGTTGAATCCAGTGACGCTAGTTGTGAAGGATGCGCATTTAATAATAGTAAGAATTATTACTGTAAGGATACCCATTGTATTGATGTAGATAGGAAAGATGATATAGACGTTATATATAAAAAGGTAAAAAGATCATGAGTTTAATAGATAAATTAGAGGATTTGGTGGTTAAGGTAGACACCGAATACCAAGAGAAGATGGAGGCGGTGATCCGGGAGATAGTCCCGGGGATGCCGGAAGGGAATGTACGTCATGCCGCCGAGCTGATGTGCACGGACAGGATGGGGAATATGATGGACATAGATGTTTATATATTAAGGGAAGAAGATAGGCCTTATGAATGCCATTATCTAAAGGATCTATTGGAAGATAGGGTAGCTAGAATAGATAAGATGCATGAGGATAAAAGTTACACATACAATATAGATGATAATTATTGGTGCGCTACATGTGGTTCCCATTCTCATAAAAAGGATTCTGAGACAGGGTATTGCTGGCATTGCGATACGGTTAATTGGGTTAAAGAAGATGGAGCAGATGTTAGGGTATAATTACCAAAGAATAAATATGAATGATAGGAGAAAGGATAGTATTAACTATTAATAATGTTTATTTAATTTAATCCAAAAACAAAATGTCTACTTTTGTAGACACATAAAAATTATATATATGGAAAAGAGTGAGTTTGTAAAGAAATTGGAGAAGATCATCGATATGGTTAAGACCGAAGATGATGGTTTCGAGTATGGTGGCAAAGTCATTTTCTATAAAGAAGATGATAGTAACTATGAAGTCTCGGTAATGAACATTGAGATGAATTTGGAAGTAGAAGCCAATGTTATGGCTGGTATGGATGATATGGATTTTACCTGCCTTATGAGTGAGGTTTATAAACAAAAGGCGGCAAAGGCTATAATGATGGAGAAGGATGACGATGAAGACAATTAATGAGATGACCGATCAGGAGATATATGATCTTACTGACGAGCAGATAGATAGATTGATCATAACAAGATGCGCTAAGGAGGGTGTTAGGTTTGTGGACGAACCTCCAGTTATGAAGACATACGACTACAAACCTATTTCTCCATCTAATTTCTTCTACCTTTTAGAAGGATTGAGCATAGCTGTTTTTAATCAGGATGATGCTATTAAAATAGCTAAGTTCTTAAGTAAGTTTGATTTATACAAGACTACATACGATTTCACTATATCCAATGATAAGATATATAATAAGTTGGATATAATCAATATCAAACATATTCCAATGTTTGATACGAAAGATGAGGAATCCTACAAATCTATAAAGGACAAGAATAATAAGATTGAGGAGGAGTATAAAGATCAGGTAGATAAATACAAGAAGGGTATAAAAAGAATGAGTGAAATCCATGCCGAGATCTGGTCGAAGGTAATCGATGTAAGAAATAAGATTGATCATATGAATCATCTTAGATTCCTTTTTGTAAAGGAATATCTTCCGTTGGTGGATCATGATACGAATACGGCTATGACGTTTTTTAAGAAAGCTTATGACGTGGATGATGATACGGAAAGATATATTCGTGAAGGGATAAAGGATTACCCATTGTTTAACAACAACATAGATTAATAAGATGCACAATTGGTTTAAATGTACGGTTTCTTATGAGACCGATGCCGAGAACGGCATGAAGAAGAAGGTTAAGGAAGAATATTTAGTAGATGCTCTTTCTTATACCGAGTGTGAAGCTAGAATCATAGAGGAGATGAAACCGTTTATCTCCGGTGAGTTTAGTGTTGATATCAAACGATTCCGGATAGCGGAATTATTTGCCATGGATGGAGACCGGTTTTATAAGGTCACGGCTGATTATATTACGATGGACGAGAAATCGGGCAATGAGAAACGCAAGGCGTTTAACTACATCGTTCGGGCCAATGACCTTGATCATGCCAAAAAGAATTTCGAGGAAGGCATGAAAGGAACCATATCAGATTTCATTGTAACTTGTATCAAGGAAGAGAAGAAGCTGATGGACTTCTACGAGTTTGATGGTAAGATCAGGAATCCTGAGAAACATGAAAATAGTAAGCAATAAAGCTAGCTATGAGACCACATCATCCGTCGCCGAGAAGTTGATGGAGATAAGCAAGATGGAGGGTACGATTTATCGTATCCTCACATTATCTAACAAGACTTATCTGGCGTCTAAACTAGGATATAGTAGGTCAGGGTTCTATAAGAAAATACAGAACAGGAACTTTAATATCCGGGAACTAGCTCAGATATTCGACACGATCATCAATTTCAAGGATCAGGATTGGACGAAGGGTAAAATAGATAGGCTTAAGAGATATAGAGCCATGAGCCTCATGGAGTTTAATAAAAGTTATAAAAAGAAAAAAGCGTAAACTACCCGTAAACTAAAGATTTATGGGCTTTAGACGTAGAAATATCATCATGTATAGAACACGACAACAATTCCCATCTTTCATGGGTGTTTACATACCCCCATGTAGCAATATTTCTAGCAGCGTTAATGTCCGCATCTGCAATATTGCCACAATATTTACAATGGAATCGCTTCCCATTGCGAATACCTATATGTTTGTATTCATGGCATGTTTGCGAGGTATAAGCCGGAGGGACGGCAATGATCTTAACTCCATTCATCTTGCATTTATATTCAAGAAAGGAACGAAGCTGATAAAAACTCCACGAGTTACTTCTTCTTCGAAATGTTTTGTTTCGTCTTTTGGAGTTCATGCCGAATCGGATATTTTTAAGATCCTCGATAGCGATACCCTTGTTTTCTTTCTTGGCCTTCGCAACAAGCCATTTGCTAATACTGTGATTCACGATGGTAGCGAATCTTTTCTCACGTCCTCTCAACCGTTTCAGCAACTTATGGCAGTTGCGGGTGCCTTTGGACTGAATAGAAGCTCTTACCTTATTATATTTGTCTCGTATATTTTTGACCTCATTGGAAGAAATACTGGTTCCATCAGAGATAGAAACAATATCTGTGATTCCCATATCAACACCAATAAAATCCTCTGCATCCTCTTCTTCCTCATCTGGGATCTCTATCGTTTGATAGAGATAGAATTTACCCTTGATAAGGACGAGGTCGGCTTCTCCTTTTGCGAATTGCATAAGATGAGGACGATAGCAGGTATATGCTATTTTCTCACGCCCTCCAATAAGCGAGATGGAGCATATGGATTTTGGAATATTGTAGGAGAGAACACGACTATCGTATGTAATAGCCCCAAATTCACGGAAACATCTTTGTTTCTTTCTATCAAGCTTATACGCATCTGCGACCTTGCTGATAGCGCGTACGACAAGCTGAGAGGAAAGGCGATACGTTTCCTTTATTGGATAGTAAACCTCCTTATGCAGACCAAATTGCTTAAATACACGTCGCTCCCACGCTATTTGAGAAATAGCGTTGCAAGCCTTATTGAAAACACTAAATGTATCTTTCAACATTTCGACTTGCTTGCATGTTGGAAGCAGCTTTATTTGCAATGTCAATTTCATACAGCAAATATACTAAAAATATCTAATTGTCAAATATTTGAAATAAATTTATTAATCAAAGAAGGGATAGTGGTTCAATCCCTCCCACGAGATAAAGACTTGCGGGTTTCCTTGAACCTGTTTTATGAAGGGTAGGATGTTGCCGTGTGAGAGGTGCGGCAGGATGGTAGCCATAAGGAGCAAGGGGTTATGCCCTGCGTGCCGGGCTAGGGAGCTACCGCCAAAGGAAAGGGCGGCGATACGGGTGAAGGCCAAGCCCCGGGGCAGGAGCATAGCCATATTCTTTGGCGCCCACGTAGCTAGGTTAAGTATGACGAGAAGATCTCTTACAGGGATGTACATCCCATGCCCTGGGGTAAGTAACATATGCCACTTATATCCTAAAAGGAGATATAAGTCGGTAGCTGAGAATGATGATAACATTGTTTATCTTACGATAGACGAGCACACCAGACTCGACTATCTACTAGATACGATGGATTTCGACCAGCTTCTAAAGGAGTTTGGAGACACATGGCTGTTCATAGCCAGAAAAATGAAGGCCCTAGCGCCCGAAGTCGAGGAGGATGGTAAATTAAAAACCAGATTATTGACATGGATAGAAGAAAACAAAGATTACTTTTAGGCCTAGGATATAAGGCTATAAGTGACACGATATATAGTTATGGGACGATCATGGAGGTCATAAGCGATCAAGAACTGTTTGATGACATGAGAGTCCGTTTATCCGAGAGACACAATGTGGTTATCGAGGATAATGGAGAGATAGGAGGATCGGGTTTAGGCAAGATAAAGGACGTGTGTCCATCATACTACTGGAGATCATCACTTCCAATATTAAGAGCATATCATACAGATCCTAAATTTACCGCATTCTTTGGCATATTAGACGTTTTATCAACGGTTCCGAAGGAAGATATCTATGAGGAAGAAAAGCCTGTTGACGAGCCTAAGAAAGAACCTAAGGAGGAGATAGAAATTGAGTATGATCTGGAGACTGAGCAACAGTATTATGCCGCTGAATGGATCAAGGATATCCCGACACCAGTCTTATACAGAATGACCGTGGCTGGCAAGCGTGTTTATTATGAAATGGGAGCTGATGGATATCCTATCATATATGATGGGGCTACCAATAATATTGCGAATGGGTATTGTGATACTTCCGGGGCATTAGAAAAATGGAAAAATGAGATGAGACTCAAGGGTAAGGACCCAGACGAGTACGCCAACTACCGGGCTGACTTGGGTACGATCATGCATTATCTGTTTGGGTTATATCTGACGGGAGTTAAGATAAAACTGATTCCAACATGGATAAGAAAAGCTGTCAAGGAAGCTAAGTTGAGAATAGACAAGTATAGGATGGAGCGGATATTAGTGGATAATATGGATGAGTTGATAGAAGATCTAATATCATTCGCTATATTCTGTAAAGAAAGACATGTAAAACCTGTGCTGATTGAGAAGATGTTGAGGTCAAGGAGATTGAAAGTAGCTTCCTCTGTGGATGCCGTGGTGGAAATGGATAGCGAGCCGGAGATGGTGGAGATAGAGGTCGAGACAGAAGAGTTCTATAAGACTGGAGCCAAGAAAGGTCAACCTAAGACAGAGAAAAAGAAGATAAAGAGATGCAGGAGGATATTCGCTATATTGGACTTCAAATCAAACAGGAAAGGCAATTTCTATGATGAGTATGCTTTCCAGCTTGAGTTATATAGAAGAATGATAATGGAGAACTACGGAAAGATATTGGAGATAGAGGAGATCTATAACTTCGCTCCGGGTGATCCTACCGCCAAGACAAGCCAATATAAACTGAAGAGACAAACTGATAATCCTATACTTAACATGGCTACAGTCGTATATCTCCAAGGTAAGTATAAGTTCGAGAAAACCAATTATACGGTTACATCAAGAATAGGATCTTTGGATATAGAAAGTGATTTTGAATTGAATAACTTGATAAGAAAAGAATCACTGAGAGATTATATTTATCGAATCATGAGTGAGAGGATAGGATAATGGAGTTTAGGGAATTTGACAAGAGCGTTCACAGATATGAATTGGATCATAGTAAGCCAAGAAGAAAGCTGACGTGCCCGCAATGCGGCAGGGATAGATGCTTTACGCCGTACGTAGATGTAACCACCGGACAGATAGTAGGGGAACAGTTTGGGGTATGTGATCACAAAAATAAATGTGGTTATTTTAAATATCCAACAGGCAATGAGCTTGGGAGCAATGATCTTTTTACCGATTCTAACAAAGTATTAAGGAGGTACAGACCTCCCGTGGATCCGGATATAGCCAACTGCATTCCGGTAAGCAAGATGTTTGAGACGTTTAATCCTTTCGAGACATCTGATCTTCAGGATTATCTATCCAATATCTTCGGATCGTATCATACCAATAGGGCATTTAACTTGTATAAGGTGGGGATGATGAGATTCGGAGACTGGGGTAAGTGCTGTGTGTTCTGGCAACTGGATAAGAATTGGGTGGTGCGGACAGGGAAGATAATGGACTACGGGCCTGACGGGAAGAGGGTAAAGGTTCCCATGGATCATGTATGTTGGGTGCATATACTGGACGGTCAGGATTACCTGCTTAGGCAATGCCTGTTCGGGGAGTTCCTTATCAACTTCTATCCCAATGACGCTCCGGTGTATATAGTAGAGTCAGAGAAGACGGCTGTTATCTGCAACATCGTGTACCCTAGTAGGTTGTTCATGGCCTGTGGCGGTATCCATATGTTGAAGAGGGAGATGGTAGAGACATTGGGTAGGAGGCGGATAGTCCTGTACCCGGATAAGGGCGACGCTTTCAACGAATGGAGAAAGAAGGTAGACAAGGATATGAGGGGGATGAATATAGAGATAAGTGATTTTCTAGAATCAAAACCCAATATAGATGAGGGGATGGATATAGCGGATTATTTTATAATTAAACAAATTTACAATAATGGCAAAGGTAGTTGATAATTACAAGGGATTCAAGGTGCTTGAAATAACAAGACAGGAGATGATGGATAAGCTTACCAGATATGGGTGCTTAGGTATTTGCGATATGTGTAACAGACCTACATCCGTAGGTTATTACGTGGCGGTGATCAATCAATGGATATGCAAGGACTGTTACAATGATTTCATCAAGTCAATTGACAGGTATGAGAAGGACATGAAAATAGAAAACAAGAATTTTAATAGATTCTGCAATCTATTTAATGTTAAGATGGAGGAGACGGTATGAAAGAATTGTCTTTAGCCCAGAAAGCTATGTTAAACGGGTCCATATGCCCATACTGCAAGAACCCGTCCACTATGATAAATACGGTAGAGGGGAAGCAAGTAGGGTGCGAGAAGTGTGGGGCTTGGATGAGGTCTGATTCGATGGGTAAACCAGTAGGGAGATTGGCGAAACCAGAGCTTCTTAGGGCCATGGATATAACAGCTATTGAGATCGATAGGTTCTTGAAAGAGTCGAGTTATGAAAGGAAAAACTTTTACAAAGAGTTATCCAGTGAGCTAGGAATACCAGAAGAGCATGTGTCTCCGTATAAGATGTCCTTATTATCATTGCTTAATGTTATGAGACATATCAAGGTATATGGGAAGAACCATATACAGATACATGAGGGTACCACGATAGGTAAGGCTTGCTCTAGGCACGGAGCGGTGGCGATCGGGAGTAACGCCTGCCACGGATGCCCGGAGTTTCTGTTTCATGTGGTAGACAATACAACCAATACGGTAGTCTGTGATACAGACATGAGTTATGGAGATTATGTAGGTGAAAACAAATAAATTTGGGCAATAATATCAATAGAATAAAAAATGAAAGTAATTTTTATTCATAAGCCAACAGAATTTTATGTTGGAGGATCGGTGTACAACAAATCTTATTGCAAGGATAAGATGATAGAAAAAGGCATCAGCGAGAACCGGGTAGAGATGCTTAGTGATATAATAGGTCCATACGTATGTGTGTGGGAGATAAAGGACGGAGATGATCCTTACGAGAGCATGAGAAGCAGACTCGGAGATAAAGCCTCATATTTAGATGGAGAGGATATTATCGTAGAGGATTATAATTATGACGAGGAGGACGAGGATGGGGAGATCGACTGAATACTATAGGACACATCCGGAGGCCAGAAGAAAGAAAGCCGAGACGGATAAGAAGATCAACGCCCGCCCTGAGCAGAAAGCCAAGAGACGGGAGTTGGGTCGCAAGAACTACAAGACCGATAAGTTGAAAGGTAAAGCCTATCGGAAGGGAAAGGATTTATGCCATACGGCTAAAGGACTTAGATATAAATCAAGATCAGCTAACAGAGGGTCTAAATCCGATACGGCTGGCGATAGAAACGCAAGAGGATGAGTGAGGATAGGATATGGAGGTCATCCAAGGAGATTATCATGGATGCCTATGAGAGGATAAGAAAGTATCAGTCGGGAGAGCTTCTCCCGGCTCGTACTGGATACGCTTATCTTGACAAGGCGTTGCTGGGCGGGTTCTACCCACAACATGCGGTGGCTATCGGCGCTAGGCCCGGAGTGGGCAAGTCTTATTTGGCTCAGAAGATTATGAGCAATGTAATGAATGTTAATATCAATCCCCAAGCTGATGATTATGTATGGCTCAGATGTGAATTTGAAATGAATCCAGAGGATTTGATGTTACGTTCACTATCAAAAAAAATGGGAAAGGATATACAAGATATTCTCCTTAACGAGATGTCTGATGAAGAGATAAAGGAAATGCAGAAATGTCTTAAGGAGGAAAACTCCAGCAGAATAACATACATTCCTAAACCATCGACAGTAGACGAGCTTCAGAACTTCTTATGGAATAGTTATATGCCAGCGAACAAGGATAAGAAAATGGTATTTGTATCCATAGATCATACAGCTCTTATACAAGGTACGGGTGACGCTAAGAGGAATATAGATAGCCTGATAACCATGTGTAATATAGCTAAAAGAACTTTCCCCAATATATTCTTTCTTATAATATCACAACTTAACCGTGATATTGAGGGAAGACGGGATCCTAAGGATCATATGCCAAAACAATCTGATTTCTATCAATCAGATACATTGGGGCAATTGTGTACAGCTATGGTAGCGTTGAATATTCCAAAGAGATACGGCTATTCATCATACATGCAATTCCCGCAAGGCTGGTATCCTAATCTGGAACGTTTTAAGAGTGAATCAAGGCGTTCTTTCCGTGTAGATGGACTTATATTCCATCATATAGTAAAAGTCCGTCAGAGATCGTTAGAAGAGATTGAGGCTATACATGTGGATATCATGAAAGGATATGAGCGATATTATCCTGACGGAGGTGTGGTACGCCAAGAAAGACCAGGAGGCTCGGATGCCCCTGTAGGTAGCGGCAGGCCGGATACGGCAGTCGTTACATTACCGCCGCCCCCAGGGATACCTTTGGAGCATCAATATATACCTCCCAGTGATGATTTCAATGTAGTACATGACGAAACACCTTATTAATCATGAGATTAAGGAAAAACTATTTGCTTGTCATTATAAAGGGAATGGAGATGCTATTAAAAGCCAATTTCTCTGCCGAAAACAAGATGGGTATACGAGAGATCATATCCTCGTTGAAGGAAATGGCCGAATACAGCATCAGGTACGTCATAAACCGGGAACGGGAGAAGGAGATCATGGGTATCTGCGAAGAGGTGTCTAAGAAGGTTCTAGAATATAAGAGAATGAACGACAACTCTATGGTTTTGGAATTGGAGAACCTAAAGAGGGAGGTTGTGGCGGTAGAGGATCTTCTTAGCTCTTACAAGGGGGTTCTTGACGCTGAGTTGGTAATAGCTGAGGATGATATCAGGATCATACGGGACAAGATCGCCATAAGCCTGAGAGAGGATGGGTCGTGCAAGAGCATGACTGACGCAGATAAAAGAGCTAGGGTGGATGTAAGGTACGAGCGGGCGTTGGAGGATTATCGAGTCCTTCTAAGATGCGCCAATACGGTTAGAGCCAAGATGTCGGTTATAGGGCATCTTAATCAATCAATAAATCAATCTATATCAGTCGGTAGGGTTGGTATGGCTAATGAATCTTATACGGTAAAACAGTATGAAAAAGGGAAAGAGATTATCGAAAGCAGACGCCCTTAGGGTGTTGAGAAGGGCTTACGATCTAATAAAGAATGATAATTACGTTTATGTGTAAAGTAATAGAAAAGGCAGCGGTTGAATTATCACTTGCCGAAAGATCATGTGTAGCGTGTTATCTTATACCAGAACTGAAGATGTTCAAACCTGTAAACAGAAAAAAATGGAGATTTTTGGTTTCATCCATCAAAGAAAAACATAAGGTTACATATAATAGATACGCTAATAGATATATATAACGGAAATGATCATCCCGATATAGTCGAGAGGGTAGCCAGAAAGATTAGGTCAATATTTTAACTTATTTACATATGTATATAAATTTTGAACAGATGATAACATCAGGATTAACGATGTCTGATGTCGGGTATCTTTTGATGATCCGGCAAAAAGAAGAGATGGCTAACACCATTCCAAAGGAGAAAATAGATAGCTATAAAGCATCTGGTTATATTGAGCTTCAGAAGAATGGGAAGTGGAAGATAACGCCAAGGGGAGGATCGCTGCTGATGCTGATAGAGACGCCCGGCCTGACACCGGAGGTCGAGGGGATCCGGGACCGTATCGTTGGGGTATATAACGATATGGGTAAGGATACAGGAGCTGTCAAGGAGGTAGAGAAACGGCTCGTATGGTTCGTGGCTAACACCAACTTCAAAGAAGAACCTATAGTAAGGGCCGTAATATCCCATATAGACCTTAAACGTGAATATACGATGAGGTTGGATAACTTGATATGGAAGCCGTCAAATGTCTATAGCGTACATATGAGCTTATCGGAATCAACGTTATTCGATACGATCATAAAGATGTATGGCATGACATCCGATCTGTATCTTAGGGAGAATAAGAACAAGGAGCTGGCATGGTTGTTCGCCGTAAGCCGACTCCCGGATCCTCCTAAGAAGATGGATAAGGAATATACTATTACTGGAGATGTTAAGATGGACATCGAAAGAATATCAGATATAAAAAAAGAATTAGGTAGAAGATTAAAAATATCGATTTAAGAGTTATGAAAAGAAATCAAGTATTAGGAGTAGTGATAGACGCAATATTTGCGAAAACATCTGAGTTTGATGATATTGAAGACATAAAGGAAGATAGTAACCTATCGTCCGATATGGCTATGGATTCATTGGATCTTGTTGAATTGATAATGGATATAGAAAAGATGACAGGTGAATACATACCAGATGAGGTGTTTCGCAATACCCCTTGCGATGAAATAACGGTAGGAAGTTTAACTGATATGTTGTATGTTTATTTTAAGGACAAATAATGGATTTCGGATATGATGATTGGGAAGAGGGGCTAGAGACCCCTCTTGTCGATGATTGCGATGACGATCACAATGAGGAGGACGAGTATGATTTCGGCTAAAGAACTAAGGATAGGGGATCTTGTAAAAGACAAGGCTGGCAATATATGGAGGGTAGGGTGCGTTACTGGTATGCGTAATGAAAGTAAGTCATTGGTCATTGAACGTGAGGTTGATGATGGGATAATGAAATGGTATTCCGGGGAAGATGATGTCATGCCTATTGAGATAGATGATAATATACTTGATACTATCTATTTCAAGCGTGATAAGGGGCGGGATGTATATCGAGGCTACGGAATATCTATAGAGATTTTTGATGATGGGTATTATCTTAGCCTTAGGGATCTGGAAGACGATCTAAGCGATCCTATTCAGATTAAGAATCTTCACCATCTACAAAACCTGTTAATGGACTTATACGGACATGACATAAAATAGATAAGCTTTATGGTGATACCGGAGAATAATTTGTTATGTAAGGTTATAAACGGAGAGAAGGTTCTCGCCGTCTCTTACTCGCAGATAGACACGTTCGTCCAATGCCCATACAAGTGGTATAAAACTTACGTGGAAGGGAATAGATCCACGGAGAAGCATGAGGCCACGTCATATGGTACGGTTATCCATCAGACGATGGAGTATTTCTTCAAGAACGGATGCAGACCTTCTTATGAGGATATGAGCAAGGCATTCAACTACTACGCCGATATAGAGCAGATTCCTTTCGATAGCGTAAAATCCCAAATCGAGTCCATGCAACATGCGGCTAGGCTAATAAGATGGATTGTGGGGTTGTTTGAGAAGGATGCTGCTGGCAATTATAAGAAGGCATGGTCCGATCTTACGCCAATGGAGAAGGTGGTCCGGGGGTCGAGACCGGCCGGCGTGGAGGAGGACTTCGTCCTGCCTTATAAGCTACCCAAGCCCCTTACATTGGATGGCGTGACATACGATAAGGTACATATCATAGGATCGGTGGACTGGCGTGGAGAGTATAAGACAAAAGACAGGATAGCTATGTATACGATAGACTGGAAGTCTGGGAGAAAGTTATTCGATGAGGATAAATTGCTTCACAATCTCCAGCACCCGATATACGCCTTTTACATACTCAGAAAATATAAGGTACTTCCAGATATGTGTAGCTATTTCTTTACCCGTATGTTGGATAATCAAAACGTGAAGGTAGATAAGGAAAAGGTAGAGAGGTCAGTCAAGGAGCTTAATGATATCCTTCTTGATATGTATGATTTCGAGACAAAGAAGATTGATAGCTACCAAGCTCACGTTTGGGACGACGTCAAACAGGGGTATAAGTATGAGACACGCTACCTCATGGGGCGCCAGCTGGCCTGCCTTGAACCCCGCCCCAAGCCCTTGTGTTTTTGGTGTGATTTCTCAATCCATAAACAAGGGACATGCAGGTACTCATCGGATTGGGACGAGTCAAAAAGAAAGAATAAAAAGATTAACTTTATTAAAAAGCTTAGGTAAACATCTAGGCTTTAATTATATTTGTATCACCAAAAAGAACTAATTATGGACAAAAGTGAAAAAGAAAAACAGATATTAGATCTTCTGATGTCTAGAAAAGATATCAGGAAATTGGTAGAGAAATCAAATGAATGTTATTCTAGGATGGATTTTGTTGGCGCCATGAGATACCGGCAGGAGATAAAGGATATAGTAGACCGGGAATCGAAGATTATGTTGACAAAAAGTGAGTCTTTGGTAGATTTGATGAATAATGCTGATAATGAATATAAATTCAATATGTTGGTATGGCTACATTCCATGATGTGCATGGCGGATGTATTTAACGGGATATTGGAGGATTTTAAGGATGGGGTAAGGAAAGCCAATGGCAACTCTAAGTTCGTTAAGTTCGATAATCTGGATCGGTTGATGATGGAGTGCAAGAAGGAAATTGATTATCTGATGAAAGGCACAAGTAAATCATTTCAAATATCTTTCGCCGTAAGAAGCGATGAGATGAGGGAGATGATAGAGAATATGGTTGGGGATAATATCCGGGAAGGGTATGACATGTTCAAGGAAGAGGCTAAGATGACCAAAGAGACAGACAGGAGTAAGATAGAGGAATTTAATAAAAAACTTGACCATGATCAAATGTAATATAAAGCTAGGCGATATAGTCCATACCCAGATAGGGACAGGAGAGGTGATAGCCATAAGCAAGACCAAAGAGACTTTGATGGTGAAAATGGACGATGGTCGGGAGTGCGCGATAAGATTAAAGTACGTGAAAGACGTTTTTGATAACTACAGATCCAAATGATATACAGACTAAGACCATATCAAGAGGATTGCGTTAAAAGCATCTCTGATTACATAAACTCTGATAGACGTGATCCGGTATTGATCGTGGCCCCCGTAGCGGCAGGTAAATCTATCCTCATAGCCGAGGCGGCTAGATTGATGGGGGATAAGACGCTGGTTCTCCAGCCGTCTCGCGAATTACTAACACAAAACCACGATAAGATCACATCTTACGGAATACCGGCAACCATCTACTCCGCATCATGCGGCAAGAAAGAACTATCCAACATGATATACGCCACGTTAGGGTCTATCAAGAAGGTTGTTGGTCAGCTTAAGGAGATGGGGATCAGAAATGTATTGATAGATGAGGCTCATGCCGGATACAGTCCTGAGGACGGCAGTGAGTTCATGACATTCATGAATGAGCTGAAGCCGAGAAAGGTGATAGGGTTTACAGCCACGCCATGTAGACTTAAAAACATGTCGATAGGACAGACATCATATTCCCAACTTAATTTCATCACTCGTATGAGACCGGTATATTTCAAGAATCTGATTCACGTGATACAGGTAGAGGAGATGATAAGGCAAGGATTTTGGACACCTCTTAAATATGAGACATGGGATTTCAATGGAGATGCCCTTAAACTCAATTCTAACGGCTCCGAATATACGGCTGAGTCTATTAGTGAGGCGGTGAGAAAAAATGGCTTAAACAACCTTATTTTGCGTCGATTGATGGTATTAAAAGACGTATGTAGATCTATACTGGTGTTTATGGATTCTGTTGAGAGCTGCAATACTGCCGCCGAATGGATGAACGCCAAGATATGCGCTGGCATGGCGGAGGTAGTTCACGGAGGCACGCCAAAGAAACAGCGAGAGGCTATAGTCGAGAGGTTCAAGTCGGGTAAGACGAAGGTAGTGTTCAACTATTCCGCCCTCGGTACGGGATTCGATCATCCGGGTCTGGACTGCGTGATAGTAGGAAGACCAACATTTTCATTCTCGTCGTTTTATCAGTGGCTTGGGAGAGCTGTCAGGATAAAGGACGGTAAGGATAGCGCATTGGTCGTTGATTGTTGCAACAACTCGTCAAGGTTCGGCGATATAAGGAAACTTAGTATAGAGAACTACAAAGGATATGGATGGGGGATGTTTATCGGCGATAAACTAATCACTAATATCCCGATGGGGGATAAGGTAACGAAAACGGATCTGGATATCAAGGCCGCCAAGAAAGACCGAAGGAGGGGGCTGGCGCAGGGCATTACCGCCTCCCCTGTACCCGGAAGGCCGGATCATCCCCTTGGCTCTACGGTAATGACATTTGGAAAGTATAGTGGGTGGATGTTACATTCGATCCCAGTATCGTACTTCAAATTCATAAACGAGACATTTGACTGGGATAATGATAGAAATAAGGAGATAAAAGAATACATAGATTTTTTAATTAAAAACAATAGATTATGACAGGATGTATATATCATGAGGCTGATCTTGACGGAGTAATGTCAGCGGCTATAGTAAAAAAGTATTTCAAAGGGGACATTGATCTTCTTCCTTACAATTATGGCAAGGAAATACCTGACGTGAATAAATATGATAAGGTATTTGTAGTTGACGTGTCATTTGGAAACAGAACAAGATTCCTTTTCGATGAGTGGAAAGAGAAAGGTATAGATGTCATATGGATAGACCATCATAAGACAGCCATAGACGATATGAGGGATTACGAGGTAAAGGGCAAGAGGCGTATAGGGACGGCGGCCTGTGAGCTTACGTGGGAATATCTTTTCGATGATATCGAAACCCCTAATGTGGTAGAATTATTGAGTGCTTATGATGTATGGGATCACGACCGGTTCGAGTGGAGTGATGTCATGGCGTTCCAGTACGGGATGAGGGGATATTGCGGTCTTGATGTAGACATTGTTAAGGATGTACTAGATAAAGCCGATAACAACTTAGTAAATGATATGATAAATAACGGGGAGGCTATAATAGAGTATATAGTAGAGAAAAACAGAGGGGAGATGAATATGTTCTCATTCGAGGCTGATGTATTTGGGTACAAGGCTATATGTATGAATACCACGGAGTTTAACTCTACTACATTTGAATCTATGTATAACCCTAAGAGACATGATCTGATGATGCCATTTTGCTGGAACGGAAGATTCTTTAGATGTTCATTCTATACCACCAAAGAGGAGGTGGATGTCTCGGCGCTGGCACGCAAGGCCAACCCCGGTGGCGGCGGTCATAAGGCGGCGGCAGGCTTCCAACTTAGCGTGGAGGATATGATGGAGTTTCTAAAAAACAGAAAAATGTTATGATAGGGTTAGTCTTTGCCTTTATAATAATGGCAGGTTCTATCTATTTGATAATAGAAGGGAATAAGAAGGATGATTCTACTGAATTTTATGGAGGGATAATAGCAACGATCTTATCTATCTTTTTGATGTGTTTAGTAATACAAAATATAAAAAATACAGAAAATATGGGGAAAATATACAAATTCAAGAGACTTAACGAAATGAAGCTAGACGATTACGGCTTCGGTTTGTTCGAGTACAATGGCGCTCTTTATTTCAAGGAGGCAGATGAAGGGAAATGCTTTGATGTAAGGAGCGGGAATGAGGTTATTATCGGGAAAGATAAAATTGTAACGGCCTTGGAGGATTGATCATGAGAAAGCTTAATGACACCAACGGGACAAGGAAAAGGAGCGTACGGCACTCGTGGGTAAAGGCAGGTCCGGGGATCCAACGCTGCGCTATTTGCGGGATTACGAAGCAAAGCGAGTGGAGAGACGGAAAGACCTCGATTTGTGTACATCTATCATCTGGTGAGCTTTACTCTATGACAGGCGAGACACCGGAATGTAGGGATCTTAGTGAATTTTATATATAATTACATATGAAAGAGGAATTTGGTAAATACGAAAAGGTCGTTTATGACGGTGAGGTATTTGAGGTACTTGAAACCGCCGATCGTACAGGAATGATGAAATTAGGTCCATTATTTAAAGCATCATATGAATATGCTTGGGCTGACGAGGAAATGGTTGTATCATTAAACAGGGCTATTAAATTAAGGATTATTGATGAGGAAACGGTCGATAAGCTTACGGATTATAGTTCTATCGGCGAGGGTCTATGTAATACCAATGAGTGGGAAGCGACAGACGCACCGTTCGTCGGGAAGGACGGCAGCGGGAAGAACGACCGGGCCGACGGCAAACTCCGGTGGGACCTCCTTCCTTTGGCTGAGATAGAAGACATCGTGAGGGTATATACAGAAGGTGCCAAGAAGTATGCTGATAACTCATGGCAAGATATACCTGATGGGTTCAATCGTTATCTAGGTGCACTCATGAGACACTTGGTCGCTTATACGAAAGGGGAGAGATATGATAAGGAGGGATTCATGCATCTATCCGCCGTATGCTGGAACGCTATAGCATTATTATATTACGATAAACATAACAAAGGGCTTATAGAATGGAAGAGTCAGGAGAAAGAGTAGTAGATGAGAGATTAAGAGCTATCAATAAAAAAACCGGTAAATACGTTGATTTAATCAAGCGCACTATTTATGATGATACTCCATTTCCGATAGTTAAGTATCTCAATTATAGTTATGATGAATTGAATTATGATTATGTAAGGTATCTGAATTTTGATATAGACATAAATTGGGAGCAGCGCAGATATCAAATCGTGAAAGATTTATTATCTAACGATTTTGATGGAAGGAAAATAGGTATGGATGAGATAGATAACGCTATATTTACAGCGGATTTAATTATTAATAGATTAAAAACTGTTTAAAATGGTAAGAATCGATTTTTTCACGAAGAAAGACGCTGAGTACAGCGATTACATGCGATATATTATCGCCAACACGTTACAGGAGTATGAGGGTGAGGTTACGTTGAACCAGATCCCGGAGAACAAGGCTACGGAGGAGGAGATATCCAGATACGGTATTGAGGTATACCCTACTATCATCGTCAGCGGTGATAATATGGATGGTTTCGAGAAGCTTGAAGGGATGACCAGAAAGGCTGATCTTATCAACGTCATGTCTATGTACGATAAAAAATAAGCTCATGACGATTGAGGATAAATATCTTGGCTGGAAGGATCTGTTCTTCGACCGGTTTGTTCATTGTTATGACGACATAGATCAACCGCCGGGGAGTAACATCCCTCTGGCCAAAATAAACTTCGATAACAATACGGGATATGTGGAGGACGGGACTATTAATATAGCCGAGCTTCTTCAATATCTTCGGATACACAATAAGGTGTATGGGCATGACTATAATCCTCTAGAGATATTCTTTGTCTTACAGACACTGGAAAGACTAGTAGAAGGAGCTAAAGAGATATTTAAGGATCAACCAGGAGTGCAGGATATGCCTACTTACAAAGGTTTCTTCATAAGGGATGATTTCTCTAGGGGTAAAGATTATGCTCTTGATCTGGATAAGATCGTAAGCGGCATGGGAGGATGGTATGGCGAGGATGAGGATCCTTGTTATTCGATGTTCGTCAGCCAAGACCAGATATGGAACTTGAACCCGATATTGAAGGTATTAGCTGATGAGGGATCGCCATTAGCTAAGAAGCTTGGGTATGAGATAAACTCATATGTAAGTGATAATGGATATACGATATACAACCCATACCTTTCATGGATCAATCATTACTATCATTATTGCCCGACATTTAACGAGGATAAATTAAAGCCTTGGGATAGGGTAGAGGATAGGAAAAATAAGTTCAAGATGACGGATAAGGTTAAGAGAGGCGCCAATAACTGGTACTATTCAGGCGGAACTATATCTTGTGTGGATAACTTCATGGGGAAAAGATACAGAAAGAACCTGCGAACCTTTATCTATCGTGGAATAGTATTCTTCCTTGACCGGATATGGCATACGCCTTTATTTGAGAAGATGGGTGTGAAAATGAAATACAACGCTTATTACTGTTATGCCGCTACCTCCGGTATTTGGTACAATAAAGGATTCAAGAAAAGGCTAGCCAAGAGATTTAACGAGTCTTTACGTGGCGGAGGGGATCTGTTCGGGGCTAACCTAGCCTGCATGGTCTGTGACCGGCGGGATATCGATTGGGAAGCGCTTCGTCTTTGGCTTGACAAGTATGACGAGCCTACTGATAAGGGTATGGTGAATAGCCCTATCCAATTTATGTATTTATATTTATATTACGCTTTTAACAAATAACTTGAAATGAAGAAGATAAATGACTGGGTTATAAGGACATTTGGGTTGAGAGGTTCATGGAGCTGGGCTAAGAAGCAGATGTTAAATGGAGCGATCATTAAACGTAAGGCTACTATAGGGACATATAGCTATTGATAATGACAAGAATAGGTTACTTGTAGCTACATGGGATCATCTAGATCAAAGTCCTGTATGGGAAAGGTGTCCGCATAGTTTATTAGATGAAGATGCGGTTGATTATTTTGTCACAGCTCATAAGTTATCATATGGGGGCATAAAGATCAGGATGAAAGATGAATTTAATTGTATCGATAAAATATTGAAAGCATGAAAAAGATTACCGATAAAGACGTAGAGGCTCTTAAAGCCGGGAAGAAGGTGACAAAAGGCTTTATCCATATGCAGTTGGATGATAAGGGGAGATTGAACATGTGGGCTGATATCAATATAACTGACAAATATAGGGACTTTGAAATAGACGCTAGCAAATTGTTTGATCATGGGATTCTTACTGAAGAATATGATAAACTTAGAATTATAAACATACATTAGCAAGGTAGAAGAATATGAGAAGAAGGATGATAGGCGGTCAAACCGTTTCAAACGGTATATATATCTTACACACCAATGGCAAGTTATATACTAGTGATAAATGGAATTATTCGTGGAGAAACGACGCCGTAGGAGTGGCGTTGATAAGCGACAACAGCAGCTTCGTTATTTCAGGTATTGAGCTTAAGAATCGAAGCTGGTCTAATACGACTGGATTGATCCAAGGAGTAACTACAATAACATCAAGTAATGAAGCAAAAAAAGATTTTAATGGATTTCAAAACACACAAAGTATCGCGGAATATACGCATGCTAGTGCCGCTTATGAATGTACTGTTACTCAATTCAAGAACGGGCAAATGGGATATCTGGCATCAGTGGGAGAATGGATGGAGATCATAAATAATTTAGATGAGATTAACAAATGCATGTCTCTTATCGATGGATTAGATATAGACGAAGGCGCTACAAGTTATTGGACTAGCACTCAATATAATTATGAGAAAGCATGGTTAGTGACTTATAATGGGAATGAGTTTTATCCAAATGATGAGAGGAAGAGCAACCCCTCCTATGCTATTAGAGCAATATCACAATTAATATAAAACAATTATGACAAAGAAACAGTTAAGAATCCCATTTAAAGATGGGAAACCATGTGGGTTAAAGATGATCATGACGAGGAACGTGATAATTATGAGTTCGAGGAATGCCTTGAGATACACGGATTCGTTCGTGGATGCTCTTCGGCTGTAATGATATTAAGACCGGCAAATGATCATGGGGAGGATTTTAATTATGCCAAAAGTGTCTATTACCAAGTATTCTTTACAGACAGTAAGGAAGTAATACAGAATATGATACATGGAATCATATATGGTAAATGGACGTTCGTTAAGAGGGGAGAAAATTTTGGTATTAAATTGGTTGATGTCTTGCCGGGTATACATAAATCTATCATGCGAATAGCCGAAAAGGATATTTTTGGCCATGAAAGTAAATAAAAATGGGATTTATGAAAGCGGATAAAAATATGACAGTACAAGATTTGATAGACGAATTGATGCTTGTCAAGGATAAGAGTAAGGGAATAAGGGTTGTTATAAATACGAATGATTATATAACATCCTACCCTGCCTCTTTATTTGATATGTCTATAAAAGAAGGGGAAGATATAGCCAAAGATCATTTTGATAATATAATTACTATAGAATTGTATAGATAAACAATAGACAATATGAAGGTATTATCATTAGGTAAACATGATCAAAATGAGACCATACGGAAGAATCAAGGCAGTTAAGGGATCTTCATGGAAAAAGGATATACATCCACCGAAAGGGCACAAGAATTGGTGGGAAGATATATGTGATCCTATACCTAGAAGTACCATGAAACTCATATTTAAAACACAATTACAGCGATATGATTATAAACAAGACATGGTCGATGCCGAATAAAGAGACATTCAGCATAAAACCGATAAGAGAACTTATAGATAGATATAAAAAAGACGGAATGGTTATAGTAGATCCATTCGCCAGAAACAGCGATATAGGGACGATAACCAACGATCTTGATCCTGAGACTAAGGCTATGTATCATAAAGACGCCACGGACTTCTTGTGTCATCTTGATGATAATATAGCTGATATGGTATTATATGATCCACCATATTCTGCGAGACAGGTATCTGAGTCGTATAAAAGACTTGGAGGTGCTGTTAATATGCAAACAACGCAATCTAGTTATTGGGCTAAGCAGAAGAAGGAGATAGCTAGGATCACCAAGAAAGGAGGGGTGGTCATTACCTGCGCGTGGAACTCCGGCGGTATAGGGGCAGGGCTTGGTTTCGAGCAGCAGGAGATTCTTCTAGTGGCTCATGGGGGATGGCATAATGATACGATAGTTACAGTAGAAAGGAAAATGAAATTATGAAGGAGATATTCACCACAAAAGAACAGGGGAGGATGCTGGTAGAGGCCGGCCTCCCTATCTCCACCGCCATCGGCTTCAGAGACAAGTACCTTGATTCATTGCATTCTATGGAGGATGACGCTGGTCGTATAGGGTTGATCGAGGCCGTTACCCCGGATATATCCAACCCTGTTTGGGATGTAGGCACGTTGCTGAATTTGATCCCATATGAGATAGAGGGTTGTACATTAGAATGTTATAAGCTAAAACATGCATGGTCTGTAGCGTATAGAGATATAGACGAGATCCCTATATATTGGAGTAGCGAGAAACTTCTTGTAGACACATTGTTTTCGATGATGATGGAATTACTTAAACATAAGATTATATGAGCATAAAGCAAATAACAAAATTAAGGTACAAAACGAAAGATAAGCCTCCTATAGAAGGGGTTCCTCTTTTAGGATACAACAAAAAATATAGCTGTCCGTGGGAAACAATGTATAGGAGAGGGGATAAGTACTACACCTGCATGAAGTATGATGCTGAATTTGAAACATATCCACCGGAAGAATATGAATATTTATATCCATGAAAATATGAAACAAGTAACAAGAATAAGATACAAAACAGAGGATAATCCGCCTATGGCTAATGTTCCTCTTATAGGATACAGCAAAAAATACGACTGTTGGGTAGCGTTAGTATACAGAAGAGGAGACAAGTATGATTAAATAATTACAAAATCGATAGTAATCCATTGTAAAATCATAGAATTATTTGTATATTTAATATATTAAAATGAATTGATGATGAGTCTAATAAAGCGTTCATATAAATATCGTATGTATCCGAACAAAACACAAGAAGAACTTCTTGCAAAAACATTCGGATGCGTACGTGTTGTATGGAATGCTTGTGTTGACTCATTTAACTCATACGATAAAGAAACAAACCCTAATCCGAAATTCCCGACAAAGTCGGATCTTGTTATAAAACCTTGGTTAAATGAAGTATCGGCAGCCACCTTGCAGCAGAAGCAACGTGATTTTATTGAGTTCTCCAGACAATACTTCAACAAGAACAGGAAAGAAAAACTCGGTAAACCGAATTACAAAAATAAACACGACAACCAGTCGTTTAGATTGCCGTTCCCGAAGTTTAAAATCACTAACAATAAGATCCGGATCGAAAAGATCGGATGGGTTAAGATTGTTATCGATCGTGGAGTTCCAGACAACGCTCGTTTTATCTCCTGTACCGTTTCAAAGAACCGTGCTGGTCAATATTTCGTATCAGTTCTTGTAGAAACAGAACAGTGTTACAAACAGAAAACTAGCAAAACAGTCGGAGTTGATTTAGGGATTAAGACATTAGCTACATTATCTGATGGGATTGCTGTTGAGAATCCCCATTTTCTTTGTGAGAACCAAGCGAAGTTAAAAAGGATGCAACGGCATTTATCAAGAAAGAAATTAGGAAGTAATCGAAGAAACAAATGCAGGCTAAAAGTATCAAGACTTCATCGTGATATAGCCAACAAGCGTTCATGGTACATGCATAATTTGACCACGATGCTGGTAAATAATTACGATGTTATCTGTATTGAGAATCTAAATGCTTCCGGTATGCTACAGAATCACAAACTTGCCGGTTCTGTATATGATGCTTCTTTCTCGATGTTCCGTAACCAACTTGAATACAAGTGTAGGTGGTATGGTAAGGAACTGATTGTTATAGATCGTTTTTACCCATCCTCGAAAACCTGTTCAAGATGTGGCTGGAAGAATAAAGATCTGAAATTATCGGATCGAACATTTGTCTGCAAAGATTGCGGCATGGAGATCGACAGGGATCTCAACGCCGCGATAAACATACAAGCCGTAGGAGTTGATGCGGCTATACGGACGCAGAGCAGCCGGGTTGCCAGTTGTGTTGAAGCGTCTAAAATGGAGTAGAATATCTTAATTATTTCTATGATTTTCTATGAAATTTACAACTATGGAGTGCGATGTTGAATACAAGACATCCCCTCCAGATGAGTACGAATACGTATATCCGTGAGAATTAGAAGGGATATATTTATATTTAAGCATGATTAATATTATTTTAATATTATTCATGCTTTTATTTTTGTTTAAATCATATCTTTGTATCAACATTAAAAACCAGATTATTATGGATGAAAACAAACAAAAAGTCAATGAACTTACGATGAGGACATTGGGTTCTCATTATGGCGGATATACCTATGTAAAGGTAAAAAATCGTGAAACTTATGTAACGATAGATTGGAAGTTGTTGAGGGCTATAGAAAAAGGGGAGGTGGAGATAGACAACGAAAAATATCATCTATCCGGAATAGAGTACGTAGCTAAAAGATATCAGGACATGTTTTACGCTGGTCGTGATATTTATTTCAAGGGTATGGGAGAAGGAGGGACAACCAATCTTCTTAGAAAGGCTATAGATGATTTACTAGACACCATAAGTAGTAGAGAGACTTATCGTAGTGCAGAGCATAGAATGTACGCCCAAATGAATCAACTTACTGAAGCGGGAGCTATGATCAGCTTGGCTATTGAATTAATAACATCTAATATCCGTCATAATTATGGAGAAATTAATTTTGAACGACATCCAAGACCTGTGGAGGTGGAGGGAGAAGATAAACATTGATGACTTCAAAGAGGATCCTATGGCTGAGGATATGCCATTATATTTCCCGTGCGCCGTCGTATGGAATGTGGATTATGGTGAGCATGACGCTGATAATTATGTATGTTATGGATTTGTTTATGTAGCAGAAATATTAGGGATATGAATATTAAAAAACAGATAATTCTTGACGATAAAGACTATGAGCGATTAGTGCACGATGCTAATCTCAGTAATGATGAGATAAAAAGCAAAATCGCCAGCGCTCTAACCACCGATATAGTGGTTAGTTTCGATTTCGATGTAAATAAAAAGGTTACGGGGAATATGAGGATCGAAAGCGCCACCTATAATCTAGGATATAATGAATATGATAATATCGTAAGGGCTAGAGACAAGAATATTCACCATGCTGTTTATACAGCTATATATGATTATCTTGAGAAAATAAAGAGAGATAATAATGAGCTAAGCGCAAAAGATTGGATATTATTCACGTCTATAATCTTATCTGTTTTAGCGATGGGATTTGCAGGCGGATGGTTGGCATTTAATTGATTGAATTATGGGTAATTTAAAAGACATAAAACATGAATAAAAGAAAAATCAAAAAGAAACTCCATTTAAATAACAAAGGCATTGATGGGGAGATAGCTAATAATACGACATTTGATTTCGATTTCAATGTTGAAAAGAAGAAGAGCAGTAAACTAAATACAGAAGATTGGGCGCTGTTATCACTTATGATTTTGTTTATTTTTGCGATGGGAGTTGTAAGTGGATGGTTGGCGTTTAATTGTTCAAATCATGGATAATTTAAAAGATATACAAAATATGACCAGTAAATTACTATTTTTCGATTTAGAGACAACCGGGGTTAAGTTCTGGAGAAACGGGATACACCAAATAGGAGGGATCGTGGATATCGACGGGCAGGAGGCAGAGAGGTTCGACATCCGCCTAGCCCCGAACCCTGCCGCCACGATAGAGCAGGAGGCGCTGGACGTGGCCGGCGTTACCTTGGAGCAAGTGCAGTCTTATCAGCCTATGGAAGACGGATACAGGCAGTTAGTTGGTATATTATCCAAATACGTGAATAAGTTCGATAAGAGGGATAAAATGTATTTAGTGGGGTATAACAACGCTGGATTCGATAACAGCTTCCTACGGGCTTTATTCCAGCAATGTGGGGATAAGTATTTCGGATCATGGTTCTATCCTAACTGTATGGATGTATATGTTATGGTGACACCATTCCTGATGGGTGCAAAAAACGATATGGAGAACTTTAAGTTGATGACCGTAGCCAAAACCATGGGCATTGAGATCGACGAGAATAAGCTCCATGACGCTACTTATGATATTGAGCTGACTAGGGATATTTTCTATCGTATAATTGGCAAAATGGACATTAAGCTATGAGGGACATTTTAGAGGCGATGCATGATTATCCGGATGAGGCGCTTGGGTTGTGTTTCTTTTTGATAGTGGTTATCTGGTTATTGTCAGGTATATTTGAGAAAAAAAATGAATGATAAACTCGATGAGATACTTGATCTCCTAAGATCTCAAAATGAGATGATTAAGGATATCCACGATTATGTGAAAGAAATTACCAGCGAGAAGTATATAGGAGAATCCAGAATGACAAGCTTCTCTATTAACTTGGCCGCTGATATACTTACCGAGGCTATCAGTCCTAAGATAAAGGGGATGATGGTGGATCTATTAAAGAAACAAGGGTGGAAAACTGAGTGAAATATGGGGACTTATGAGAGAAAAGTAAATCAATTAAAGGATTTGATGAGAAGGAAGTACAAATCAGCTTACGACAAGTCAAAGGGAATAGATATAGATATAAGCTCGATAATGTATCTCCCGGTACCAAATGAATTTAATGATATGGATATTGAGAATATGTATGTTATTCTCGATAAGATTAAAGATATTATAGATAACAACAGGGATAAGCTTAAGAATCCGACTTGCGGCACTTGCGTACATCTGCATGATAATGAATGGGCGAAAAGATATGGCAAGGTATGTTGTTCTATTTGGCAGGTGTGTGACCATTATATAAACCCTAACAGGAAACATAATAGGAAACAAACAACATACGTAAGGCGTCCAAGCAACAAGGCTTGTCCTAATTATGAGTATGGTGATGATAATTTTGAAAACAGAAGAAGATGTATAAAAGAAAAGAATACCCAATAAAGAGCTATGTGCCGATGCGCACCAACAAGGATAGGACGTGTATCTGCTGTGGCGATACGATCCCAGCCGGCAGCAGCAGGATGATACCTAGACACGCCAAGGCAAATTACGGTCTATGTTTCCCGTGCTTCAGGAAATGGAGAGATACCGGAGGAGATCTTAAGCTTATGGACAACCCCGGAGATGCGAAGAAAGAATATGTCATACATATGTCTAATATCCTGAAAGGGAATTGTGATATAATAAAAGGTCGAAAGCTTTACGTGGCTTTTAAAAAGGCGATAAATGGCGGAAAGAAGATCGTTATCAAATTTGACACTGATCAACCGATATCTATGTCAACAAGAGTCATGAATCTTTCATTCGGAGAGATTATGGATGAGTACGGCAAGGACATATTCCAAGGTAATCTCAAACTGGTAGATGTACCAAAAGGAGTTAAAGATTTGATAGTTAACTATATAGAAAAAATATAGCAAGTTATGAACCTAAAGACTTTCATATTTATGATGCTGACGTTCAGGGAAATATATCAAATCCCAAGGAACATACAAACATATTTGAGTATAACGATGTGGGTGTTGATAGCATGGATGATCTATAGCTTAGTGATATTGATATGCGCGTTGATAAGATAATTGACTTGGTCATAATCTCCCATAGGGATACATGCCCGTTCTTGTCAAGGGACGGAGATAAGATGTGTAAGCATCTAAAGGATTGTGATATGGATTGTGATTACATGAGTAGTTTTATCGAGAAAATTAATAACATGAAATATGAGAATAGGTGATGTAATATATGATAATGATACCGTATTGATAGCATCAGCTAGTTTCAATAAAGAAGAACCATGCAAAGAGTGCTTCTTTTATGACGGGCATGAATGTCAATCAAATCGTTATATAGAATGCTGGGATAAGAGCATCAATAAAGATCTTATGATACCATTTGAAAATAATAAGGTACAGGATAGTAAGATGATGGATCATTCATCTAAAACAGTGACAAGCAAAACAGGTAAGGATCTTTTATCAGCCTTAAGTAGACTATCGTCAATTACCGGTGATGAGACTAATGATATGGCAGATACAGCATCACGAACTTTATTCAGCTCATTAAGCATGCTGGATATTAATAAAAAATTTTTGAGTCTAGGTATAAGACTAGGAGTTAAAGGAGCTGCGATAAGCATACATAGATCATTATCATCTAATGATGATGTTAGCATTAAGGACGTTATAAAAGAGATTATAAATAGCATAGAATATGATGAAGATTAAAATAGGTATTGTCATCATCCTATCTCTTATCATGATAGGATGTAAAGATAAAAAAGAAGAAGATGTTGATTATTATCCTAAAACTGTTTATGTAGATGATAGGGGTAATAAAGCGACTATGTTAAATGGCTCTGTTGCAATAGTATGTACATGCTTGGAATACCCAGACAAGTAAATGAAGATGATATAATATACGTCATTAACAGCATATCATCAATATTATATGAACCTATAGACATCTCTAACACCGATAAAAAAATGTTGGAGATAGGGATAGCGCTAGGCCTAAAGGGTGCTATATCATGTATATTTGGTTCATTATCAAAAGATGACTGCAATATAAAAGATGAGATAATTGATATATCTAAACACATAAAAGAAAAATTAATATCAGATAATCATGGATAATCAACTTTACAAAATAACCTTAACAAGGGAGCAACTGATGTTGATCTCACAATGCGTGGAAGACATCAGTAGATTTGCGGCGGGTGACATGGATCTACAGCATACAACAGATACGTTGATAGATGATATGGATAGGACGGAATCGCTGGGGATAAGAAGCTTTATAGTCAATAACTCACGAGCGATAAGAAGAAGGTTGTTCCCAGATCTTGAGGATTTTGAGCATATAGGGTACGATGGAGGCAGTAATAAGATAAATAGGAAGAGACTTATCGGCAACACCTACCAGATATATAGGTCGATATTACATCAATTGGCCATTGACGAGGACTGGAATAACGTGTATAGTGATATCACGTTACCTTCAGGCGATATGGGAACAATTAAAGTGGAGAGGATTGACGATGATAAGGATAACGACATTTAACGATACTAAAATATGAGCTTATTTGTATGCGCTAAATGCGGTTGTGTTGATAATACCGCCACGTCTAGCTACTGGATGTTGACAAACGAGTATATGGTGGATAAATTCGACTATGCCAAGGAACTACAGCCGTACAAGGGCATGGGGCTGTGCAGCGAATGCGGGAGGCTGGCTACCAGCCCCGACGGCCGTGATGTCGTGGTGCCCGGTAAATGGCACGGGAAGTTCCCGAAGGAGAAAGCTACCGAAGAGCAGTTAAAACATGTAGGATATAAAAATCTGATAAGATAAATAAGATGAATAAGGTAAGAAAAGGAGAAGTTAGAATATACGAAGGAATAACATACGTGGCTGTTCCGGAGATAAAAGAAGGTAATTGTACAGGATGCTGTTTTTATAACGAAGGAATTTGTTCGATATACGAATCGGATCATGCCCATTTTTCTGATTGCCAGAATAGCGGTATGATCTGGACGAAAAAAGAATATGATATAAGCAATATCAAAGAAAAGGCTATCAAATTAGCCATAGAGGTCATGAAGCCAATTCCAGTATGCTCATCACCATGCTATAGCATAAGTGATAGCAGATCGCCGAAGGAAAAGCATGAGGAGGAAATGAGGTTTTGTAAGGATCTTAACGACCTTAGATGTGAGATGCTTATTGATATGGCTAAGAAAATAGAAGAGTATTTATTACAAGATATATAATATGAAGAAAATAATAGGGATAGATTTTGATGGGACATGCGTAGTAGACTCATTCCCTTATGTAGGAGACAATATCGGAGCCGCTAAAGTATTGAGAGAATTGGCTGATAAGAATCTTCTGATATTATATACGGTAAGAGATGGTAAATATCTACAGGATGCCGTGGACTGGTTTAAATATAATCATATCAATCTGTATTCGGTAAACTACAATCCTGAGCCAGTATCATCATCACCAAAAGTGTATTGTGATTATTATATAGATGATAGGAATATCGGCACTCCACTTACGGATAAAGGATATGTGGATTGGAATAAGATGCCGGTGTTATTAAGACAAAATAATTTATTATAAGATAGGTAATTATATATCATTTAAATTTTGAATCATGAAAAAGTGTAAATTGTTAATAACAGATTTAGATGGGACACTGATTGAGACAGTGTCAGGGGGATACATTCCCTAAAGGTATATGGGATATGAAAATAAAACTCGACGTGTTTGAGGCTATCAAAAATTACGCTCCTGATGACATCCTAATCATATCAAATCAGGGAGGTATAGAAAAAGGCTTCGTGGACAAAGAGATGTTTGAATATAAATTCGATTACATATCAAATGCCTTGGAAGATTATACAGATGTATCCGTAAGTGCTTATTACTGCGAAAGCAATAATAAACGCAACATCAATAGGAAACCAAATATAGGGATGATAAAAGAGTATATGGATTTCATCGAATACATGAATAACGATGAGGATGAGGAAGAAAAGATCGTATACGATACTATCTTGATGATCGGGGATGCTTCCGGGAAAGAAGGACAGTTCTCCGACTCCGATAAGAAGACGGCGGAAAACTTCGGGTGTGAGTATATGGATGTGGATGATTTTGTGGATAAATATAAGACTGATAACGAAAATAAGAAGGATAGGGTGATGATCTCCTATCCTTCTATTATTATGTAAATCCATTTTTGGATTACATTAAGCATCAATAGTATAACTATTTATTTATACTCATCTTTCTTTCCTTGTTATCAAACATTCCATGCAAAATACAGTTATCATATATACAATTGTTGATCTTCCCTCAGTAGGGTTTTTACCATTTTGGGTAAAAACTTTATAATCAATATCTTTAATGAACCTATTATCACCAGTAAGCGCTCTCAGCTATCTTCCTCTATCAAAATACCAATTAGCGTCCTCCCCAGACTCATCCTTATTCCTGCCTCCTAAGAAGAATCCCATCGTCATGCCGTTGGTCATCAACCAGTAGTCGGATGTCTGTTTAATATCCCTAGCCGTCTTGATATTATACCATTGCTTACCAAACGAGAACTTCATGAGCTGCCTCCATAGCTTGCTCTCGCCCTTATACACGCCGGTCTGGACGGTAGCGAACGGATCCCAGTTTCTAGGATCGGTGAGATCGCCTAACTTTCGGGCGGTAACCAGCGGATCTTGCAGCATGTCTATGGCGTTAAGCTCCATGAACGGGGATGTCTGGGAAGCGATCTCATTGATCGTCCTGAACCCGATATAGGTAATGAACTGCCCGAACCAGCTATCCTCATTATCCTCCCTATATCCCATCAAAGCCCCTCCTATGGCTATCATCGTAGCGAATACTGCCATATTGATAAGCGATCGCTTGATATTGGTCTGCTCATAAGGATTAAGACTATGATATTCTTTCAGCACGTCATGTATTTCCTTCATCCTGCCTTCTGACATCATATTATAGATATCTCCGGCGAATCTCCATAACGTTCTCATATATCCCTCCTCGAACTGGTTGGTCTGGAAGTTAAACCCGGCTTTTTTGTATGCCCGTTGAATGGCAAGTATAAACCATCCACGATGAGGGAGCACCATGTTAAGGATAGCGTTCCGGCTAGCCCCCACCCGGTTCTGTTCGTTAAGGGCGCCGTCGCATATCTGCACCATACTCCTGACCCTGCTGGACAATGTAGGTATGTATCGGTCTATAATATCCTTATTAGCCTCGTTTTTAGCCACGATCTTCCCGTCCTTGACATTTACTAAGTTCCATATGGAATAATCCCTTAAACGCTCCCAATTACGTTTAGCCTCATTAGCGGACATATTCCTGTCCTTCATCATCATCTCCTTGAAATTAGAATATGACCAGAACTGACCCTCATACAGGCGAGTGTCATCCATTACCGAGATAATAACCTGCGGGTCCAAAGGAGAGTTCAAAACCTCCATCATCTTAAATGGCAGATCCCGGAATAAGGTTCTCCAGATCTTGTTATATGCCGCCGATCGTACACGGTTGCGGACATTGAACACACCTAGGGCCTCTCCAACGACATATAGCTTGTTGGTACGGTTTATATCCCCGATCTCAGACACGTACGTGCTTAACTGTTTCTGGGCTTCTCCATAAGCGTATTTCATGGAGTCCTTGCTTATGTACTGTCCCACCATACCTTCCAAAAGGAAGTTGGCCTGCCCGGTAAGGGCACCGGTAGCCGCCACAAACGGAGAGAAGCCTAAGTTGGATTTGGACACAAATTTGGTGAACATAAGAGCCAGCTTATTAAGATCGACCTTATAATTGCCTATATTCCATTCAGCCCGCTTATTGTTTATCCTAACGTCATAGATACTGGCGTTAACCCAGTCCTGAAACATCCTGTAGGCATGAGTGGCTTCCGGATTCTTTCCCCCATCATATTGTGTCTCAAGCATCATATTCCTATATCCCATAACATCATCCAAAGCAGCTCTCTTATACTTATAAGATGCCGCCTGAAGGGATAGCATAGAATAGGAGTACGCGAAGTCATGGGATACGTCATCGGCATTCTCTAGCTTGCTCAGATAGTACTTGGGGATCATGCGATATTTGTTATCGTTCTCATCAAGCCCTCCTAAGTCTTGTCCTTGACCATGTATGGGATCATCAACCCTCTCGCCAACGATATCACGTACGGCGTTTCCGATGGCCGCCTTCGGGTCAACCCCAGCCTGTACCATCCTCTCCACTCCGCCCTTGGATATCTGTGGTATCTGGTAGATATTCCTGAAACGCTCATCATAATCCTCCATGGCCTTACGACTTATGTCAAGCAGCTCCTTCCTCATCTCCCACTTATCCTTATTGATCGTGGCTTCTTCTCCCTCCTTGGTAATACCGTATTTTTTGAAGAAAGCCTCGTTTTTATACTTATCAAACCTAGGAGTATGATATCCATAACCTAGATCGGGATTATAATTAGGATTCCGGAAAGAACTCTCGAAATCAGCCTCGTCCAACCATTGATTGTTGATCGACAAGTCAATCATATTAATATCGAAGCCGAAACGGGACACACTTTCTTCCTTGGATATACCGCTTTCCATGGCGTCAAAAAAATCCGACACCTTATACGTACCGTTATTTATCTTCCTGACAAAATCAGAATACCCTTTGGGAGAGTATTTTCTCATATAAGGATATAGTCGGGTTCTGGCGTACTCAATAAGTATACTATTAGCCTTACCCATAGCTATATCATTAGCCAGCTTATCACTGAAATCAGGACCGTATTTTTTTCTAAGGAACATTGTCTCCATGGATGTCCATGATGGGTTCTTCTGCGACAGCTTGGCGGCCATCCTATCTACCTGACTCCGGGAGCGGGCAGACATATGTTCCTTGGCGAATTTAATCTCATCCATTCCCTTGTCGTATGTCACGGCGTCTCTTAGCGCGTTACGGTAGGAATCTGTAACGCCACTCTCCACCGTATCGGGCATATTCATCTCAATATCCTCAGCGGAAGCGGCGGCGTTAATAACACTCTTGGCCTCGGCCAGACGGTCGTATAGCTCGTTTATCTTCCTTAATGACGATGATCCACGAAGACGATCGAAATCATACTCGCCATATCTGGTGCTGTCCCGGTACTGAATAAGCAAAGGTCTTAACTGATCGTTGATCTCATTTATTGTTGCCATCGCCTCCTCTACCTTTTCTATCCTTGATGATGATGCAGATTGCTCCGTGATCTTATCAACCAGATTCTCGTAATAATCACCCTCCTCGGATCCCCACATATCCTTAGAGAAACCAAGATGACCGCCAGCTAGCAGGAACTCGAACGCCGCCTTTCCACCCTCGGATCGCTCTATGCCTCGAAGAATCTCCTTGAACTCCTCTGACGCCTTACGTCCCTCTCTGGTGCTTCCGAACTCCTCGGCCCATGCCTCATCCCATGCCTTGATCTCCTCGGACATCATCAACGCCTCTGATCCCTCTTCCTTTGGCGTCCCGTCAGAATACCACTCGCTCTTGGCTATAGCCCTGTCACGAAGGATATCCAGATAAGATCTCCAAGCTATAGGGTCAGATTGGAAAGCGGCCCAATCAACCTTCTTGTTCTTAATGAACTTATCCATAGCAACATACCGGCTTCTACGGATACGGGTCATGAAATCGGACGTAGCTTGTGATACCCTACGGCCCAGCCTTTCCTCTACCTTCTTGTTCACATTCTCGATCTTATCGTAATACGCTTGAATCATAGGTTTCTCACGATTCTCATCCAACCACCTATTTATCGTATCCAGATATCGTTGCTGGTCCTCGAATGTCATGGCCGAGATATCAAAATTCTGGATACTTGGCTTGAATATATGATATACTTCCTTTGTAATAGGCTTATCCCCATCATATCCTACGATATCATCACGAGTCTTGACCTTAAGCCCCTTATCAGATAAAAGTGTGTCGATAAGTTGTTTCTCGGTCTTACCCGTAACCTTTTTAAGATCATATATATCAATAATAGCTTTCGCCTGCTCTGTCCGATACAGTAAATCGTATTTGGCGAAATCACGGGACGAGTCAAGGTAATCAGAGTTCTTACCGTTTATCTTCTGTATAAGATCCTCATTATCCTTTATCCCCCATCCACGCTCTTTCATCATCTTAGTCATCTTATTGATATTAGCCACACCCTCAACATGAGCATCGCTATAAGCCTTGGCAAGACGTTGCCCTAACATGCCTAAAATAGCGTTCCCGCTATGCTCCAATGTTCCGAAAAACCGAGACATAACATTGATATCCTTATGGATGTTATTTATCAACTTCTTTATCCCATCCCAGAATCTTTCCGGAATGTTAAACATCCGGAGCTGTCCATTCAGCCAATCCTCGTTACGATCACTACGGAGGGCGTTTATATCAGACATAGATGTCTCAGCCATCCGCAATATATTATCCATATCCTCTACCATACCAACCTTATCGTTGCTATAATAATCCGCCGCCTGATTATTGACGAATCCACGAAGATTCCTGATTAACGGTACTATCTCCCCATATACGTTATCGATAACCTGTATCGTCTCATAATCCAATCCCTTGTCGCTTTTACGCAAGCTACTGGCAACAGTGACCAAATACTCCACCTCAGCCTTGGCGGTCGCTATGACACTCTTGGTGGATAACAGGTTGTTGTTTTTATTAAGCTCACCCCCGACTTGTCTCACCTTCTCGCCTATATCACGAAGAAGGGAGATACTCTCACCGATCCTCTGGCTTTGGCTTGATCTCATCCTCTGCAATCTGGTGTATAGCCTTTCCAATGACCTACCGTTCTTGATCAACTTATTAGCCACGTCAATGTCCGATAACGAGTACATGAGATGATCGCTATCCTTTAGCAGAAGCACGTCAAAGGCGCTTGGATCATCAGCTAACGCCGACTCCTTTATCCTGTCAAGTACCTTATTCAAATCCGATCTTTGGCTGGAGAAGAAATTACGTATAGCTCGTACCATCCTGCCAAACAAGGAGAGCTGGGCGTCCTCGGACGAGGTCAGATCCTCTACCGCCTGTTCCATGCCCGGCACGAACCGCTGGGCCAACGTCTTACCTAGGATCTCCCGCTTCACCATCCGGTCTAACTCCTCTCCTTGGTACTCCTTCCCATATACCTCATAATAACGACCAGCGAATTGGTTCCATAATGAAGTTCCCTCGACAGAATCAAGTATCTCGTCAATCTCCTGCTGATTACGATAAGTATCGATCAAGAAGTGAGCCACCTCCTCATTAAGATCCTCTACCGTAGCTCCCTCAGCCAAGGCGATAACCCCATTGGCCATGTCAGATAAGGCCCTAGCCGAAGGATCCACGCCATTACGCATCTTATACTTATCCATATACTCAGACATACCCATCACACGGATACCTAACGTGGATAAGATATTGGTGATATCAGTCCTATTCTGGAGATCCTCCGCCTTCTCGTTCTCAATAACGCCACGGACATTACTCCCATATAAGGCGTTATCCTCCATCATCAACGATAGCGCTAGCTCCATGAACCCATCATACCTGTTATTAAGTTCCTCGAACCGCCCTTGCCTTAACATGCCTTTAATCTCAGACCTGCTTACCGTGACCTTCTCCCCGGATGTCGTGATAAGATCAAGATCGTCGCTCACCTCCGTATCAAAACCTATAGAACCCAATACGTTCATCTCAGAGGACTGACTTCCAAATCTATTCCTGATGCTGGATAAGGCATCCATAGCGTTATAAATCTTAAGACCATCGGAGTTGCCGGCCCCGGTAAGATAATACATATCCCCCAGCCTTATACGCTCACCGCTTAACATACCTTTCTTGATAAGGTAATTAACAAAGCCTCCACGGGTGCTTATATCAGAATCGGAGCTGATGCTAAGGACAGGGATGAATGACTCCTTGTTATTGAGAGTTATGGAAGAAGAGCCAAAGGAAATGTCCGTCGCTCCGGTAGGGATGTCGCTCTCCTCGACACTGCCGGCCAAGAACCCGGCCTCGACCCGCCCGCCGGACGAGCCTTTTATGGCGTTGGCGTAAGTATCATATACCTTGCCATCATCCGATCTAAAGAACAGGCGAGGCTCACCGGAATCATATACCAATCTTGAAGATGGAGGCGTATAATTATCGATATCATTTAAAGGCAAGACATTACCAGAAAATATGATCTCACCATCTACATTTCCACCCTTCACCCTGATATTAGGTCGTTGCCCGGTAAAAGCGCTTTCCACGGCCTTCCATAACATACGGGCTGTCTCCTTAATATCTATATTCTCCCTGATAGCCCTTATATCATCCCATGACGCCTCTTTCAGTATCGTATCGCCAATATTATCCTCGTTTATGGAATCCAGATCCACCTCCTGTACCGTGGATGTATCTACCACAGCCATATCATTGACATCACCTACCTCTCCGGAGGTAAGATAAGCCACGACATTGTCGCTATTCCCAAGGCTTCTGGCCAACGCCGGGGCATCCATATCGCTTATGGCGGACAAGACCTTGGCTGACATAAGTTGCCCCCACTCGCTGGCGCTAAGTCTGGCGCTTATGGATCTGGCCGCCTCCTTATTCCTTGGCACGGATCTCGTCCAGTCTCCGAACTTAGACCTGAACTTATCGTTATAAATAGTCATATAAGCCTCAGCGGCCTTATTAAGGTCACTTACGGCGGCTATACCCGCTATCTTATCGAACAAGGTAGATACCTCTCCGGAAGGAGTCAAGACACGGGTTATCTTACCCTTACTATTTCTTTTAATTACGCAACTCGACATAACTTCATGTTTTTGACAAAGATAAACAAAAAGCCCCCACAAATAAGCGGAGGCTGATATTCTTATATTCCTTATATAATTTACGACTTAATCCGTATTCTTGCTATTGATGAACTTACTAACGCAATCACCAGCAAAGCCGGCTATATACGCCGCATGCTCATCCTCTCCAACCTTAAATCCAAGCGACATATTACAGAACTGGCACACGCTCATGGCTATATGGAACGGCTCATGACATATATTTCTCATCATTATATCATCGTCGCTTGAAAAATTCCAAAGTATGGCGAATTTACCATCATCGTCCCTATCCCTTACCAGATTCACGAAAGACGCTTCCTTATCCATATCATCCTTATCACCCCATTCTCCCTTATGATCCGGCTCCATGTTCTCGAAACGGTTACATAACGTCTCGTAATCCAATCCTACCGTGATAATCAACTTCAACGGATATACCACGAAATCAAATTCCTGCTCTCTCATAATTTTTTTAATTTTTCTATAACCTCAAAACACATCTTGCACTCAATCCTACGATACAACTGCCTTACGCCATCTACCGTAACCCAATAACGATCACCATCACGGTGCAGGAACTCACTCATAACCTTGGTATCAGCCACATCATGTAAATCGTATGAACTGAAACATAATTACATATATCGTCAAGATCAAAATAAGTAACCTTATTATACGACATACAACGGATTTGTCTCCCATCAGGAATCTGAACATCGAAAACATCTATCTTCTTCATATCTAAAAAACAGGGATACCGATCCCATCACAGACCTGTATCCCTTTATAATAAATTAGCGATGAAAAGCATGGTGATGGACATGCGCCACAAATGTAATTACAAATTTTGTAAAAACAAAGCCATTTTATGGTAAAATGTCCCGGACGAACCGCACACGATAGTGATCGCCCTTAATGTTGCCTATGACGCCATAGCCTGAGTCTACGTGCCCATTGATAAAGTTCACGTACCATGCTTTTTTGGCATCAACTTCAGAACTAGACCAATATATGGTGGAAGTATTGAATTGTTGTCCACCAATAGCCGATAATGCGTTATTGACACTCGTCAAGTTCATATATATCAATGAAAGCTCACCACATGACGGGATATACCAATCATCATATCCTTTAGCGTCAGCACTAGCCAAGAACGTATTAAGTACATGGCCAATTGTCGCATAGGAAGTATAAGACCCACCACCGGTAGTCACCCCTTTTAATACATTGGAGTTCGCTTTCCCCTTCCAATCAGATAAAGCCCCGCTTGTCCATGCAGTAACAGCTTGCGGAAAATCAGGAGTACCATTGAATGAACCCGACTCCTGTTTTAGGTAACCGTGAACATCACCTCCATATGCTTTGTTATAATTTGCAATGCCAGTCTGATCCGTACCATTTCCACCCCAATAAAAAGCGTAAGTGCTGTCCTTCCCGGACCCGGCTGTTACGTAGCTTTCATTAAGATCCTCATATTTCTCAATCATAAATCTCTTACCTTGAGCGTTAAGGGCAACACCTATACAATCATTGGAAGGTGCGTCCGTTATGCTTCCATCAGGGCGGACGTAAAAACACCATGGCAAGTATAATTACACTAACATGGAGCGTCACTCTTCAACACCCCATACACCTGATTGTCGCTAGTCAGCCACCGTTTACCGTCGCTTGTGATATAAGCCTGCCGGCATCCCTCCTGATTCACCGTAAGCGTCTTCTTAACACCTTTTAGAGTTGTTATCTCTAGCTCAAGAGTCCGATCAAGACCTTTATTCATCACCGAGCCAAAGGAAACCGCCGCGTCCCCACTCCCGGCTCCCGGGCTGACGGTCAGAGGCTGGTCCGTCACCTCGCCTACCCCATCCTTCCAATTAATATTCAAATCATTAGCCATATCTATATCATTTTTTGTTCTATTGCAAAGATAACAAAACAAATAAACCCCAACCGGATTTATCCAATTGGGGTTCGATACCATTATCTCCTAACTGTTATCGTCTCATCATCCTCAACACGGTTCTGGCGGCTGCTTGCGCCCAAGTCCAGCCGTCGTTAGATGTTACGTTAACCGTCTGTTGAGTACCATTTACATCCAAGTTAATAGTCTCCTTGTCAAGCTCGATAGTAGAGTCTCCAGCGGCTTGCGTTACCGTCACGTTGGCTGTCTGGCCACCATCGGCAGTTACCTTCAATGTAGCTGTCAGTTCCTCGACCGTGACGTTGGCCGGTACGTCCGAGATCGTGATGCTCCAAACGAACTCGCCAGTGGCTCCGGGATCGTTGGCGATAATCGCTCCGTTAGCCGTAGTCTTTCCAGCCGCCGTGTAGTTAGCCGGGAGCTGTAACGTAAGCCCGTTCTCCTCAGCCGGCGTGACCGAAAATGTAAGCTTAGTACTGTTAGACTTACCGGTGATGGTAACATTACCACCTGTCTTTTGTACGGAAGCGTTAGGGCTGTCTGATCTTACCACCTCAGCAGCCGCTACCTGATTAACTACCAACGCCTTCTTAGCCCCGCCGTTCGTGGTGACCGTAAAGTTGACAGTGCGTTGAAGACGACCGGTGTGTTTCTCACCGGAGAAATTAACCGCCTGATCTCCTGATCCTGATACCGGGTCGACGGTTACGAAACCAAATTTTTGTGAAGCCATAATCTATTTATTTATAAATGTCATTTTATTATGCCAAAAATAACTTGTATCATATTACAAGCCAAATATAGGGGGGGGTAGATACGACTAGCCCTGTACAACCTCAACATACAACCCTACTAAGTCCTTTAAATTATGACTAAGAGGAGTTCCACTATCCCTTGTGCATTTATACACGTCAGCGTTCTGAATGTAATATTTATCCTTAAATATCTCCATAGGAGGGAAATAAGGGATAGGATCACCTATAGTCCCGGCATGCTCCTTGTCAACAACCTTATATAAGGAGGCCGTACTGAGTCCAGGCTCCCATTCTGACGATAACGTATGAGGCTGGATAACCTCGTAAAGGATATCCGTATCCTCCTTAACTACCCTAAGACAAAATCCGGTATCCACGGATAGCCCGAACTCCGCTCCTTCTTGTCCCCATATAGGAAATAGGACCTTAACATCCAATTTCTTGTTGGATGATAAGGATAAAGATTTGTCATTAACCAACATCTTAGAAAACTCGACAGCTACTTTTTGAGGATCGAGAGCATCCTTCTCCTTCGCCTGTTGCTGGATGTACGCCGTGGTAACACTTACCTTATCAGGATAGCCGGACTGAACATCGACAGCTCTCACCTGTTCTACGGTAGTGGCTATACTGATCTGCTTTTGCTTGTCCCCTAACGCCGTTGTCAGATCGTTATCGTACTTATCCATCATCCCGATCAAGATCTTGCCTTCCGTCATATCGAACTCCAGACCCATAATCGTTATCTTACCGACTATAGCCCCATCAGCCAAAGCGCTACGTCTGTCATATTCAGGAATATAAATATCTTGATCATCCAAGAAAAACTCATGGAGATTTTCAGTCTCATAAGATCTCAGCTCCTCATATTTAGCCGATTTCTCCTCGTTAAGAATCCTCGACTCATCTAGCCTAGCTTCAATGATCTCCTTAACCGTGGCTTTAGGATTAGCTTCCTTGAACGCCAATTGCTCCTCTCCCAGCTCTATCCATGGAATCGGATTGCCATTAATATAATCATCATAGCTATTACCCTTAGCGTAATTATCATCAAGAGGTTCGTCTAAAACCAACATATTGGGATATATTTCCCTGTTTATATATGTATATGCCATAATCTATTCTTTAATCTTGTTCTTTAACGGCGATGCTATACTCACCTGAAGCGTAACACCAGATATTTATCTCGAAAGGCTTGTTAGCCGTAGTGGTTATAGAAGTACCACTCATGCTTACATAAGCTCCAGAGTTTGGTATAGCCTGTGTAAACACTGCCGACGGGACGCATCTGATCATCAGCTCCTCTCCTATCTGCATGCCTGACTGCACGGATAGGGTGGTAGCGGCTGATAACGTAGCCGTGATACTTCTCTTGCTAATAGGCAGGTTGGCTAATGTCGTGACCGTATTAACTCCTATAAGCCTGTTCACGGTCTTCTTATCGGCGGCCGCCATCAATCCATTAGTGGATTCGTTGGCCACGGCATATGTCGTGTTAGGAGGGGTAGCCCATGTACCATCTCCACGCATAAAATTAGAGGTGCTACCATTAAGCTGTCTCAATAAGCCGTTAGCTGTAGTAGAGGCCAACCCGTACGTGGTATTGGTAGGCACGACCCATGTTCCATCGCCACGAAGAAAAGACGTCTGTTTCCCCGCTGCGGGAGCCGGGACCAATCCCGCAGCACCAGCCGCTGAAGCCGTAGCTGCCTTCATATTGGCGTAAGTGGTATTAGTGTCTTTATAATAAGGGACACCACTGACAATAGGACAGGCGGTATAGCCAGAAGCGCTGGTTACCGTACTCCCGTTCTTTACCAGACCTGTAGACCCATTAGCTCCTACAACACCATACGTCGTATTAGTGTCTGTCCAAGGCACATTGACATACATCTTTCCGCTACCGTCCAGTTCTACCGGATAATTCTTGCCATTCTCCGCATATCCAATCATTACCAGCCCAAGGGTCGATGTATCGGCCTTGGCGTATGTAGTATTAGTAGGGACAACCCACGTGCCATCACCACGTAAAAAAGAGGCTTGTTTACCTGCGGCTGGGGCGGGAACCAAACCGGCCTTTCCCGCAGTAGAGGAGGTTGCCGCCCCCATATTGGAATATGTGGTGTTGGTATCCGCCCACGGGACGTTCACGTACATCTTACCACTACCGTCAAGAGCAACGGGATAGTTCTTGCCATTGGCAGAGTATCCAATCTTAACAAGACCTAGATTATCGCTCGTGGCTTGAGCATAAGTCGTGTTATTATCAGTCCAAGGGACATTCACATACATCTTCCCATTAGAGTCCAAGGATACGGCGTAATTCTTTCCACTAGTGGTATAACCGATCTTGACCAATCCTAAAGTATCAGCCGTGGCCTGATTATAGGTCGTATTATTATCTGTCCATGGAACATTAACAAAAGCGTTACCAGAAGCGTCAACCTGTAACTTATAGTTCTTGCCAGAAGTCGTGTATCCTACCTTTACGCCACCTAAGGTGGAGGCCGCCGCCGTAGGTGGAGCGAAGGTGCTAGGTTTGCCGGTCACTCCAGACCATGGCACAGATGACGCCGAACTTGCCGTATAAGGCTCGTAACCATCCTCGGTATTCAACTTACTATCATCCTTGACCAGATACATCTTATTCGTGGCCGTTACCTTAACCGTGTCCCCGACCTGAGCCGTGGCTGTAGTAAGTTTAAACCTTGCCGTATCATCAGCAACCACGACCATTCTCTCTAAGGCTGCTTTAGGCAACCTGTCTATATCAATGGTACCGGACGTGATCTTAGAGGCGTCGAAGTTCGACAATGTCGTGGAGATAGTAACATTACTTCCAAAGTCCGATGAGACACTACCGCTAACAGCCCCGGACAGCACTATAGTCCTAGCTGCCTGTAATTTTGTAGCGGTAGGAGCGTTATCCGTCTTAAGAGCGTATTTGGAAAGATCAATATCATTAGCCTTATCCAAAAGCTGCTCTATCTGCTTGCCATTGTATTTACCTTGAAAATCTTCCATATCATAATTATTTTTGCTCAAATATAGCTATATACATAAACACCAAGAAATCGAGGGGGGGGGTAGATGCGGACAGGCATTAAAAACCACCATCCCCGTGCAGGAATCCGCTACGGAATATAATAGCCTTGTCTTTAAGTTTCTGGACAGACTCCCATTCCCATTCACCTTCACAAGGCTTAATGACATACTTATTCCCCCATGTCTTAAATTTCCTCTCTATAACGAACATCTCCGGATCATTAAGGACATGGAAGATACTTCCTACCGGGAAATACTTATCCGTCCTTAATATAACACGATGATGCTTCTCGTCATATTCAGGGTCACCCACGATACGAGCCTTATAAAACTGAAAATCATTTAACGTCCGATCCACAGGTTCTATCCAATAATACCCCTTACCCATTGCTATTCACGTTTATTTATCTATATTTGCGGTGTAGTAGTAACTCATAATGTTTTAAGTGATTTTCAACCAAGGGGAAGGGTGTCCGTGAGGATATCCTTTTTTTCATTCCCGCCCGCCCTACCTATGAACAAAAAGACCTACTCCTGACAAATGTAACGATAATAAGATACTTGACAAAAAAAGAAACCCCATCGGTATTCTATCGCCGACAGGGTTCTCCAACGTTGTATCAAATCATATCATCTCACTCCATTTGATTGTGTCACCGACGAAGCACCGCACCGCCAGATACCTTACAAACGCCGCCCCTTCAGGGGCGTCAGGGTCTTCCAGATAAGCCAAGACAGCCTTGACTATTTTCTGGTCGCAGTCCAATACCTTAGGAAAGTAGTCGCTATAGAACATAGCGAACAGATATTGGACATCTCCCCAAGTGGCGTTATCAGGTTTCTTGGCCCCGCATTTATCGAACATCTGCTTAGCATCCTCCATCGTCCATCTTCTCTTGGATCCGTCGGCGTTAAGCATCTTATCGGCGGCCTCCCTAGCCAACTCCTTGGAAAAGTGATATCCATGGGTGTCTATATACCGCTTATAATCCGGGTCATCAGCGTCTGCTCCTCAGTAGTAACGACTTCTCCTACCTCTACGCATATAAGGTTCCGTACCATCGTACTCGTCACGGATGTCACGCTCGCCAAACCATCCCTTACGGTACATCTCATCCTCCCGCTCATGATGTCTTTGACGTTTCTCAAGCTCCCGCTCGTTACGCTCCAGTTCCCTCTCGCGTCTTTCGAGATCACGCTCACGGCGCTCAAGCTCCTCCATCATCCCGTCACGTTCCTTACCGTAATGATCATATACGCCACCATCGTAACCCATATAAGTGCCGTCGGAGCGGCGTGAGCGTCCCCTACCGCCTCTGCGGTCGTAGATCTCATCATCATATTCCTCTTGGCCGTTGCCTAAATCTATAACTCTCATCTTAACCTAATTTTTTAATTAACAACTCTTTTAACTCATCGAAAGAAGACCCCATCCTATCGACCTTCTCCTCAAGATTCTTAATCTTTCGGTCTTGATCCTTAGTCTGCTTAAAAGTAGGATTGATATCCTCCAAGATACTGTCGCATGCCTCTATGATCTCCTTATTCTTATCCACGCTATTCACGATATCCGTACTGGTTCGTTTCATGGCGTTCAGGTGGTTCATTATCGGATCCACGGAGCAGGCTAGCGTAATGCCGTTGGCCATAGCCACGTTCTGATTCTCTGGAACTACGTATGTCATGGACTTCCCGTCCACCTCTATAGTAAGATCCATAACCCGATCTTGCAACTGCTGATACTGACCTAACTGGGACTGGGCGAACCTAGGCTCCGAGACGTTAACCACCGTACCCATAAAGAATTTAGGAACCCCTGAGGTATCCAACGTATAAACCTGATATCCTTTCTTTAAATCCTTAAACATAATAACGATCTTTTTAAATGGGAGGGAGGTTACCCTCCCTGTTCTTTCTTAGTAAATTCATGCGCTAGGGGCGGTA
>ULOM01038724.1_pt1 | contig 48139 bp, 83 predicted proteins | sample 1952561 | NCBI WGS metagenome assembly ULOM01 (sample SAMEA4835602, study PRJEB28245) | human gut metagenome | biome: gut microbiome; material: fecal sample | place: Denmark | collected 2008
CTCTCTTACTAAGACCATTGCGAGGATTCTCCTTTGTAACCTCTTTAATCGTCTTATAAACCTCTTTGTAGTCTTTCTGTGCGGCAATTGCAATCGCTCTGCAAACACAATCGCCAACCTTATCAGCCTTGTAATACTGACTTCTGCCGCCATCATTGTAAATAAACTTCATATCTATCTGTATTTGAATTTCTATGCTGCAAAGGTACAAAGAATATTTGAATTATGCAAATTTTCAGCGTTAATTAATGTTAAATGGGGAAAAATAACCCATAAATGAATTATCTTTTCCCCAACAAAAGTCAAATTAAAATCAATCAGAATTACCAACTCATTATGAAAAACACGACATCCGTGTCCTCGTCATACATTGAAAGCAACTTCTCCATCTGCTGCTTGCAATCCTCAACATCACCGAAATACCATTTATCATAGTCAGTGCTACCGAAAAAGAAACCACTCAGTGTAGGCAATAATTCCTCTGCTAATGAATGGTCTGCCAACACTTTGTCACATCTGGAAATAAGTTCCTCAATATCTGACTTGTCAGCAAAACAACACTCGTCCTCCAACTTATTGAAAAAGAAATTATAGACAAAATTTACCTTACGGAAATACACATCGCTCTCTGCATAGCACATATTCTCAAAATCCTTGAAGAAATCACCGACAAACCAAATAGGCTTTGGCTCTTCTAACATTTTTTTATAGGTAAATGAATACTTCGTGAAATCAGCCATATGTGAGAACACATCATTATATACCTCACGATATGCCTTAACATCATCCTTTACCTCTTCCAGACGCTTCAGAGAAACAACCGCAAACTCATGAAAACGTGCCTTTGCCCGCTCATCAGCAATTGTATTATACTCACTGATAGTCTTTAAAGGCTCTTCCTTTGAAGAACGTACTTTCTTAACCAAATGGCCGTAAATGTCTAAACCCAATTTTCTAATCTCCTATACTTTAAATAAAACAATAAATTAACTATCTCTTTTTTCTGTTTGCAAAGGTACAACAAAGTTTTGAATTATGCAAATTATTTTAGTTAAATGGTGTTAATTCATCATTTTGGTACAATTTTGAATGTTCTTCTCCCCTGAATTATTATAACATTAACAAATTTAAAAAATTCTACCGGAAACTCATAGCGATAGATTACATAATGTTTGTTTTTGCGATGTTTACCACGCTTGAATACCTCAATATTATAGCCATAGACCTTTGTAATATTTGAAACTATAAATCCATTAGCCCATGCGTTTCCAAAGTCAGACGAACAAGTAAAACATCCCCTAATTGAATCTCTGAAACGCTCTTGTGCATCTTTAAGTGTCCCCCGTCCAGTGAATATCGTTGGATGAATACCAATTGTAAATTTCATATTATGTGAATTTAAATGTTTCTATATTTTTTTATCCACTCAAATGACTGCTCAATGCAATAGTCAATTGTTAACTTGTCACTATCAAAATCACCATCAAAACCAACCATGTATGATGACTTTACTTTCTTGTCATAAATGAAAATGCAGAAATCACCACAAGCATTTGGACATGTACGGACTTTTACTTTCAAGCCATTTTCTCCGGCAAAATCATAAAGGGCATACAACTTTTTTGCACTTTCACTGCCAATCTTATTTACAAATTCTTGATGTGTCATAATTTCTGTCTTATTTATTTGTTTTGTTTATTTTTGATGTTGCAAAGGTACAAACAATTTTTGAAACCACCAAATTATTTTAGTTAAATGATGTTAACAAAATTATTTTTCTATATAACCTTCCATTTTCAATGTCTTGAACAACTTCTCAACAACCTCTTCCTTTGTGTTGCCAACCTCTGTTGCCAAAGCATATCCAGCCTTGTCATTACAATAACTTCCGATTACTTTGTTATCAACTTCATTGAAAATTAAAGGAAACTCCGTGACACCAAAACCACGATAACCTTCCAAATCATACTTCAAGAACGTAGGGAGTTTATTTTCCATATCTTATATTATTTAAAAATATTTTGGATATACTAATTCTCTATCACTTTTCCCTTCAATTTCAGCAAGACCATGCTGACCAACATAACAACGGAAATAATTACCAACACATAAGCCCATAGGCTTCACCATTTCAGACTTAAAACCAAACTTATCAATCATTTCGTTTATTTTCTGAATAAAACCATATATAACACCCGCATTGTTATAATAGTCGGCAATCTCTACCATATTGGCAAATTCCATTTCCTTGTCAGTCATATCAGTTATTTTTTAATCGTTAATAAACTCTGTTTCTTATTTCTGTCGCAAAGGTACAACAAAATTTTGAAACTACCAAATGTTTTATGTTAAATGATGTTAATAATATATCTTTTTGCTATCTTCAAGATATTTTTCTCTTTTTTTCCAATACTTTTCAAGTTCCGGTTTTTCTCTTTCAACAAGATATTTCTCAAATGCGCCAAGTGTTTGAAATGTGCTTTTAAACCAATTCAAAGTTTTCTGATGATTACACCAAATCGGCATAGAACTAATCCAGTGATTAACATCATAATAATGTGAAGTCAGACAACATTCAAAAACCCTAATTTTTCGCCAACTTGTATTATACTTACACTTACGTCTATACTTGAAAATGCCAAACAGACGTTTTTCCTTATAGTATGTTATGTCTTGTTCCGGAGAAATACGATATTCCAGCACATGCGATTCTTCCGCATATGGCACTGCCCTAAACTCTATCTTTAAACTATCTCTATCCATTATTATACAAAATCAGTTGAATAAATAAACACACCATCTATTCATAAATTTTCCAAATTGTTATTTTTCAAAAATTTTATCCGCCACATCACGCATATGCTTATATGTAAAACCATTGTAATTGTTTAAACGTGGATAACCCTTGCCATAAATCGGTTTTGGCAAATCAATGTCCTTTCCTTCCAGCATCATCAATATATTGAACACAAACATAATCAATGCTTCCTCATGTTCCTCTGCACCATAAACATAAACAAACTTTTCAATTTCACTACTCATAGTACAATAATTATCCCACCATTTCGTAATACCGTTTGAACGATAATACTTCGCCAACTTATCCAGACACATCAGACAATAATGAACCGCTTGCCCTTTATGGTCTTTACGGTCAAATACAATGTATTTATTCTCCAACTTCACAAGACGAAGAACAAAATCATATATGTTCTCATTCTCACCACGAATATACCAATGCTTTGCAGCCAATACCAAATTGTAAAAGTGAAAGTCCTTAATCTTTTCCATATATTATCTGATTTTTAATTTAACACTGCAAAGGTAAACAAAAAAATCGGAATATGCAAATATTCCGAGTTAATAATTGTTAATCCGTTGAAATATCTATATTGTTTTAATTAACGTTTCAACCTCTTTCTTGATTTCTTTCAACTCCAATTCAAGTTTAAATATTCTGTCTGTTTCCTCACTGACAATCATCTTTCCGTTTCCACCAAAACGACACTCATCCAACATTGCATTTGCAGCATCAATAAGATTAATTACGTAAACACAACGACCAATTGTTCTTATCTTATCAAAATCTTCCATCTTAAACCAAATCTAAACGTTTAATGAATTTTTTCTTTCTCAACATACCCAATGCAAGTGTATATGAACTAAGTTTAGGTGCTTCATACCCAAATAAATTCTTGTTAAATGTTATGGTAATAACTCTGTTTCTTAATTTCAACGATGCAAAGGTATGAAGAATATTTGAAACTACCAAATTATTTTGGCTAAATAATGTTAATGGGGATAACTTTTTACATTTGTTACCCCCATAACCATATATAACAATTAAATCAATTAAGAAATTCGTTTAATCAAAATACGTGCATACATTTCTTTACCATTTAAGTTAAAACGATGTCCATAATTAGGATTATCTTCTACATATCTGTCTAATCCAACAATTTCAAATTGTTCTGGACAATATTTTCCAAGGAAAGTAATTGGTACACCCATAACCCCATCATAATCATTTGGCAAGTTAACAACCTTACTGACATCTATTGCATCATAATTGTCATATTTCTGATATTCATCTTCATTGTATCTTTTTGTCAAGACAATTTCTTCGTGTCTTTTATTGTGGTCAAGGTTGGTAAACCAAGCTGAACTGCCGATTGTCTGATGTTTCTGTCCATCAACCACGATTTGCCCTTTTGCTTCCGGCATATCTTCATTAATCAAAAAATACATTTGCCCACATCCGTTCCTAGAAACACCAAGCCACATTTCATCATTTTTAATTAGTGGGAATATCTCCTTATAGGTTATTGCATTCATATTGCCAATAATCAAAAACTTTTTGTCATATTTCATAAGTGTTGCAACATAATTCCTGAACAATGAAAAAGGTGGATTAGTGACAATTATATCACTTTCTTTCAATAACTCAATACATTCATCTGTTGAATAACCACCATCTCCTTCAAGTATTCTCATTGTCCATTCTTCTCCGTCATATGAACACACCTTACCATGTTTTCCGTCAACCTTATAACCTGTGGCAATAAGTTTCTTCAACCCTAATGTTTTGAAATTCCTATAAAAATATAATGTAAAGTTTTTATGAAGAACGTCATTACAATTACACAAAACAATTTTATCTTTAAAATGTTTTGCATAATGAATACATTCTTTCTCAATATCTTCTAATTGAGTATAGAACTCATCGTTCTTCTCTTTCTTTGCTGAATGTAAACTATTGTTATTTTTCATATTTTTCCTAATTGATTTTTTTATTGTTAATAAATATGTTTTTAAACCTCTTCAAGATACGCTTTCAAAATTGTATATTTCTTATGAAATAGCCAAAAAATGAGGTTAATATATGTTATTCAAGGTCGAATACACTTAACTCGTTAAATACCAATGTAGGTACATTATCACTCACGTAATACGAAAGTGTATAGAAACCTTTGCCATAACTATATTGTGGAAGTAATTCCAATGCCTTGTCCTTTGTTATCTTTATTTCTTTTGCGCCACGATAAGCCAAACCTTTGCGATATACACACTTCATTCCTTTATTAATAAGTTCTGCAAGCTGTTCCTTATTAGGCTTATTCCCGTAGTCAGGTAGTTCGTTAGACTTTTTACTTGAAACATATTCAATACAATATTTTATATGTTCCTCTATTTTCTTAATACCTTGTAAATCATTGATGATGGGCATACTTATTTCCGTCAAAGGAATAACCTTAATCACTTCACTTTCGTCATTCCAATTAGGGGAACATTTCTCATAATGTAAACAAAAATAAAGATTGATATTATCACCCATCTTTTTGTCAATGCTTGCCCATACAGGAAATTCTTGATATTTATCATTCTCAAACTTATCCTCATAACCTTTCACAAGAGATTTGTTTACATAGGAATTTTTAAAAGACACAAGTACTATGTATCTTTCATTTCCACGTTTGCCATCAACAACACCACCTTTATAAGGCTTATATAGATTTTCCGCATCCATAAGCGGTTTGATTATGTTGATAAATTCATTTACCTTGTCAGCGTTAATATCTTCAATAAGGAATGAAAACATATCATTCAATTTGCAGTCATAATATTCCAAATGAAGTGACTTGTTGTTCAAATTCAATTCGTTGCTGTTGCTCATAATCATATCCTTTTTAATTACATCACAAAGATAATACTTTTATTTGGATTATACAAGTTTTTCTTGTTAAATAGAGTTAATAGAAGAAAGAATTTCCTTCACGTCTTTCATTATCTCTCTATTTCACTTTGTTTCGTCTGATACGGTATGTATAATATATCCATATTTTTCAGACAGATGTTGCTGCGCCACTGAACAGCCTTTCATAAAAGCGTCCATCATATCATCCTTAGTGAATGCTTCTTTGTCTTGATAGACTTCTTCAAACAAAAATTTTCCCCTTTCCTCAAAGGTATTGAAATCCTCTTCGGGGTTATCTTCGGGAAGTACTGAAGGAAACAGCCACCCAATTTCATTGTGTTCTTTTGTAAACTTTCTCATTTGAACATTTCATATATTTTAACCAATTAGACAATGTTCCCCAATGGTCATAATATGTTTTCCCATCAAGACCCACATAACTTTTCCAACATCCCCAGACATATGCTGAAGGATAATGTTTCTTACCATGAAACAAGGCAATGGATAACTGCTTCCAAAAACCAACGTGAAAAACCTTGTCTAATTTCATATACATTCTTGTTTTTTAATTGTTAATAAACTATGTTTCTTATCTCTGTTGCAAAGGTACAAATAATAGATGATATAACCAAATATTTTATGTTAATTAATGTTAATCAACCCCATCTTTTTCTTCTTCCTTGTCCTTTTTCTTCTTATCCATTATCATCAACTGCAAATATACCGCACCAAAAACCATTGATATACCCAATTCTTCCATTTGCTCAAAACCAATTATCTTACCCAAATTATCCATTGACATAATCAATATAAAGGTAAATAAACTATAATTGACAAACGTAAATATTCTTTCAAACATATTCCAGAAACTTTATATTTAGGAAAAACTTAATCTAAACCACCATATAACTTGCGCTCACTATTATAGTTATCCAATACCCACTCCAATAACTTGTCGCTATTAGCCTTATCCAACTCGCAATACAGACGATTCATATCACCACCATATGAACTGAACTTCTCACGAATATGTGAAGCCATCATGGGCGCATCAGACCAACAACGCTCAATGAAATCATAAGGATAGTTAAAAGTGAAAAATATCCACTTGTTAATCGCATACTTGTCATTTAAATATTTACATTCTTCCATATCCGTCTTAATTGATTTTTCTAAATGTTTTATTTATTGATTTATTTTTACACTGCAAAGATACAAAGAATATCTGAAACAGCCAAATATTTTTAGTTAAATGTTGTTAATGAAACCAACTTTCATATAATGCTCCCTCTCTTTTTCAGTAAGAACTTTCCTACTTCTGCCAATATGCCACTTCTGACATACTGGACATTTATAGGCAATTAACTTGTGTATTGTATCTCTACGGCAATTCATAACCCTTGCCATCTCAATGGCTTCTTTGTCACTGGAATAACCAATCTTCTCTTTGGTAAAAACTTTCCCATCCACCATATAGGACGTGAAATGCTTCCTTATGTTATTACTATCGCCTTTTACACTATCCATAAACTAACTCCCTTTCCCTTTTAATATGTTAAACAATATAATCTAATTAATTCAAACGCAAAGGTAATACAAATATATGAAACTACCAAATATTTTATATTAAACAATATTAAAACATAAAAATATAATAATATAAAAACATATATAATAGAAAATATATTATTATATATAATATTATATATTATTTAATATAAAGTCAGTCAAACATAACATTATGTGGTGTAAAGAGTTATGACGATATTATTCAAATAAAACATTAACAAAAATGATGTAAATCTATATGAAACAATGTCAAAATATAAATGTTATAAACCTAAAGGTTTATAAATATATCTTACAGATGTACTTACAGATGTACTCAAATGAGTACAGATAGTTAAAGTCCAAAGGTGAAAAAAGTTAAAATTTTGAAAAAAGTGATAAATGGAAAATATAGGAAAAAAACTGTGTGCTGTTCATCTTCTTTAACATTTTTTAATTTTAATTAATATTTTTTAACATTTAACAATTTTTAAGATTATTTAATTTCAATTAACATTTGTGAAAAATTGTTAATTAGACATTTTGGTTAATGATTGTTAAAATTTTTATTTATGAAAATATGTTAAAAACTGTATTGTTTTTAATTTTTTTGAAAAAGTTAATATATTTAATATAAGTTAAAAATGTTTAATATTCCCATAAGTGGTATTATATGTTGTAGATGTGCTGCGTTTTTATTAGCAATCCCATATATGTAAATCCCTATGGGAATATTTTTTATGTATTTAACCTATGTTAAAAATTGTTCTATTTGTACGATTTTTGTTAATGTTTTAAAAAAATGCTATAGAGAAAATTTATTTCATATGTTCTATTTGTACGATTTGTAAGGATTTATTACGTTACTCATTTGAGTACATTTGCAAAGCCAATGCTTGTTTCACAAGTACATTTTCAAGGAAAATGCTTGTTTCACAAGTACATTTGTTAATGGTCACACCTTTCCTTCCCAATAATTGCCGAAAATGTTCATTGAGAAGAAGTCCATTGTTATATTGAAAGTATCATTAACATTTCTTTTGAATGTTAAATATTTCAATATTTTATATAATTTTAATAAATGTTAATTGGTTGTTTATGTTGTTTCGTTGAAGATGAAATTGAATTTTTCATGTTTTCCGTTTCTTTGCTGCATGAACATATCTTTTTCCATGTTGGCAAGGCATACTGCATAATCGCAAGTAAAATCGAAATACAGATTATCCCATGTTGTTGTAGTAAAACCATGTCTAAAAACCTTGATAGAGCCATTTTCAGCCACTACAATGCGGTCAAAGAAATGTTCCTTAGTATCTGTGCATATCACTTCTTTAACGTTGTGTAGGATAAGAAATTGCTTGATAAGTGTCTGATATAATTCAGTTAGTTTGCTGAATTTGTTTTCTGTTACTACCATTATTTTGTTATTATGAATTTAAGTTTGTTGATGTAAAATTATATATAATAAAGTTATAAACCAAATTATTTTGGTTAAAAGATGTTAATCTTCAAAATATGTGTGAATAAGTGATATTACAACCTTTTCACCCTCATTAGTGATAAGATTGTACTGAAACACGTAAAAACCTTTGTCAGTGTTGAATTCGTCTGTTTTGCTTGTCTGTTTCCAACCTAATTGTTCTGTCATACATTTTAGGTCTGTCAACAATTCTTTTTTGGCATTTTCCCATAATTTTTAATATCTGTTATATTTTCTACCGCCTACACTTTTTGAATAGATTGTGAACATTTGTTAATTGTTTTAAATTGATTTATATTTCTTTTTATAGTGCAAAGATACAAAGAATGTTTGGAAAAGCCAAAATAATTTAGTTAAAAGATGTTAACGGATTGAAGAAAAATAATTTCCTTTCCATAGGGGCATGACGGAGACTATACTCTAAGATTTTACTCTTACCTTTCAAGTTATTCCCTTAACTTGACAATGCAAAGGTACAAAAGAAAATTGATATATCCAAATTTTTAATGTTAATTTTTTGTTAAAAAATCAATTAGTATTTTATATATTTTAACTAAAAAATATTAGTCGTGAAGGAGACTATACTTCAATGTTTCACCATTGCCCTTTGTTTTATTTTCTATTGCAAAGGTACAAAAAATCCGGTGAAATACCAAAATTATTGAGTTAATGAAAGTTAAGCGAATGTTAATAAAATAAAAGGAGTATACTTTTATCCTTGCCTATTCGGATTTTCGTATACTCCTTATGTTTATCTGATTTTATTCGTCAATGTGATAATAATGCACATTAATACTTCTATTTTGCTTATTTGTTATAGTTTCTTGGATAAGTGGATTGTCCTCACTATATTCAGTGTTTATACGTTCCAACATATCTTTCCAAACTTCATCGAAGCCTGTCGTATCGCATTCTGAAACGCATTTCAGACTGAAATTATTACCATTCAGTGTATAAATCAACAGCCATCCATAGCAGTAATCATCAAAGAATAACATTCGGTATGTCCTTGAATCATTAGGGGATTTAATCTCAACATACTCGCCACCGTTAATATAATCGAAATCGGTAAGCAAATCCTTATCATCAAAGGAGGCGGGAATTAACTTTCCTTCTTCCTCCTCACTAACTTCTTTATTCCATTTTACTTCCATACGTCAAACAATTAATTACTTTGTGCCCATATAGTCACTTTGAACCAAATAACCATCATAGCACATTCCTGCCTTGTTATAATGCACCTTTGAAGTCTTAAACTTCGATTTAGCGGTGTTAATACACGTCTCAAGGTGTTCCTCGTCTGTAACAAGTTTTTCAGTACTATCTCCATTAGGGAGAACCGCATAAACGAAATAAAACTGATTTTCCATATTACTATTAAATTTTAATTGATTAAACTTCTTATTTTCTTATTTCTGATGCAAAGGTACAACTATTTTTTTCATATAGCCAAATTTTTAAGGGATTTTTTTCATTAAAAAATGTTAAAATTATATGTGAAGCATTGGATGTGACCTGCCGTCAATAAAAACGCCTTCCTCTTATCCATCTTTCAACTTACAAATCCCTTTGCAGATTTCTCAACATTCGCATAGAGGTTCATCGGTTGATAACTGAAAATTGCGCATGGATAATAGTCATCGGAATAGTCCGTTCCAACTACTAATACCTCCTTGTTAAGTATTGCGTCCTTGATAACCAACTTGTAGGCATCAGTGGCTATACCATATTCATCGTCAATCTTGGTGTGAACATTTTCAACGATAACCTTTTGAGGTGGGAATGTAAACTGACACTTGCAGTCGGCGATATCTGTAGCCGCAGTTATTCTGCCGTAACTACGATAACCATCTTCGGGGTCAATGTACGCACCATATATGACATCATCAATGCAGAAAAGTTCCACATCAATGTCTTCGTTATTCCAATCATCATGATATGTAGTGCTGCCAATACCGCTTAGGTAGTGTATACCATCTTCAATTATATTTGCTTGAACTGCCATAACTTCTAATTGATTTTAATTGATTAAACTTCTTATTTTCTTATTTCTGATGCAAAGGTACAAAGAAATATCGGGATAGCCAAATTTATTGAGTTAATAAAGGTTAATCAATATGTTAAAAATTGATTATTTTCTTTATTTGTTCCTCCGCAGTGTCAAGTGTGAAATTAAGAGTGCATTGTCCGCAGAGTGGGGTACGTTGAGTTGCATAATACTTTCCTATTTCGTTCTTTGAGAATACAATTGACGAATGATACTCATTATTCTCCTTATAACGTACCACAAGGCAATTATATGGCTCTATATTGCTATTTTCCATATTGAGTTTGCCTTTTTCCCATTTCACTGTATACATGTCCTTATCAATATGTTTCCGTGCATATGAAAGCAATGTTTCCATTAATTCACTTATTTCAGGTGAATTATGTGCGTCTTCTTTCATCTGCTTGAGACGATTGATTAACTTTTCGCACTCATCAAGGATAAGTGAAAGTGTTTCCTCATTTACCTTATGGCAGTTCTTTGGCAGAACACGATAATTGCCGCTCGTAATACTGACTTCGTTATAATATCCGTCACACGAACGTATATTGAAATATGCGTCATTGATTTTCTGGGTATCGAAACTGCATATTTTACCGTCATTGAACCACATTGACGATACCTTATAAGACGGACGTATGTAGTTCTTTTTTCTCAAAATTTCAGTAAGACCATTACGGAATTCTGCATATTCGCTCTCATCGTTAATAAATCCGTGTATACCCACGCTCTCTTCCATTTCTAAGAGAATGGCTGCTTGTCTCTTAATTATTTCGTCTGAATAAAGGTTATTGTCATTCATATTGTGTCTATTACTTTTAATTAATTAATATTTAAATGTATCTATCTCTGTTTTGTCATTCTTTCTGATTGACGATGCAAAAGTACATAAAATATATGAGACTACCAAACATTTTATATTAAACGATGTTAATTGAATTGTTAAAAACCATATGTTAAAATTATATAAAATTAACATTTCCGTTGAGGCTGCGTTGGAGACTATACTTCAAAGTGTCACCCTTGCCCTTATCATTTATTGACAATGCAAAGGTACAAAGAAAATCTGTCATTACCAAATTTTTTATGTTAAAAATTGTTTAAGATTTAATAAAAGTTTGGTTTGCACTATTTTCACAAACGATGCAAACCTTATATAAAATTTCTTACAAACTTATTTTTTTAACTGCAATACTTTCGTGCTTCCTCTTCAATTCCTTCTTCACATGTTATCAACTTATGTACCATCCCACTCAATGTTGGTTCTGATGCAAAGGTTGTATAACGCTTTCTAATGTTTCTAATTTCCTCTACAACCTTGCAAATCTCCCTATATGTTTCATTCTTCGTCATAACTTTTAAATGCTTTTAGAAGTGATTAATATGCTCTTTTATACTCTTTCATGCTCTGTATTGAGAAGTCTGTCAATTACACTCTCACAATCTTCAAATGAAGTGAAATTGTTATAACCACCATGATAGTCTTTTACATTTTCAGCGGTACGGCAAAACATTGCATTACTATCTTTCAGTTTGGGTGTTGACCTATTTCCACAAAGTGAAGAAGAATAAGAGAAGTAAACATACTTTCCGTTTCTCTCAATAAACCCTGATACATCATAATGCCCTTTGAAAAACTTTACAAGTGTTGCACCAATATTCTCTGCAATCTTGTTCATTTCACGCTTAAACGCATTCTGAAACGTGTTATATTCTTTTGAAACATAACTGCCATCATCTTGCAGATACTTGTCATTCCACTTTTTAATAAATGTTGATGTTACCATAATTTTTATTTGTTTTTTAATTTGACAATGCAAAGGTACGAAATTATTTTGGAATATGCAAGTTTTTTATGTTAAAAGAAATTAATGGATGGAAGATTCTTTGTTTTTCTTCCACCCATCATATGGTTGTTTTAAATCCAATAATCAATTCCCTTCAAGTGGTCTATCATTATCTTTGATGTCTTGCAAGACCATTCGTTACGTGGGTCGTAATGGTCTTTATTTACGTTCTCTGCGAGTATTTTGATATACTCCATACAAACCTTGAACATCTCTTGCTGAAGGTATCTATGCTCTCTTGCCATACCTTGTGCCACCTTGTGCTTGTCGTGGCATTTTCCGTTTACAAAATCAGAGAAGAAACGGACAAACACATCTTCCTCTGTCTCACCGCCATCATGTGGGCAAAGGTCGTATTCAAACCTTTCAAGCATTTTCTGTGTGAGAAACGTGCGTTGCTCTTCCGTGGTTGTATCACTCTTAATGAGTTCCACAAGTTCTTTGTTAGAGAGTTCATAACTTGCCTTTTCTCTTCCGTTGACGTTGAATTTCATTGTTTCCATATTCTTGTTTGTTTTTTAATTTGACGTTGCAAAGGTAATACTTTTATTTGAATTATGCAAATATTACGAGTTAAAAAATATAAAAAAAGAAGAGGATTTTTATTCCTCTTCTTCCTCCTCTTCCTCATCCTCTTCCTCGTCTTCGATATAGTCTTCCCATGTATCAGGGTTGTCGAATATCTCTTCAAGGTAGTTTTCTATATCCTCCAAGACCTCATATTCAGTCATACTCTCCAAATTGCCGTAACCATTGAACTTGATATACTCATCGTTCCATGATTCGATTTCGCCGAAGAATGTGGCACGTGCGGCCTCCATAGGGTTACTGAAATAAGTTTCAAAAAACTCTTCGTCAAACGAATAAATTTCGTTGTCAGAGTCTCCATGCTCAATGCAATAGGTATTGAAAATTGAAAGTCTCTCACCGATTGAAAGTTCCTTGAACTTCTCTTCAAATACTTCGTACTTCATGATAAATTAGCAATATGTGTTCATATATTCAATTACTTCACTCTCCGTAGGGTTGCTTGCGATAAAACCGCTATCACAATAGAAATAGACATTATTATCAATCCAAAGGGCTTCTATCTCGCCATCCTCATAATCATCCTCGATTGCTGCCCAAAGTTCATAGTCAGCAATGGTGACTAACTCGTTACTCTCAATATTGCTCACCTTTGAAAGAGCGATTTCAATTGTAGGATAATCAATCCCTTTGTAGTTAATCTTACTTCTTTCCATTTGCTATCTGTTTTAATTTGACAATGCAAAGGTAATACTTTTATTTGAATTATGCAAATATTACGAGTTAAAAAATGTTAACTAATAGTCATTTTCTTGAGTTATCTTTGTATTGAATTTCTTCAAGTTCAATCCCAAACAGATAGGGAGTATAAGCCAACAGAATAGCGGAACAATCACAAATGTTGCTCTCTCTGTGAGTTTATTATGGTTGTAGCCAAAGACGAACAACAGACTGAAAATGTAATAGAATATAAGAATAAATGTTACCATATGAAATGTTATTTAATTTTTATTATTGTAATATAAATGGGGGATGACAATTCAAGATGACACCCCCTATTTTGTTACTCATTTGAGTACATTGGCAAAGCCAATGCTTGCTCTGCAAGTACATCCGTAGGATGCTCACTCCGTGAGAACATATTATGCTGCCACGTTTACAAGTTCGTTCTTTTCCTCTTTGACAGGGATGTTGAGATTCTTGCACAAATCCTCATACTTCATGTCACGGCTACCAAGGTTCTTGCCCAACACCTTTGAGTTGTTGAGGTCAATAATAAACTTGTCATAGTCATTGCTCACACGCTCATAATAGCGCATAATCAGACGGATAGCCACATCACTCATTTTGTTCTTGTACTGCCCATTGTAGTCGTAATAGGCACGTCCCATCTTTGCCACCATCTCAACCTCTTCAGCATTGAAACGCTTGTAGCCTTTCTCGAACTCGCTCATTTTATATGCGCCCTTTGACACACCGACAGAGAGGATGAAATAGAAAGGAATATCCTTGTGGTTGTCAGCAAAAGCCACAATTTCCTCGCAAATCTGTTTGTGGAGCATTGCCTTCTTCTTTTCCTCAAAACGTGAGCCACCCTCTTTGTATTGGGCAAGGTTATACTTTCCTGCCAACTTATTGTTTGCCACGTTGCGAATTGCGCTCTCAATAACATTCTTTGCCATAACGCTTGTTCTGTTTAAATTGTTAATAATGTTGTTTCTTAAATTTTACACTGCAAAGGTACGCATTTTATTTGGGATATGCAAGTTTTTCCAGTTAATTGATGTTAAAGGATTTGTTAATTTATATTTAAAAGCCAAACGCAACCATATAATAGTCATCAATATCGGCAAAGGGCATTTCATTTATAAATGCTTCTTTGGCACTATCATATCCATTTGCTTCAATTTTGACAATTGTATAATCGTCATTATAGTCCTCTTCTGCAACCCACTCTTCCAAGTCTTTTTCAGTAAGGTTGAGGAGCATTGTCTCTGAATAATAAAATTTGTCTAAAAGAAATACTTTCTTATCCATAACGCCTAAATGTTTTAATTTATCTTTAGCCAACTCTCATAATGTATACTCCCTCATAGTCACCACCAAACTCAAGGTCGCTCACTTTCTCACCGATTTTAAGGTCTGTGAAAGGTCTGCCATCCGTTGCAACTTCAAGTCCCAACTTCATAAAATCCTCTGCGCTTGTAACTGAATGAATAAGCGGTTTCTCACCATCCACTGCCCAAGATTCACACTCTGAAGTGTTAATCACCAAGTAAACACCGAATTGCTTGTTGTATTCTTTAATCTCAATTCTTTCCATATTCTTATCTGATTTTATTGTAACCAAGTGTCAAGTATAACACTACTCTCCACCAATTCCTTGTTGTGGTGCTTGTCATACCATTTCCACATTGTTTCTTCGTTTGCGGAAACGATTATTTCATTTCTCTTTCTTCCGCTTTTATAGGTTGTATCAACCTCAAAGCAATAAAGTAATCCTTCCATAATTTTATTTGTTTTTTAATTTGACAATGCAAAGGTACAAAGAAAATTTGAAATATGCAAATAAATCCAGTTAAAAAGTGTTAAATGAAAATGTTAAAATTCTGTTAAAAATTAACCCTATTTAACATTTTTCATAGGGATGTAACGGAGACTATACTTTAGGTTGTCACACCTACCTTTCTTATTTCTGATACAAAGGTACGCATTTTTACCGAAATAGCCAAATGTTTTATGTTAAAAGATGTTAATGGAAATGTTAAAAAAAAAACTTGCACTATCTTCACAGACAATGCAAGCACATAGCTAAAAGAAACAAAAGATGTTACTCCCCTTGCTCTAATTTGCGTTTCAAGGCTGCAAGCGCATCCAAATCTCCAAGGCTGTTAGAAGAGTTGTCGTAGCCGATAATAACGTCCGTAACATACCTTACATAGAGTTGTTTGTAACTCTCATAGGCAAACGGATAGGCAAGCACGTTGGGAATTAAATCAGACAACCATGAAACAAGTTGCTGCCGCAGTGTCTCCCAATTTGCGATAGGCTTTGGTGTCGGATGGTTGCAACCGAAATAGAAATAGCGTAGGTGTTCTGACTGACTGCCCAAATACAGACCGCCAATCTCCTTTGCGGTCATACCGCCATCGATGCAGCACTTCAAATCGTTCGTGTTCTCAATATCGAAAATATAGTCCACACCATCATGCTCTGATTCTTGGTAGTCGTTATAGGCTGCAAGCACCATTTTAATCACCATATCGCCCTCGGCACTATAAACGTTGCGAGTATCATTGATAATTGCACCACTGATTTTCTGTACCATTGTTTCAATTGCTTTCTTCATTGTTTTGCTGTTTTTTAATTGTTGAAATTGTTAATGTTATCTTATGCCCATTTTCTCCAATAAACATTTGCACAAGGAAAATTGAAATATTCACACACTCTGTGTTCAGTTGCATCGCCATCCTTTTCATAGAATGTCGCTCTCATGTCCCACTTTCCACGTTTTTCAATCCCATCGTTGAACACTTCCCCAATAAGGTTTCCATTTGTGGTTTTCTTAATAACCAACAAACTGCCTTTATCGTTCTTATACATTGAAATCTTTATCATAACTTTTCTATTGTTTTAATTTTGATATTGCAAAGGTAAGCATTTTTTCTGAAACTACCAAATATTTCACGTTAAAAGATGTTAATAACCACCATTTTTCTGCAATGCCTTAAAATATAGTGTTTCACACATATGATACATTTTTTCCGTACCATACCCATTACTGATATGTAACGTGAATATCCTTTCACATTGAATTGAAATCTCCTTGAAAGACTTCACTCTCTTTACTCTGTGCTGAATTGCTATTGTTGCCATATATCTGTCCTCCTATATTGTTTTAATTTTGATATTGCAAAGGTAAGCATAATTTCTGATATATGCAAATTTTTGGCTGGATTTTTTCGTTAAAAGATGTTAATTTTAAACACTTTTTAACATTTTTCTTTTGGATATGATGGAGACTATACTTTAGGATTTCACTCCTACCTTTATCTCTTATTGACAATGCAAAGGTACGACAAAAATCTGATATATGCAAATTATTTCGGTTAAAAAAAGTTAACGCACAAAAAATTCCTTATCTATCTTCACAGACGGATAAGGAATACAACCCAATCTAAAAACTATTTATTTACGCTTTATCCCACTCGTTCCACGCTTCTTCTGTATCTTCTTTCAGTGCTTTGTTATAAATGTTTTCCATATTCTCAACCCATTCTTGCACGTGCTTGGGCAATGTGTCACGCTTGACTTTTGCACCCAAATTCATAAAGGCAACGCCTTGCCTACATTCGTCCCAACAACATCTTGTAATACTTTTGTCACTGAAAGAAAAGCCCAAAAACATACCTACATAACCAAATTCCTTCACCTTATTACGTGGAATTGGAACATAAAGCGAATATCTGTCGATGTAGTTCTTGTACTTCTTGTTGCGCTTTGCTGAGTCATATACTCTTAATGTTACTGACATAATTGTAAGTTTTGGGGTTAATACTAAACTATATAATTAAATTATCTATTTATTTACACTCTCTGTTAGGGCGATGCTCTTGTCTTCATTGCGTTACAAACTATTTTTTAAGATTAAACGAAAATTTAACTAACAACTCACAAGGGTCGGTCTCTTGCCTTCATATAGGACTTGGTTTGTCGGCTTACTTGAAAAAAGAATATTGAAAAAACTCCTTCAGCCTATTGTTTGTTAGTTTTTTTCCTAATCTCCCGTGCGCACTTTGGGCTATTTTATATATTTAAATATTTCTGCAATCTGACAAGCATAAACGTCACATGAATGGTAATCCTTAATCTCAAGGTCAGAATATAATGGTTGTTCAAAACCACTTATTACCAACGCCGTTTTGAAAACAGAAACGCTCGTTACATAGACGGAAATCAATCTATTATTGAAATCGTCACGCATTGTCAATACAGGGATATCCAACTCGACAAACTTATCAACATTGTCGTTCAGTTCATCATACTCTTCTTCCGTAAGGAAATTGTATGTTTTATTTGGGAATTTCTTTATTAGCACCTCAATCAGTTCGTTCTCTGCTGACTGCCTTAAATCCTCATACTGCTTAATGTAATCAATCTTTGTTTCCATTGTTTGCCTTCTTGTTTTATTTTTACACTACAAAGGTAATACTTTTTTCTGAAATAACCAAATTATTTTGGTTAAAATGTGTTGAGGATTTGTTAATAAATCCTCATCCACGTCTTATCAAGATGTCCTCTGAATGAATGTGGCAACTTGTTGTACTTCATCAAGGCATCCCCTAACTCGGCAAATACCTTCATATACTCATCATAGTTGTCAATAGACTTCTGATACTCTTCGATGTAAGACTTGAAATTCTCAATCCATACCTTCGTATAGTGGTCATTGATGGTGGCATTATAGTCAATCCTACCCTCTGCATTGGTCTTGCATTTGAGCAAAATAGACTCATAGTCATTGTAATTCCATTGAGACAAACGCAACTGAATTTCTATCTCGTCAATACTATAACCTCTTTTGACATACATGCGGTCACTGACTTTCTTTGCCTCCTCGTTGAGTGCATTGATGAAACGTGCATTGTATACCTTTCCGTCAAACTTGGTAGCCATCATTGGGAAATATACGTTATCTACAAAATCCATAATGGTCTTACGGATATTGATACGCTGCTCCATCTCCTTGACGAACTCTTCCTTTGTTTTGTTTGTTCTGATGTTATTGTTCATACTGCTTATTGTTTTAATTTGACAATGCAAAGGTACGTATAATTTTTGAATTATGCAAGTTTTTTGACCACTTTAACATGAATTTAACACTTTTGTTAAATTCTGTCATAACTTTATAATTCATCATTCATATAGATAAACTTATATTCTGCCGAAAACGCATCATCACCATTCTCTTCCGTTACGACTTGGCTGACAACTTGGTAGTGATTCTTCCGCATGACATATTTAAGAAAACCGTGGTCATGTTTCCAATCACCCCAAATGACGTTGACAAAAATTGTTCCGTCAAAGTTAACCCACCATTCATATGTAAGGTTATTCTCTTTGAAGATTCTTTTTACATCTTCCTTGTAAAATTCTATATTCATATTCTTAATTGATTTTTAATTTGACACTGCAAAGGTACAAAGAAAATCTGAATTGGTCAAATATTTTGGTGATTATTTTTGTTAAAAGAAGTTAAAAATTAAACAATTTTAACATTTTTATTTTAAGTGTGATGGAGACTATACTTCAAAGTGTCACCCTTGCCCTTATTTCTTATTTCTGATACAAAGGTACGAAAAAAAGTTGAGATTACCAAATGTTTTCCCAACTTTTTTCTGTCAATTAAAACTATTTAACAATTAAGCATTTTCTTATTCCTCATACCAAAAGAAATCCCCCTTATGATAGTTAAACACACTTGCAAACCTACCATACTTTGAACGTGTGGTCTCATATTCAAAGAAAGCATACATCGCAAAGTTATAACTATTTCCCGCATGCTTACTATTACCTCTGTCCCAACTTGACGCACGTAAACCATCCATTTCCTTGTCTGACAGACGAAACGTTGCGTTAACACCACCTTGGGAAATAACAACCTTATGTGTCAATTTCTTTGTCATATTACTTGTTGTTTTAATTTTACACTGCAAAGGTACGTATTTATTTTGACATATGCAAGTTTTTGGGCAATTATTTTTTCCAAATTAATTTTATTTAAGAATTAGGCAGCGGTGTGCCTAATTCCCAATGTCTGATACTGAAATAGTATTTTCTCATTTGTCTTGTATGCTTTGTATTCCTCTTCAGTGACGTAATAACCACGAACTCCCTTACGGCACTTTGGGAAATGTGCAAACTTCTTATCATCCGTTGACGTAAAGACAATTACATCTTTATAGTGTGACGGATATCTCTCGAAGCTATCCAAATAGTATTGGATATATTTCATATTCATAGAGAAAACAAAATACTTTCCGTTATTGCCATCTTTAAAACATGCAATATAATATGGGTTGTTAACCTTGGTCTTATCACGCAAACCACACCCTGCTACGCTATTGGTACGTGCAATGTTAAAACCACCCTCTCTGTTTAAGCGGTCTGCAATCGAATTGAACACTTTGCCGTGGTGCGGTCTTGTGTCCTTAATCTTATTCTGTTTTATAAACAGATGAATCATCTCATGTGCAATAGTGTTTGCAATGTCCGCATCACTTCTGTCAAACATGTCACTGATACGGATGACGCTATCAATGAAGATACTACTATCGTAACTATACTTCCAATGATATTGCCCCAAATAACTTTTAACATGGGTTATCTCAAAACGTGGTGTAAGCAACTTGCCTTCAAAATGCTTGTTGTTAATCACGTTGAATTGCTCTCTGATAAAATCTAATGTCAATGCCATAATTGTTGATGTTTAATGTTTACGACTGCAAAGGTACAACAAAATATTGATATATGCAAATATTTACAGTTAAAAAGTGTTAATGATTCCTTAAAAGATGTTTAAGTTAAAATTAAACAAAATTAGCCTAAAATTATATAAAATTAACATTTCCGTACAATATGTGTCGGAGACTATACTTCAAAGTTTCACCTTTGCCTTTGTGATGTCTATCTCTTAATCACAATGCAAAGGTACGAAAAAAAATCGGAATATACAAATATTCCGAGTTAAAAGATGTTAAGTCTATTTAATTAGTACGCCACTAACTACATCATACAATACCTTGAGCTCGGCTTCATTACCTATCATATCATACAAAGCCAATGCTTCTTTCTTAGTCTTTGCATAAACTTCGCTCCACTTCTCGTTAGCATCAACATAACTGATACAATATCTATCCTTGTTATTTGCCATAGTTCTCTATATTAAGAGTTAATTTTCTTGTTGACAATTTCCATAATGTGTTCAACCTCACCATTCCACAAACCCCAATAGGGACTAATATAGTGGTCAACATCAAATTTGACGTTATTTAAATCCAAAGCCAAAATCATTGTCTGCCCACCATCCATATTCAAAGTTATTTCAAGTAATTTGTACTTCTCGCCAAGCCAATCAAAGGCTGAAGCAAACGGACTATCTGCCTTGTACAAGGTGTAGCCATCATAGAGAAAATTCTCCTTCAATGCTGATAAAGCCATTTCCTTTGCAGCCTTATCCGTTACACAACCAAAATAATTCTCTGCCCTTTTGCTGTATTCATTGACAATAAGGTCTGCAATACCTTCCAAGCCAATTGCCACACAATGCTCGTCAAAAAACATTTCAACATCAATAATGTCAACATCTCTGTCAACAAAAGAAATGCTTGGGGCATCTGCCTTGATAATCTCACTGAAAACGTTTATAACGTCATTCTCGTTGAATTGTGCAAGATATTCTGAATTGCTCATGTTGTTTATTGTTTTAATTTGACAATGCAAAGGTACGCATTTTATTTGGAAGTACCAAATATTTTATGTTAAAAAACTTGAAACATCCACGTTTTTCTGTGTTCTATCCAAAGTTCTTTATATCTTCGCTATTTTAGTGTTGAAAATACTTTTAATATTAAATAAGCAAACAATAATAGAAATGATAAAAACTACACACCCAATAATAAGCATACCTATTATTATATATGGTAATATATACGCAACTAAACCAAATATTGCACAACCTAACACAAAGCCAAAAAGTTCAGCACAAGCACCCAAAAATTCTTCCATAAATGTGTAATTTTAATTGTTAATAATTTTGTTTCTTAATTTGACATTGCAAAGATAGATATTTTTTCTGAAACTGCCAAATATTTTATGTTAAAAAACTTGAAACATCCACGTTTTTCTGTATTAACGCATCAAGAACCATATCTATTTGGTCATGAGCCAATGTGATATCCAAACTTGTGACTTCTTGGCCAATTTCTTGCTTATGAAGTATGTTCCTTGCAGAGCGCAATGTCTCTATTATTTCTTCCTTGGTGTACATATTACAGATATTCCTTTTTAAGATTTGTCTTTACGTTGTTTTAATTTGACAATGCAAAGGTACGCATTTTATTTGGAACTACCAAATATTTTATGTTAAAAGTGATTCACATTCCAGTTAAGAAATGTTAATAGCCGCTAAAATGCTCCCTGTGGCTTTATTTTTATTCTTGTGGACAACTATACCACCAATACTATTTAAAGCGTCTGATGAGGCTCTAAATAGCCTAAAAACGAAAAATGCGCCCTATCTTCACAGACAAGACGCATAATAAAAATTCAGAAAGGAAACCTATAAACACTACAATCCAACTTCCTCACATGTCCGCCAATAGAATTAACGCTGCTCCATTGCATCATAGGTAACTTCGGTTTGTTTTCAAAAAGTTTGTGTCCTCTAAACACTGATGATTTTGTTTCTACGTTGCTTTTTCTATAAACAACTCCACCTCCATCATAGGTAACTTGGACACTCTTTTACGGCTTCTTTTGGCGGTAGCGATACCGCTTCCATCATAGGCTCTGCCATTCCTTCCTACTATCAAGGTAGCAATCCTTGAGTGTTTCTTTATATATCGTGTATTATATATTTATGATTAATAATATATGAAATCGTACTTTTTGGTAGTTTATAGTGTTCTTTTATTTTATTATATGACCATCCATCAATATGCTTTTGCCTTATTTCTTCTACAAAGTCTTTACTATATTTATTTGCTTTTAAAGAAGCATTTATTGCATATTCTAATCTTTTTTCTTTTGGGTTATCCATAAGATTTTCACTTTGTGTTCCAATAGCGATATTTGTAAATGAATTGTTTTCTTTTACATTGTCTAAATGTCTAACGACAATACCTTCTTTATAAATCTCATCGCCATATTTTTGGTAGGCTTGCAAACGTGAAAATCTCACATCAGTTTTTCTCTTACCAATCCTTATACTTATACATTTATAACCATTTTTTATTTTCCCTTTCAAAACTTTGCCCGATGGATTATAAGCACTTCCTTCCTTGTCTATATAATAACCCTTCTCATTAAGTATTTTTTCATATTTTTTAAAATTATACATTGATGTAATTTATTAGTCTTTATTGTCAGTTGACAGAGCGGGACTTGAACCCGCACTATGCCTTGTAAGGGTCTCAATCTTATAAGGATTGGGCTTTAACCGATTAAGCTATCTGTCAATTTTTGGGGAGGTTTAAAAGGCACGTTGTTCATGGCTCTGACACGTTTGGTACTTCCCCAAAGCCATTTTGTTGTCTGAAAGTCCTTATCTACAATGTAATATTTCAACCTTCGATAAGGCACTCTGCTCATCACGTTTTCGTTGAGACCTCTGCGCTTGTGGTAGTGAGTTTTTTCCTTGCCCAATTCAGACAACATTTATTCTTTTCCCTAATTTACCAATTCCACTTTCTCATTGTTTTGTCCTCCATTGTTTTAATTTGACGTTGCAAAGATAATACATTTTTTTGACTTGGCCAAAATTTTTATGCTAAAAAACGTTAACCCTATTCAAAATATACATATCCTTCATCTTCATACTTTTTGATGCCATTATCATTACATCTGTCTATGAACTCTTTGCATACCTCATACAGACGTTTTGCGTACTTTATCTCTCTATCGCTCGTTTCCTCACATTCTTCGATGTGATTCAAACACTCTTCCATTGCATGCAGTGTATTCTCAAATCTGCAATAATCCATGTTTATCATAAATCTTCCGCTTTAATTGTTTAACAATGCAAAGGTACACATTTTATTTGAAACTACCAAATATTTTATGTTAAAACTGATTCACATTTACGTAAAAAAACGTTAACGTCATATGACGATACTTTTTTCTTTTAATATTTTCTTTTTTATATTTTATATTATATATACTCCTTCAGAGTATATGTCTTTAGATATATTATATTATATATATTAATATACCTTATTATAAAAGGAATTTTTCTTTACAAAGGTATGACTTTGAACTTTGTTGTCAAACCCAATTCAATATTATTTAATCTTATACATTCTCTCATGGCATCACCTATCTTGTCAAATGGTGTTGCTTTGTCAATTTCAGTTGTAAACTCCATGCCATTTACCAATAACATTCCGTTGTCTGTTCCTACCAACCATTGTTTCATATATTATTTTTAAATGTTAAACAAAAAATAATCCAACCTATCTTCACAGACGGGTTGGATTCACATCAATAACTTTTTCCCATCCATTCAAATAAAATGTACCCAAAGTTAGGATGGCATCAATCAAATTAAACCCTACTATTCTTGTTACTCATTTGAGTACATTTGCTACAAGCAAATGCTTGCTACGCAAGTACATTTATGCAGCCTTCAACTTGTTAAGACACTGCTTCAAACGGCTTGAATAGAAACCCTTCTGTTCGTTGCCCAAAACATTGATAAGTTGCTCCAACACCTCTGCTGCATTGTCCCTTGTCACTTCAAGGGTATTCAAACGCTCATCAATACGCTTATTGATGAGTTCAATATTCTTCTCAATTGCATTCTCAATAGCATCCAAATTCCACCATGCCACGTTGGGAAACTCGATAATCTTCTTGTCACCCACAAACAGGGCTACACCGCCATTGTTGTTATCAACTGCGTTAAACTCTCCGTACTTGGTCTGAATTGCGTTCATATTGCTTTTTATTTTTGAAATTGTGAATAAATTTTGTTTTATCTTTCTGTGTGCAAAGGTAGGCATTTTTTTTGACTTGACCAAATTTTTTCCTACCTTTAACACTTTTTTAACACTTACTTCTTGTTAAACTCTTCTTGCAGCGTCTGGGCAAGGTCAACACCTCCGTGTTCTTCACAGAGTTCGTCAATCAAACCGACCTCTACATAACCGCCAACAGAGTCCGTTGTGTTGTCCTTGTCCTCTGCGTGGTACTTCTCTCCGTCAATAGGCTCTGATGGGAAGCCCCACTCCACAAGTTTCCAATCCAACCCAAAGGTGCGTGTTCCGTTTTCGCTACCACAATAGTTGCCGTTATGCACTTGGATGGAAATATTGAAGCCATCCTTGCAATAGATTCGGGGGATGAAAAATATCTTATCATCATATATGTTACTCATTTGAGTACATCCATTCTCCGTACCTTTGAGCATACCGAAAACCATTGTGTTCACAAACTCTGATGCTAACATAGCCAAATCTGTTATTTAAAACTTAAACAATATATCTTTGTCCGTCTGTTTGGTGTGTGTGTGTGGCCCTTATGATTCGAGCCACATCACCATGTCAAACATGCCACCGAAATTCTGTTTCTCCATAGTGGCAAGAAACTCATCGGATTGCTCACTTCCGTCCGTCAGTGTATCGTACAAACGTCCATAGAAACCCTGACTTGCAGCCAAACTGCGAATTGCGTCCAAAATCTGTTCTTTGTTCATAGTTGTTGATGTTTAATTGTTATACTTCTGTTTCTTGGTTTTGGTGGTGCAAAGTTATGTATTTTTCTCCACACCACCAAATTTTTTCAGTTAAAAAACGTTAAGACTTGAAACTTTTTTCAGTGTCACCCTTCCTTCACTGATAGCCTTGCGGACTTCCTTTGCGCTTGAAAGGCTATAATAGCCGTTTTGCCGCATGAACATATACAGATGCTTCCGTGTCGTGTTGCTGTAGTCCCAATTCGTTGAGAGTACGATGTTGACACCATCTAACTTGCAGACCACAGAGTCGTAAGACTGAAAGTAGGTTGCCTTCTTAGTCTTGATGATAAACTGATTTGCTGCGGGGTTGCCGTTGTCATTGATAAGTTGCTGTACCATAATTAAAGATGAATTAAGTGAAACTTTCTGATTGCAAAATTACAATAAAGTTTTGATATGACCAAATATTTTATGTTAAAACTCGTTACCCAGATTGTTAAAAAATCTTTCTTCCTTTTCAGTCATGTCTTCCTCAACATAGGCAAAACCTAATATAAGCGCACAGAAACCGAAGAAAAGCACAAAAGCGTTGAAATATACATTTGTGCTGATAAAAACGCAATAGGCCAACAGAATTGTCCACAGAGCAATTAATACCTTAAATCTGTTTATCTGTTTCATATCTTATATGAATTTAAAATTAAACATTATGTTTCCAAATCACAAGGGCAAAGGTAAGCATAATTTTTGATATAGCCAAAGGTTTTGCCAATTATTTTCAGTCAGTTAATGTTATTTAGCAGAATTGTTAAATCTTCTTAAACACAAGAAAAAAGTCATCAAAAAACTTGCATATTCCAATTTTTTTTCGTACCTTTGTAGTGTAAAAATAAAGATGGTAGGTGTGACAACCTAAAGTATAGTCTCCGATACACACTTAAAAAAAGTGTTAATTTTATTTAATTTTTAGTTTAAGTTATATAATTTTAACATTAACGTTCTTTAACATAGTTGTGAATCACTTTTAACATAAAAAACTTGCATATGTCAATTATTTGTCGTACCTTTGCAGTGTCAAATTAAAACAATAACATTTAAACATCTTATATAATATGGAAAAGTTAGTTAACAGATTGGCAACAGAACTTGCAAAGTATGAGTTTAATGAGTTGGCGAATCTTTTGTCAGATATGCCGTTTATTAAGGCATACAACACACTGAAGGGCTTTAACCTTGAAATGGACGAGTGCAAGTGTAAGGACGAGTTGTTGGGGCTGCAAATAAGATTTGATTTCAATTACAAACATATCAACGGCACTATTTTCCAAACAAATGATGGCGGTTGTGAGTTGCATGAAATAATTTCAGTGTGGGATGACGAATTTTCCTCACCAATCATAGAATGTTTGGAAATGGAATGTTAAAAACGTTAATTTCCTTGCATATTCCAAATAAAATGCTTACCTTTGCATCGTCAATTAGAAGTTAAACCTTTAACACTTTAATCGCATGATACAGATAAATTTCAAAATCGTCCGCAATGGTTTCAATGTATGTAATGTTACCTATGGTGACTACAACTCTTTCGAAGATGCAGCAGCGCAGATTTCTAAGGAGGTAACAGAATTGACCAATGCAAGTGTTGGCTATTTCAGCCAATTCAACCAAAAGATGGTTGATGATGACCACCGCTTTGCGTGGGGTTGTTCGTGGGAAAGCATTGAAGAAATTGTAGCCAACAATGGTTTCTATATCTGTGATGCAAACGGAGACAATAATCTTCATTGGAAGATTGTCGTAAATACGTCAACTTCCTTGGAAGACGTACAGAAATATTTGGGAATGGAGTAATCCTTCCCAAATGTTCCACGTGAAACAATATAAACATTATTTAACATAAGTGTTAATCACTTTTAACATAAAAAACTTGCATATGTCAATTATTTGTCGTACCTTTGCATCGTCAAAATAAAACATCAGTCAACAACTTAAAAATTTACAATCATGAATAATCAGTCAGTAATCAACGCTTTTGTGTGTGGCAAATCTGCAAAGAGTTCAAACGGCAACCTCAAGTCATTTGGCAATCGTTTGGTATCGTATTACACCACAATCGCCCAAAGGCTCGACAACGGCACAATCGTGCTCAACCGCACAAAATACAGTGTTTCAACGTCAAAGTTACAGACTTGGACAAAGAGAGCATTTGATGGGCATCGTAATGTGGTAGAAGTCATAGATGTGCCTTTGGGAACAACAGACCTACAAAGGTACATGAAGTAAAAATATTTTTTTCATTCGCTATACTTAAAGTTATCCTTCAGTCTGTGATAGATAGAGGGATAACACTTTTTTTTATTATTAACAAAAATTAACAATTAAAAAAAGAATGTGATGGAGATTATACTTTAGAGTGTTACCCCTACCTTTGTTTCTTATTTCTGATGCAAAGATACAAAGAATATTTGAATTATGCAAGTTTTTTGGCAATTATTTTCAAGCGTTTAAACTTATTTAACATTTAATTCATATTGTGTTAAACTCATGTTAAAGTCCCAAAAATATTTTGTCATATCAGAAAAAATACGTAATTTTGCAGTGTCAATTAGAAGTTAAACCATTTAAACGTTTTAAGTTATGAACTACATTACAGAAAATAATGCTGAAAGACCTGCAACACGTAAACAACTTTGGGCAATCTATTGTTTGTCTAAGAAGGACTATCGTGGGCAAGACCTTACAATGCTTGACGCTTCTGTGCTTATTCAACGCTTAAAGACTGAAAAGGCTGCAAACAATACACAGAACACTCCAAAACCAAAGAAAACAACTTTGGAAAAAGAATTTATCGACTATATGACCGACAGAATGCAAGGTGTTATCAATACAGCAAAACAAGCACTTCAAATCAAATCTGTCGTAGAGGATGACACAACCATTTTCACAGACGCAAAGAAACGACAAAAGTATGCGTTTTTCGGTTTCGGTTGCGGTATCACCATCATTAAATACGATAAACGTAGCAAGGTAGCCAAACAGATAGAGGAACTTGGAAACAAACACAGAACCACGACTTTCCTTAATATGTTCCTCAAAGCGTTTACACAGAAGGAAATTAATTATTATGATTCTGTCGGTTTCCCACTCTCTGCAATGTACTATCAAGATATAAGAATTAGTGGAGCATATAAAAATGCGGTTGCAAGTTTTATGACTCACAAAGGTGTTAAGAATGTAAGGACACAGACGTTTGACGATTGATTGACTGATAATGCGGTTGGAATTGATTTCTGACCGCTTTTCCTTTGTCTGTAAGCGCACGTAGCGTTTTAGGCTGATAGTACACCCACAGACCATACAGAACGCAACAGAGAGCACGAAAACACACTTAAAAACGATTTAATTTTATTAACAATTCATTTGGTTTTTTAACTTGAAATATTTGGTCATATCGGAAAAAATGCTTACCTTTGCATTGTCAAATTAAAACAATAAGCAATATGAAACAAGTTACGATTTTCCAAATCAACGTCAACAACAATGAGCAAAACGCAATGCGTCTGTTTTCTTCTCTCTCAATGCTCAAAAGAATGGGAATGAGTTTTGATAGTTCTGTTTATAAAGTTGTCTATGAAGGTACAATGGACGTTGAGGACTTTGAGGACGTTTATATGCGTTTGCAGTGGACTAAACCAAACGGCTACAAAGGACACTCGCTTTCAGTCAGTGACATCGTTCTAATGGACGGAAAATATATGTTCTGTGACTCACTTGGTTTCGTGGACGTTTCAGACAAGTTCTGAAATGTTTCACGTGAAACATAGGGGTGTGATATAGGGGTGTCATACCCCCTCCCCCATACCCCTACCTACGTATCCCCCTACTCAGATACCCCCCTACGTTTATGTGTATATACGGACACGGTTTTTTCCCTCAATCTTAGAAAAAATTCCGGAAAAAATTTTTAACTTTTCACAAGTCCCCCCCCCCTTATATTTTTAATGATGTGTTAAAAAAAAAATTCCGGAAAAAATTTTCCGGAAATTTTGAAACCTCTTTATGTTATAAATTTATTATTTTCTCCAATAGACAAAAATTAGTCAGCAGACTTTTTACCTTGCTTTTCAAGCCAATTAATAGCATCCTCAACGTGTACGCCACATACATCAACTTGACAATTTCCCCACATCTTCTTTAAGTAATTAAGAATAGCGGTTTTTATAATATCTTCATCGCTACCATCCTTGCTCTCATTGATTTCTGGAAAGATTCTTTCGATAAGTCTGTTACCATAAATGGGAACTTTATCTATATTTGGTGCATTGTACCATTTCTTTGCTCTTTCAATAGCCATATCATAGGCTTCTGCCTTTTCTTTCTGTGTCATAATTCAATAAGATTAAATTTATTGTTTTCTGATTCATCTAAATCTTTTTTTAATTTAACAATCATATTATAGCATGCATCAAGTAGGTTTTCTGCCTCTGTTGATATGCATTTTTGTCCGTCCCAAGTTACTATTCCTCTGTATTCTACGTTATTTTTGGCGAAATTGAGGAAATAGTTCTCATTATTGACTACTATTTTATTTGGAAGTAGTTCAATCAATGCGGAGAGACTCCAACAAGGTATGTTTTTATTGTAAGCATCGTCCCAATTATTTACTACTAACACCTTTGGTATATCATCGTAAGTATGAGTATTGTGATTATAGTTCCAAAACATATCCGCACTCTCTATCGGTAGTATTTCTACCAACTTCTTTGATTGTAAAATATCGGTACAAATTTTATTTTTCATAATTATTGTTCTTTTTAAATACAACAACACTATCAACTTTAACTCCGTCAACAATAGTATATTCAAGAGTTGTTTTGCCTTGATATACATCCATTGCTGAAGGATTTGTTCCATAATGACTTATCAGAATTAATGCCATGCCAATACACGCTAATGATGTTCCTAAAAAACAAACTTCTGAATGTTCATCACTAACAATAAAAACTACAAGGAGACCCATAAATAGAAGTGCTATACCTATCCAAATAACCATAATCAGTTCTATTTTAATTGTTTTTATAAAAAATGTTTATCCAAAATATTTTTAATCCTGTTGCGTCATTTGCTAATTGACATAAGCCCAACCATATCCATGTTTTTATAATACTATTCATATGTCCTATTTATCTAATTTATAATACTCAGCATAGAAATCACTTCTATCCGTTGTATGTAATAGTTGCTTTCTGGCAAGTTCTAAATCTTCCCACAGTTGTTCAATGACCATAGCAAGGTCGATATCATCATCCTCCATATTAGCAAGTATTTTCTCTATCTGTTGTCCTCTTTCACCTCAAGGCTATCAAGTTCACATTGTACTTCTTGTAATGCCTTATTATAGATTATACGATACTTTGCATTGTAACCATTATCTTCCTTCCAAAGATTTCTAAGGATTTCTTCTACTTTATTTTTGTCAATATACTGTATCATGATTGTTTTTATAAAAAATTATCAGACTATTATTAAATGAATTAAACTCAATTTTATTTTATCAGCCTCTTCTATCCATTCTGATTTTGGTTGTGAAATAATTCTTTCTTGTCAGCATCCCACTCATAACCTGCTTCTTTTATTTTTTGGAACAACTGAGTGAGTAAATCGTTTATGTCTTTTATAATTCTTTCTTCCATATAAATCCTCCTGCTGATTTTTTCTTCCCTGTAAAGCATTGACAAATACTTGAATGATGAATACCTGTATCTTCTGATGCTTCAGTTACACTATTGTACGAACATATCAAAGTACCATCTTGTGAATACTTATTTATCATTGGTAAATTTAATATTTGCTTATCGCTACCTTTATATTTCCATTGATACCCACCAATTATAGAATACTTTTTACTACCATTACAGCACCGTGTAATACTGCTTGTTGGAAATCCTAAAAGCCTTGACACTTCTGCAACAGACGGGAACTCTTTTACAAAATTTCCTTTTCTATCATACTGCTCGACTGCCTTACTTCTTAGACCATTTGTTAGTTTGAAAGAAATGCGTTGTCCATTTGTACCATAATTACTATTGTACTTTTGGTCGCACCATTCCAAATTATCTACACAATTATTTGATGGATTTTCATCTTTATGATTAATTTGCGGCAAATTTTGTGGATTAGGTATAAACGCCATTGCTACTAATCTGTGGACAAGCATTAAGTGTACCTTACCTTTGTAATGAAAAGTGATATGATAGTACCCACCTTCTCTTAACTGTGGCTTTACTATATGAGCCTTTCTAAATGAGTTTACACCATTAAAAATTGTATGGTTAAATGCTTTGCGTTTAACTCTTCCAATGTTACTTACTTGAAGCACATCTTCAAAGTTAACAGCATCTTTCCATTTTTCATTTGGGAAGTCCGTCATGTCCATCCACCTAACTATGTTTGTTTGTGGCAAAAACATATTATTCATATCTTTTCTAATTTAAGTTCTTCTTTATTCCATCTATAACCAGCATTAGTCATAACCCTCTCAAGAGTATCACGTTGTTCTTTGGTAGCAGGACTGATGTTATACACAAAAGAATTATAATACATTGTGCTTTGAAGTCCTAAAAAACGTTTATCATACAAATGGCAATAACTATGAATATAGCCCCTAGTATTTATTAACTTTTTAAAATTAAAAATAGTTGATACAATATTTGGCAATTTTTCTACATCACCACCAATTTCGGCTTTATTTATATCACATACAAGCACATCACCATCCTTTGCATCTTGAATAGCCCAAAGGTGCATTTCGTCTTGTTTTGATATAGGAAAATAATTATAGTTTCCTTTTCCATTAGATACTTGATAGTTTTTCTTGTCAAGACTATCTATATGAAATGAATCACCAAATTTATTTACAACCCAATCACCAACCTTGAACTTTGGTTCATTATCAACTTTTTCTTCCTTTATGGCTTCAAGTGCTGATTTATCCTGTGGTTCATTGTCTAAGAATATTCTTTCTTTTATTTCTCCATCAACAAGTATTTCCACTCCATTATCTCTTGCGCACATACCCCATGTATGACCATTGTATTTAAAAGATACACCACTATAAGGATTTGGTTCACCTTGCTTTTCAAGCCAATCTATACACTCTACAGCATTTTCATAACCTTGTTCTGCAAAATCTTTAAGAAAAGAAATAGCAGTCTTTCTTAATCTTTCATCTTCATTTTCTATATCAACTATTTGTTTAAGTTCTTCTGTGAACAGGTCATTGGATGACAATTTAATACCATCCCAACGTTTAATAAACTCTTTCATTTTACTCTGAGTTTGTTCGTATAGTTTCTTATAATTTTCCATTTTTGTTTTGTTTTTTAATTCTGTTGCAGAGATATGAATTTATTTTTAAATGTCCAAATATTTTATATTAAAAAACGTTAATGTTTCAATAATTTGTTATTAATACTTCATCTGGTTTGCTTTCCTTATCTTTTGTATGATAATTACAGTTTTGGTATGTATAATCGAGATGATGTACGTTATATTTCTTTGACCACTCAATCAGTATATCATTTGTCTTGCCTTTGCTGAAAAGCACATTTGAAAGTGCAAATTTTACACTTTGTGAATTAAGTTTATCCAAAAGTTCAAGAAGTTTTCTTTCACAGTTTTCGTTCCAACCGTCTTTCTCATTATAAGTTGCACATGTAATTAAATAAGGTGGGTCGCAATATACAAAGTCATTTGACGAGAGTTTGTCTATTTTAAGTTCATTGAAATCTTTGTTTGTGAAGATAATATTTTTTTCTGTTATTGCCTTATGAAAATTGATAAGGTTTTTCTTCATTGTATCATTCCATTGGCTTCTGTTTTTCCCAAACGGCATATTAAACTCACCCTTTGAGTTAAATCTGAATTGATGATTGAATGAATAACAGATTAGGACGTAAAGCACTGTACTTGTTATATAGTTACTTTTGAATGGATTACTATTGTAATCGTTTCTCAGTTTGTTGAAACCTTCTGTATTATCTATGGAAAGATTGTATTTGGCAATGTATGATTCAATGGCATTAATTATTCCTTCCACGCTATCATAACCATTCTGAAAGGCTTTATATATGTCAATGACATGTGTTTCATTATCATTTGCTATGATTTTATTTGCATTAACATTTACTGCGATGTTTCCACCACCTGTAAAGAGGTCAACAAATGTATTTATTTCTGTTGGAAAGAACGGTAAAATTTGTGGCAGAAGTTTATACTTGCCACCGGTATAGTTCATTGGTGATTTAATATAATTGCTCATTTCTTTTTCTTTTTTTCTTATTTACAAATATAATTCAAAATTTATAATGTAAATAACCTTTCTATTGGTTTCTTTGTAATTGTCGGATTCATTGCGTTTGTTATTTCTTTTTCCCATATACATTTAAAGTCTGAGGGCATATTATATTCTGAAATAAAAACTGTATGTCCATCTTCTTTCATTGCCCGGCACCAATCATAGAACATTTCATAATCGAAATCCTTTGAAAACTCATATTGTTTAGTGTCCTTATAAGGTATGTCACAATATATGAGTGAATGCTCAGGAAATGGTATGTTATAGTAATCAGTGCTGTACCAACTGATATTATTGAGGTTGTTGTCTTTTAACTGTTTCTTTATATTGTTTATATTCTCTGTGATATAGTCCCTTGATTTGCCTGTTTTATTGACAACATTATGACCACTATATCCGCCACTGAAGAAACGTCCGTTGAATGATGCCATATATCCTATCCAACCAACCAAATCATCCTCATAATCGCTATTTCTTCCATGAAAGCAATCCCTCACTTTATCATACAAATCCTTGTTTATTGTTGTGGGAAATTCTTTCCCCAATGTTAATGACCGCCACATGGCGATAAGATATCTGTTCTTGTCATTCGCAATTCTGACATAATCTGTCGGCACATTCTGTATCACGGCACAACTTCCAACAAATGCATCAACAAAGAATTTGCCATCGTAGTTTTTGAGCATGATTGGCAATATATCATTTACAATTCTTGTCTTATTCCCTTGATATTTCATAATTTATTTTATTTTAATCATTACAAAAATGACACCACCAAGTATCATCCTCTATGTCTTTTAACAGTATCTTCATTTTTTGCTATTATTATCAGTTTCATTTGGATAAAGGCCGTACTTTTTAAGATTTTCCAAATACTCGTCAACAGTTGGACCGATTTCATTCCAATGTTTAAGTTCCTCCCACTCCTTATCCAATTCTTCTTGGGTGGCTTCCTCAAAGTGTTTTCTTAATTGTTCAACTATTTTGCTCATTTTTCATTTTGTGATTTTTTATTTGTTCCCAAAGTTCTTTATGTCCGAGAAGACTTTCTAACATGTATCCTTTAAACGTTTTGGCATTAATCAGTTTTTCATCTTCCGATATGATTTCATCAATATGCTCAATGGTATTTTCATTTGCCATTTTCTGAATAAAATTGTTATATTCATATTTTGAATATAAATGCACAATAAGGCTTATAATGAATAAACCAACGCAGGCCAATAATATTACAATAATCATAATGTTTTTAAATTTTTATTAAAAATTTTGCAAGAAAACTCCTTCCTTTAGGTGGGAGATGAATTGCAAGTTTCTTTATCTTTCTATTTGCAAATATAATATTTTTTTCTATTTTAAACAAATATTTTTTGTTAAAAATTGATATTTTTTAATTTTTATTATATATTTATATATAGTTATATGAAATAAACATAATGATTAAGGTAAAACGCACATACAACGTCAGACTGTTCCCAACAGCACAAGAAAAAGAACAATTCCAACAATTGTCCTTAGTCAGAAACATGTTGTGGAATGAACTTGTTGACATCGAGCAATGTGCGTTCGACAATCATTCTTTCGTCTCCGAGTTCGACCTTAACAATAGATTGCCAGAACTGAAACAACGGTTTCCACACTTCAAGACACTCAACTCAAAGGCGTGTCAACGAATTGCAAAGGAAGTCTATTCATCATACAGTTCTTTCTTTGCCCTTGTCAAAAAAGACAAGACAGCAAAGCCGCCTAAAAAAGTAGAAGACGTGAATGAATACCACACTGTAGTCTTCAACCAATCAGGATGGAAATTCGTTAATGAAGATACGTTGCGACTTAACGGTATCAATGTGAAATACAAGGGAAGGACTGACATTAACTTTATGTCACTGACAGCTAAGGAAGTGAAACTTAAACAGCGAAACGGAAAATGGCTGTTGGATATATGTGTTGAAACCGAAGTACCAGAACCCGAAAGGATTACTTGCGAAAATAAGGTACTTGCAATTGACTTGGGTCTGAAAAACCTTGTGCATGGTGTAGATAATCTTGGAAATGTTGTCGTATTGAAGAATAAGGCAAGAAGGATAAACAGATATTTTGGTAAGAACATCAGCAGTATCAAGACGAAAATGTCAACAAAGGTCAAACATTCTCATCGTTGGGAGCATCTGAATTCGGTGCGCAAGAGACTGTGCAGCAGGAGAAATGCACAAATAAAGGACACTCTACATATCCAGAGTAAGACGTTGGCGGATATGAACTACAAGACCATTGTGGTAGGTGATTTAAGTGTAAAGCAACTTATGTCTACGACCGGTGTAAATAAGAGGAAGAAAAACATACGCAAGTCGTTTCATGAAAGTGCAATCGAACGTTTTGTGAAAATGTTGACCTATAAGTGTCTTACAAGACACAACGAGGTCATAACATTGTCTGAACGTTGGACAACACAGACGAATTCTTTGACCGGTAAACTGTTCAAGAAAAACGTTGAACTGGGAGACAGGGTTGTATGGCTTAATGATACCATATGTATAGACCGTGATTTAAATGCTGCCATGAATATAATGAGGCGGTATGAGCAATATCACATTGCGTTAGTGACAACGCCACTGAATGTATTCAGTGTGGCCACGAAATATAACGTGGCAAACCTTCAAACCAAAAATGGAAACCCCTCACTTTAGGGAGGGGAGGATGTCATTAGTGAGTGAGATGTTTCACTTGAAAGAATAATTTTGTTTAAACAATTAAAATTAGAAAATGGCAAAATACTTAAAACTTTTTTAAAATCACGATGATTATTTGGACTTTAGCACATATTAAAATTGGATAACCTTGTTTTGGCTATCCAATTTTTGTTATTGTAAACGTTTCCGCATTCAGTTCATATGCATTTGTTGTGTCGAGCATTTTACAGTTGTCAAACTCCCATGCGTCACCATATACAATTTTCCTATTTTCATTGTAGTATGCTTGCAATGTGTGTCCGAATATCTGTTTGATATTCTGTATTGGTTTAATGGTGACTTCCGGATTGCGTTTTAATTCATTGTCCCAATACATGTCATGTACGTCACACCAAATACAAGAACCATATTTATCTCTTCCACCTCTTTCTGGGGTTATACAGAATAGTTTAATAAGTCCGGTTTTCGTCTCGGTAAGGGTGTTTAATGTTTCTGCTATCTTATGTATGTCAGTTTCATCACATTTTACAACCTTATCAAGCCAATTACTTTCAACACCCGCATGTGTGAACAAGATTTCATCATTAATGGACAATGATTGGGTTGGATATACATAAGCGATTTGAAATAAATCCTTATTTTCCGTGAATAACTTGGATATTACATTATGGAAAAGTTTTGAATGTCTGCAATGATATGAAGATAGATTAAAATAATCTTTGAAAGCATATGGGCAATCATGGTTTCCGATTAACAATATTACCTTATCCATATTGTTTCTTTTCAGTTCAATAATTTCCTTAAAATTCTCGATTGCCTCTTCTACACTTATAAACTCAAAATTATATGGGTCAAGATAATCACCCAGGAAGACAACCTTATCGTAGTTGTCTATATTTTCGCATGGTTTTTTCCAAAATTTACGGCCATGTATATCTCCACACACCAGTATTGTATTTTTTTTCATTTTTTTTTTATTAAAATTATTTCTCTTTCTTTTCATATTTTATTTACAGTATATTTTTTGGCAACTATATACAATTTGACCCTGAAGGTAATCTAATACTTTCGGGGTCTTATTTTGTTCAGTTAACGAATAGTCAATTGATACATATTTATAAAACAATTGTCACCGTATTAATTTAGTGTTTTAGCAAAATTTATAAGGTTATCTTTCACGTATTCAAATTGTCCATCTTCATATGTATAATCTTCATTTGGTTGGTATTCGTTTAATATCTGTGATATTATTTCTATAAGATTTATTTGTGGGAAATGGTTTTTTATTGACTTCATATCTTTTCGTAATCTAAATCCACCTCCGATTGTTGGGCAGTCAAGATAATCATACATATTTATTTTAAATTGTCTTAAAGCCTCATTAGGCGTAAATTCAACACCATATGTATGATATAAGTCTTCCTTTAACACTTTTTTTACGCTCTCCTTAATTATTCTGTGTAACTGTGATTCCGTGAGCCTAATCATATTCTTATTCATATTTATTTTCGTTATTTTATTATAAATAGTATGTAAACAAAAAAATACTGTCATTACTGTCAGTATTTTTGATTTGGGGTCAAATTGTATATCATTGCCTATTTTTTTTATTCTCTGTAAATAAATTTATATTAAATAAAAAAATGTATATCCGGCAGTATAAGTACTTTATTCATAGATTTCTATTCTATTATAATTGAAATATTGTTTTAATGTTTCATATTCTTTTTGTTTGTAACAGAAATCGAACGTTTTTGCTTCATTATATGTATATGTTGCTTTTGCTTTTTTGCAATAATGAACTATAAACAGCGCATTGTACCAACGAACTTTCAAAATACCATTCCTCGACTTCCCTATTTATGGACTTACATTCAATGATAGAGTTTTTTGTGACAATATCATTGCTGAAATTGATACAGATGTTATCCTTTATATAAGTTCCTCTCATTTCTTCTCCGATAACTTCCTTTGTTGTTTCAGCTACTTTGTGCTGGAACGATTCACCAAAAATCGTGTTGACATTTGGCTTTGGACGTTTGTCGGGGTTTTCATTGAAGAATCTTATTTGCATACATGACCTTGTACAAAGGTCTTTTGCTGAAAAACTTATCATATATAATTCACTTTTTACATTTAGACAATTTACATTTTCATTATTTGCAAATATAGTACAAAAAATTGAAAGTACCAAATTATATAGATTAAAAAAGTGAATATCACATAATTTATGAAAAAAGATATTTATAATGTATATTAAGTTACATTTTTGTATAAACCAAAATAATTATATTTGAAGTCTTTCTTAAGGTAATAATTAATAGAAATTTTTAATTTAGACATGGCAAAAAATTTTGAACATATCATCCATAAAAACAGTAGCGCACTTGTAGATAACAATCCAAAACTTCCTACTTCAGGACAATTAGAATATGGTGAAATTGCAATCAATTATGCAAAGGACAAGGAGACAATATAATTAAAAAACAGTAACAATGAAATTGTAACTTTTACATCTGATAAAAAGTTAGATAATTATTATACAAAGGAAGAAATAGATAATGACCACCTTGTTATCTCAAGTTCGCTTAATGACTTGAACACAAGATTGAATACAAAACAGGACACACTTGTAAGTGGTACAAATATTAAGACAATTAACAACCAAAGTATTCTTGGAAGTGGAAATATAACACTTACAGGTGGCTCAGGTGGTGGTGGAGACATCAATGTGATAGAAAGCGTGAAAGTGAACGGTAGTGCATTGACACCGGACGCTAATAAGGCTGTTAATATTACGGCAGTACCTGCAACTATTGTAACACAAGACACAACACATAGATTTGTAAGCGATAGTGAGAAAACAACTTGGGATAAAAAAGTTAGCAATGTTCAAGCAGATTGGAACGCAACAAGTGGATTGTCCCAAATATTAAATAAACCAACTATTCCTGTTGCCGTTACTGAGAGTACCGTTAGCGGATGGGGATTCACAAAAAATACTGGTACTGTAACAGGTGTTAAAATAAACGGTACAACAAAAAATCCAACAAGTGGTGTTGTGGATTTGGGTACTGTTATCACTTCGCACCAAGATATCAGCGGTAAGGCTGATAAATCTGCTGCAATTGGTTCTCTTTCACTTTCGTTGGATAGTACGAATTATAAGATTACATTGAGCGGTACGAAAGTTGACGGAACAACATTCACTGTTTCAGACGTGATTGATTTGCCTCTTGAATCGGTTGTGGTAAATGGTTCTTACAATAATACAACGAAAAAGGTTGTTTTGACATTACAAAGTGGTTCAACAGTTGAATTTAGTGTTGCTGATTTGGTAAGTGGTCTTCAAAGTGAAATTACCTCAACCAATAAATTGTCTGCTGACCTGATTGCTGACGGTACGACAAATAAGGTTGTAACCGCAAGTGAGAAAACAACTTGGAACGGAAAACAAGATGCATTGACAAATGCGGATGTTTTGACTGGAATTACCTCAACAAAAGTTTCCAATTGGGACAATGCAGCAACAAACAGTCATACACATAGTAACAAATCTGTTTTGGATGGTATAAGTTCAACCGACATTACAAATTGGAACAGTAAGACTGACAATGTAGGTACAGTTACGGGTGTGAAAATGAATGGTACAACAAACAACCCAACAAATGGTGTTGTGGATTTGGGTACTGTTATTACTTCTGAAACCACATTGAGCAAGGGTAGTACAAGTGGTACTGGTAATGCTGTTACTGATATCACTGTAAGTGGACACCAAATTACGCTTACAAAGGGAACTACATTCCTGACACAACATCAAAGTATCAAGACATTGAACGGTACTGAATTGACTGGTGCTGGAAATATAACACTTACAGGTGTTCCTGCATTCAGTGCTTCTGATAATGGAAAGATATTAGGTGTTGTGAATGGGCAACTTGCTTGGGTTACACCTACAACAATCTACACAGGTAGTGGCACACCAAGTTCAAGCACAGGTAATGATGGTGACATCTACTTGCAGACAAGTTAAATGAGATAATAACCACCAATGTAATGATATTTGGTGAGGCGTTAACATAGTTTATGATATATGGAAAAGGATATAGCATTGGCATTAAAGAAAGAGCAAGAGTATCTTCATAGGAAAATTGTAGAGAATGATAACACAGCGAACATCTACGAATATCTTTCTGAAGCTGGATATGATAATCTAGAAGACTATCATAAAGATGGGGCTGAATATTATCTCAAGTCGCAAAACCTTGAAATTGAACATGTATATATAACCGAGGAAAGCCTTGATGAATGGGCTAAACTTACAATGGGTGGGAAGACACTTTTTAGGAGTGCCGAAATAGAAGACCCATCATTGGGTACAGTTGCAATTGTTGGTGCTGATTTCAATGATTTTGAAAGATATAAAGAATTGGATGTGTATCCAGTTAAATTTAATTATATGCATGGATGTATTATTACAGGAATAAAGGATTTTAATTTCTGCATATCAATACCAAAGAGAGCATGGTTATCATTGGCTGATGTCATCCTTAAAAAATTGAAAGCCTTTATTGAGACAAGGAATGATAATGTTGAAATAAATGGTAATGATATATTAGTTGGTGGAAAAAAGGTTGTTGGCTGTGCAGAAATCAATAATAATGGTATGTGCTGTATAATATGTCACGTTTCCTTAACTGATTATAATGATATTATTTATCAATTATGTCCACCTCATGGTAGTAAGAAGGAACCTAGTTTAATAAAAAACATATCGAAGAAAGAATTGGAAAAGGAGGTACAATCATGGCTACAGTTATAATTTACCCATCATCAGACGTTATACTTGGACACACTCCAGACAATGGTAATGTTGGGTATAACCGCATAAATGAAATGATATCTGACGGAGATACTTCATATATAGGACAAATCTTATCACAAACTTTATCGTCAATAACTTCTGAATTTAGTTGCCTACCCAATAATAGTGATACTTCTATTCCAAAAGGTAAGTTCAGAATCAAAGGTGTCACAATAAATGTGAATTATGAGTTTTATGCATCTGATTCTTCATCTAGGAACTTTAATATAAATCCATCTATTACAATAGATGGGCAAGTTTCGAATTGTGATACATCTTTATCATCAACAACTAACACTGGTAATGGAACATATAGATTAAATAATTTTTCAATAAGTAACTTAAATGGGATTAACAGAACTTTTACATCATTTAATGATGCAAATATAAATGTTAAAATCGAAACAAGTGGAAATTATACTGCTAAATAACTAATGTCATCAAACTCAAACTATCGAAGAATAAGAATATCAACAGTCAACTTAACAGTTGAATATGATAATGTCTACGATTGTAAAGCAACAGTCGTACAAGGTAATGGTATAGTAACAGCAACTCCAAGCACAAGCATAGAGGTTGTTGAGGGTGAAACTTGTACATTCTCAGCAACGGTACAGAATAATTATGTGTTTGATGGGTGGTATGATAATGAGGATTTTGAAGGTGACTCATACTCAACTGATTCAACATTCACAATGAGAATCGTTGAAAATACCACATTATATCCAAAGGCGTTAAAAGAAGGATACATCCCACCAGAGGAAGACCCCACAAAGGTATTTTATCCAATTGTGATATCCTCAATCAATGCAATAACAAGCCCATCAAAGGGAACAACGAAGATTGAGAGCGGAACAAGCAGAACGGTAAAAATAGCACCAACTGACCCAATATTGACCCTTGCTCTTGATAATGGGGTTAACATTTCATCACAATTGGTGGGTCATGGAAATGCGATTCAAACACCAACCGTTGCAACTGTTCAAGGTGCAAGTTATGGGTTTAATTTAAATTCAAATACTGGATATTATACATCAACAAACAATGGTGTAGCGGATAGTGCTGCTGTATGCAGGGTTACGTTTAATTCACCAGTAAGATGTCTTGTGACAATACAATACATTAACTATGCTGAAGCTGGAAATGACTTTGGTATATTTGGCAACATTGATACTGCTTTAAGTACTAGCAACACCATCGATACGAATGCGAAACTTGTCTGCAATAATGCATCATACAACATTTCAACACCTCAGACATTGACTTATGAGTTTGAAAGTGGTTCTCACTATATTGATATAAAGTATAGGAAAAATGATACCGTAAATAGTAATAATGATAATTTGCAATTTAAGGTTCTAAGTATTGAGCCTCTTGAGGTCTATGATTTCTATTACACATATGACATTCAAAACATAAGCGGTGAGCATGTATTGAATTTTGTATTTGGTAATGTTGAGTATTATTTTGTCACATCGCAAACAAATAGTAATGCACAACTATACCCATATGGACAAACGATAGTGCTACCAGGGGATGAATATAAGTTGATAATCGTTCCTGAGAATCAGAATGAAACTGTAACGTTGACCGATAATGGTACTGATGTGTCATCACAACTGAAAGATGTAAATGTTGAAAAGGAGAAAGATGGACAAACAGTTACGATTAAGAACTATATATATAGGATTGCCAATGTCCAAGCGGCACATAATTTGTCCGTACAGACAACAAAGCCAATCATACCGTTATTGGTGAAGATTAATGATAGTTGGGTCGGTGCATCCTATTATGGAAAGGCGAACAATGCATGGGTGCAATTAAGTCTTGAGGATATATATGCACATAATGGCGTTAAATGGATTAAGGATAATGAAATAAAGACCAATAACATAATGTTTATTGGAAATTTACAATAATTGAATGGAGTGAGAAATGAGCAGAATAGTAGATGGGAAACATTTTTATTAAAAACGAAGGAACTTTCAATGGGGTTACTAATATAGGCATAAAGGAAGCAGGGGCGTGGGAGAAACGTAAGATTACAAATATCTTACAAAAGAAAAACGGCTCTTGGAATTCTTCTTTAACGATAAATGGCATCACTACGTATAAGTATGGTGGTTGGGTTGAGACCATACCAATACGTTCAGAAGACTCATATAATCCGTCTGATTTGCCTGTTGATGCTGATATCATCTATGTAAATGAACCGGGTGTTCCAGAGGTTAAAAGTGATTCAGAGGGAAAGGTTACTGAATATACAATGACAACAGTTAGCCAAAAAAACCCAGTTAAGATAAATGGTTCTGCTAGTATTGACACCGGATATGTGCCTTTTGATGGTCAGCATGGTTTTGTTGTTGATATTACTGCAAAATTTGTATGGACAAGCCAAAAATTTACTGAAACTCACTGTACACTTCTTAATATGATGAAAGAGATTAGTCCGTGGCCAGGTATTGTTGTAAGATATGAGAGTACTGAGTCTAATGTTCTAAGAATTGTTGCTGACGGAAATGGAGCACATGCTTCAACACTTAGAATACCAAGCGATTCGATTTATTCAATAAGAATAACTTATGATTTAACAACAGTGACAGTTTACAATAAATTAACAAATACAACAATAGATACGTATAACTATGATTTTGGTAATATAAGTGACCTAACAGTCAGGATTGGTTCATCTTGGAACCCGGCAACAAACAGTGCATGGAGGTTTGGAGTGTGTGATGTTTATGAATTTAGCATAAAGCATTTGTAATACAATGAGTGGAAAAATAGCATTTAAGATTGATGTGTAAAAACTATTATAATAATTAATAACAAGTTATCCCTTTTTATTTATGCAGTTTTTCCTGTTCAAAAGATAACTATTGTGCTTGGTTCTCCAAGCAACAACATCAATAACGCTTGAAAAAAATATTATTATTGTCCGTTATATACTTCATAGTCCATTCTGGACCAACCGCCATCACCTAATACATAATATATTGGTTCATTAAGTACTGATTTATTTGGAAAATCAACCTTTATTTTTCCATCCGCATATTCGCATCTGTTTCTGTTTGCAACAAAACTTCCATTAAATGAAATATAACCCCATTCATGTGGTCTTTCTTTCAATACTTCCTCAACAAATTCGCCAAGGGTCGTTGCTTTGTAGTCTTCAACTATGTATGAGGCGGTTTCGTCACCTCTTATTTCGCTTGTTCTTGTAAGTTTCATAATATCTTGTGTATAACAAATGATGCAGCTCCGTTTAAGGAACAGCACCATTTTTATTAAGGTTTGTTTTATGCTGCAAGCAGCAGGTCAAACATCTTCTGTGTCTTCTTGGAAGCGTCTCCACCCATGATGGACTCGAACTTGTCCTCCTCACTCTTCCACTTCTTGTCGTTCTGCAACATGGTTGTCATACCGTTGAGCATCCACAACTTAGTTCCACGATAGTTTTCCTGACCGATACCAAAATCAAGTGCGTCCTTGAACTGCAAAATCTGATTCTTGGTGCGGGTGCTGATTTCGTCAATACCATCAACACTGAAATTGTTCTTTGTGAAGAGGTCGAACTGCTTCGGAGTGAGATACATCTTGTGTGTAATGTCACGGATTTCCTCATTTGTCAGTGTCTCGCTTTTGAGCATAAGCATCTTATCCATAAAGGTCTTGGAGAACTGAACGGACTTTGAGAACACCTCAAGTGCCTTTTTACGGTTTTCCTCAATCTCCCAATCAAGACGATGATTTACGTTCTTGGTGTGCTTGAAGATGACTTTGTTTACAGCACCACGAATAGCCACATTGAGTGTGTTCTGGCAGATAATCCTTACAGGGCTAAAGAATGCCATTACAGAACCTGAACCGTCATGTGAGTTTGTAAACACAACATAATTTTTAACGGCATCACTGTTACCATTGAGATAACTATCAGCACCCAAACGGCAGGTTACGAACATACGCTCACCATAACCAAGAGCACCTGCGGTCTCAATCAGAGGCTCTTCACCGCTTACCTCCTTAATAAAGTTAATGAACTCGAATGCCTTTGTGTTATCAACGATACCATAGTCACGTCCAACGACACCAAGGGTTGTATTGTTATCCGTTCTGAAAGTGGACTTATGAGACGTGATGATGTTCTGACGTGTAGGTGAAAACTCAACACTCTCGCCCCTAAGAATTGCATCAGCAATCTCCTTCGGAACACGAATCAACGGCTGTGATTCAACGGTGTAATTCAGTCCGGCACTCTCAATTGCCTCTTCAATTGTTACAGGATGGTCGAAGTTTGTACCAAACAACTGCCATGAACTCTTGTTTGCCTCACTCGGTCTTACATTTACATTTGCCATAATCTTGAATATTTTTAAAGTTGAACTTAAATATTAATTTGTTTTTTAATTTTGACAATGCAAAGATATGAATTTATTTTTAAACTGCCAAATTTTTCGTGTTAAAAAACGTTAAAGGTTTACTTTCAAGTGTTTTCCGTTTGTGTTGTATTCAAAAATGTCAACACCATTTTTCTCAATGTTATCAAGTTTTGCACAGATTGCGGAAAGTTCGTCAATTGCCTTATAACTTCTCTGTGTCAGAATCTTCAGTCCAAGACGTTTACCGGTACCGTTAATACACTCATGGTTTCCGAACTGAGTAATCACACCACTTGAACCAATACCTTTGACAAGCATATCAAGTTCGTTCTTCACATCATCAAGTTTCCATGAGAGTTTCTTGATAAACTGAAAGACATCCCTATCATTGGACTTGGCGATGACGTTGATTTTATCAACAAGACGGATTGCCTGTTTCGTATTAATCACCACATTATTAAAAGGTGACTTGATTTCACGCAAACCCATAAGCAGGTTGGCAATTCTGCCCCACTGACGATAACCATGCTCATGATACGCAACCAATGACTTCAACACACGCACGTTTCGCATCATTTCCTTAATCTCACTTGGGAGAATCGTAATGGACGTATATGTCTTCTTTGCCTTTTTCTTCTTTGATGCTACCCTCTGCATCTTCTTATACTCCTTAATGTCATATACCTTGCCACTTACAATAATTGTCTTTGACTGATAGAAACTCTCGATACAACCGTCAATTGAAGAATACTTACCCATTGTTTTCTGTACTTTTTTAAATGTTAAACACTTTGTTTCCTAATTCTGTGTGCAAAGGTATGTATTTTTTCCGAAACGGGCAAATAAAAATCAATTTATTTTTCTTGAATTAAGATTTTTTAAGAAATGGACATAAAAATGGGATAACCCCGATTGAGTTTATCCCATATATTTTTCCGTTTGGTGAAAATATCTTTATCTTCTGCCACCGAATCTTCCATTTGGTGTTGTTGCTCCACTTCTTGTTGGCATTGAACCTCTTGAATGTACTGTTTGTCTTGTGCTTGATGGAAATCTGCCTTGTCCGAAATTTCTGTTTCCTTGCTGCCTTGGAACGACTCTGTTATTGTTATTATTTGACCTTGGTGTAATCTTACAGTTATTTAGGATGTGTCTGTTTCTGTTATCATAATGATGTCTGTGATAATCATTATGCCTTATTACGTTGTCATAATGTCTTCTGTCAAAGTTTCGTGGATGATAGAATTTCCCACCTTTGTACCAATATACCCTTGGCATTGGTTTCCAATATCTCGGATAAGTCAATAGAGGACTTCTGTACATTCTCCAATAGAAATGATTTCTATAATAATAAGGATAATAATACAAATCGTTATAAATGTAGTATTGTACAAGTCCGTCTATAATATAAGGTGTGCCACAAGTAATGACAACCTCGATTTGTGCGTTGTCATTGACAACAACCGCTTCTGTTGGACCATACATGTCATCCTGTGCTGATACAGTCGTGACACAAGAAACAAGTAACATGCATCCAATTGCGAAAACAATCCCAAATAAAAACTTTTTCATAATGCAAAACGTTTTAAATGTTTATTTTATTTATAACTATTGCAAAGATAGTCCATATTTTACAAAAAACAAAATGGAAAATCACCATTTAGGGATTTTCCAAAAACATTTAGGATTTTGCCTATAGTAATTACTCAAAAACCACCATTGAAAGGTTTTTAATCTCGGGTGCTTGTCTGTGTTGTCCTTCACTGAACAATACATTGTCAGGACCGATAAACTCTGTCATTTTCGCCTTCATTTCCTCAACGTTCATTGGTTTAATACCATCCGGATTATTTGGATATGGTTCAATAATGTATCTCATGCCATACTGCCCGGTCTTTCTGTTGACAACCTCGAATGAATCTGTATATGCCCAACCGCATTGTACAAGTGCTTCTGAGATTGAGGCATAGTCATCATATTCAACGTTTTCTTCAAGTTTCTTGTAAACTTTTTCTTCCGAACTGTTTCCTGCTGGGTCTTTTAATGCTTTTTTCTTATTGCTACGTATTGAACTCTTTACACATTCAGTAATCATTTTTGTAAGTTCACTTTCAGTCAATCTGATTGTTCTCTTCATATGAATTGAAATTTTTTATTTATTTTTTATTAATAAATTGTGTAATTTTTGAAACTCAGCCACTAATTATTAGTGACTAATATAATTGTTTAAACAAATATTATTTTAAAAATG
>ULOM01041075.1_pt1 | contig 42723 bp, 41 predicted proteins | sample 1952561 | NCBI WGS metagenome assembly ULOM01 (sample SAMEA4835602, study PRJEB28245) | human gut metagenome | biome: gut microbiome; material: fecal sample | place: Denmark | collected 2008
AACTGCTTCTCTTCTGCTCCGGGTGAATCTTTCCAGACTACCGGACCATCAGAAGGACCTGTTGCTGAATCGGTATTTATCGCTGGAATGTATGTAAAATATGGCAATGAATATGCAGACATATGCCACATATCAGGTCTTACAGAGGAAGAAAATGCTGTACGTTCCCATGTTGATGACATGTATAAAGCTGTTCTTGATGCAGGCTGGGATGGTGAATGGTTCCTTCGTGCATATGATGCCGAAAGCCGTAAGGTTGGTTCACATGAATGTGAAGATGGACAGATATACATTGAACCACAGGGCTTCTGTGTTATGGCAGGTATAGGTGTCAAAGAAGGACTCGCACAGAAAGCTATGGATTCAGTAGAAAAAATTCTTGATACAAAGTACGGAATTATGATTTTACAACCAGCTTACAGGTCATATCATCTTGAACTAGGTGAGGTATCTTCTTATCCACCTGGATACAAAGAAAATGCTGGAATATTCTGTCATAATAATCCGTGGGTATCTATTGCCGAAACCGTTATTGATGATAAAAACAGAGCATTCGAAACATACAAGAAAATATGTCCGGCATATCTTGAAGAGATAAGTGAGATACACAGGACTGAACCTTATGTATATTCACAGATGATTGCCGGCAAAGATGCCGCAAGCTTTGGTGAAGCCAAAAACAGCTGGCTTACAGGCACCGCTGCATGGACATTTACAAGTATATCTCAATATATACTTGGTGTAAGAGCTTCATTTGAAGGACTCACCATTGACCCTTGTCTGCCTGATTCCATTAAGAATCTGACAATTACAAGAAAATTCAGAGATGCTGTATATAACATTACTATCAGCAATGAGAAGCACGAAAGAGTTTCTTCTCTTATTGTCAATGGCAGTGAAATCAGTGGCAACACTGTTCCATATAATAAAGACACTAAAGTATATAATGTAACTGTTAACATCTGACAACTATAAAGAAAGGAATTATTATGTTTGATAAGAACTTTTTATGGGGTACCGCCTCTAGTTCCTATCAGATAGAGGGAGCCTTTACCGAAGATGGCAAAGGTCTTTCTATCTGGGACACATTCTCTAATAAACCGGGTAATATTGCACATGATGAGAATGGCAATAAAGCATGTGACCACTATCACCGCTATCGCGAGGATATTGCACTTATGAAAAATCTTGGTATTCAGGCATACCGCTTTTCAATTTCATGGTCACGAATATTTCCTGATGGAATTGTTAAGGATTCTGACGGCAATATCCGCTACAACAAAGCCGGACTTGATTTCTATGATAAGATTGTAAACTTATGCCTTGAAAATAATATCAAACCATTCATAACGATTTATCACTGGGATTTACCTCAGGCACTTGAAGATAAAGGTGGATGGCTCAACCGTGAGACTGCCTTCATATTTGCTGATTACGCTGAATTCATATGCGAACATTTTTCAGACCGTGTAACTAATATCGCCACCATCAATGAGCCACAGATTATATCCGGACTCGGATACATGCTTGGACTTCATGCTCCAGGTAAGAAGCTTGACGCAGTATCTGTCCTGTCTGTAATCCACCATCTTGCACTCGCTCACGGTCTTGCTGTTACTAAGATGCGTGCCGTTGCAAAACAGCCTGTAAAAACCGGTTTTTCCAGCACTGGTGACCTGTGCTATCCTTCAAAAGAATGTGATGAAGACATTGATGCTGCAAGAGCTGAATGTTTCAATATAGTTAAAGGCAACATGACTTTTAACCATACTATATTCTGCGACATGACATGTCTTGGCAGATATCCTGACATTGCTGGTACAGAATTACATCTTGAACCTGGTCTTGAAAAAATCGGACATTATGAAGAACTGCCATTCGTAAAAGATGGCGATATTGAACTGATACATCAGCCAATTGACTATCTTGGCATAAATGTATATAACGGACATGAAATAAATGCAGCCGGCCATATTAACAAAAAACCAGGCAGTCCACGAACAGCTCTTGGCTGGCCTGTAACTCCCGGTGTTATGAATTATGGTATAAGATATCTGTATGAAAGATATAATCTTCCAATATATATATTTGAGGATGGACTTGCCTGCAACGATATCATAAGTCTTGATGGCAAAGTCCACGACAGCAACCGTATCGACTTTCTGACAAGATATCTCACAGAGCTTGAGAAAGCCTACAAAGCCGGTGTTCCAATACTCGGCTACTTCCACTGGTCATTCACAGATAATTTCGAATGGCACAGCGGCTACGACCCAAGATTTGGCTTAATCTATGTCGATTACGAAACCCAGCAGAGAATTCCAAAAGATTCTGCGTACTGGTATTCTGATTTAATTAAGAAGTCATCCAACTAAATATTGGTATTCATAAGTGTGCATGACGCCGTGGCATCTGTATATATGACATGTTCTCATGGATTCCTGCATCTAGTGTGAGTAAATGCCGCCATCTATAGAGTTTATTACAGTGCTGGAAATCAAACGCGCTTCGCTTGAACGAGATTTCCAGCACTGAACTTTTATAAATAGCGGCATTAACTCACACACGATTCGGAATAAATCGAACATATCATATATACAGACGCCACGGCTGTTATTCACTTTATATACGGCAATTCATTAGGATATGCACTATATAGAAGTACCTCGGCGGTTGTACGCCCTCATGCCCATAACCCAATTTAATCATTCCTACGATTATTAAAGTACACAAAATTATCAATTGCATCGAATATATCATCAAAATTCTCCCTTGGAGCTGCGTCTATGTACGCTCTTAATATTGCATTTTCTTTCTCACCCTTGTAACGTCCGTAGAATATGTCATATAGGTTGTGTCCTCTGACATATTTTCTGATATTCTCCATGTTGTCTATGATGTCCTGTCTTGTCTCAATTGCTATGTTCAGTTTTTCTAACATTTTCTTAGTGCTGACAAGGCGGTACAGGTATTCTTTATATTTGGCATATAATATATCATAGAACTGGTCTACACTTTTTACAACGCCTATCTTAGTCATTATCTCAGGGTCAAGAAAATAATTCTCAAATGAATAATATTTTAATATAAGCACATTACGGTCTGTTACTCTTGGCAGATTGCCATAATCCTGCTTTGCACGCTGCTTATAGTAATTGGTAAGCTGGTCTCTTAAACGGTCAGCATCCTTACCATCTCCATCTCTTATCATAAGGAACTCATCCTTAAGATATAATGTATTTATATATTTCAGATTGGCATAAGTCTTGATGTTTGTACAGCTGTTAGTTGCAATTATCGCTATACGATTGAGATTGCCATTCTCATCTATAACTTCTGAATAATATTTCTCAAGAAGTAGCGGCAGACGGCTTCTGTCCTGTTTTCCTTCCACTATAAATACAAAGCTCACATTCATAAGGTCATTAGCAGCATACCCAAGATCATCTAATATATCATCAATATCCGCCTCCGGAGTAGCAACTGTATTATTATCTCTATCGTTAATCACCTGACGAATCTGTCTTGTAGTAAAGTTAAATAACATTTGCGGTGAATGCGTGCAGAATATAACCTGATTCTTTCTTGAAAGCTTGTACAGAATTTCACTTGCTATCTTCTGTAACTGAGGATGAAGATATATTTCCGGATCTTCAATCAGAATAATGTATGGCACAGTACTTCCATATTCCGCATAGGTTTCGAGCAGTGACAGGATGTAGATACTGTTCAGTCCATCAGAAAGGTCATTGACATCTCCATCAGTGTCACGCATTTCATTGTGAACAATTGTATCAACATGCATGAGTTTTTCTGCATCAAATGTAATCTGATAATGAATTCTTTCTCCAATGCCACCATTGTTCTTAAATTTTTCATTAAGTTTGTTCTCAAAATTAGCAAGATTAAAATTAAACAGTTTATACTGCATAAGTCTCGCTGTTTCTAATAAAGATAACTGTTCCGGTTTCTTGCGGTTAATAATTCCTATGCAATTAAAGCACTGATTACACATCCTATGCTTATCAAATATACACACGTTATCTTTAAGATCTGCATATTCCGTTCCACCCTGCAGCATGATAAGATCTTCCTGAATTGATGACTTACGTCTCTCATGGTCAACATAGAATATTCTGGGAAGGACTGTTTTTATATAAATATTGTTCTTCTTAACTCCGTCCCTGTACTTAATCTTACCATCACGGCTATATACATATTCAAATTCAAGAATACCATCCTTTAACGATGGAAGTTTATTGCAAAAATCCTTATACCACAAGTCATAATGCTTAAAAGAGCTGACCTGTCCCTTCTGATACAATACAGCCAGATCCTCATCTTCTATACTGATGCGTACTGTAATGCTTATATTGCCTTCGTTATCATTGAAATCTCTTAACGAAACTTCATAATCTCCGGTAACTGCCCTTATTGCATCAAGAACCACACTCTTTCCTGCATTATTTCTGCCAACAAGAATCAGTACATCTTCAATATCATTAATCTCAAGTTCTCTGATTGATTTAAAATTTCTGATTAAAAGATATTCTATCCTCATACCTGTCCTCTGCCCCCTGATACATTTCTGCCAGCATATATTCTGGTGTATTATCATTAAATGTTGATATTCCTTTACCCGTATTAGGATTCTTTTTGGAATATACCATATCCACAATGAATGCAACTATCAATGCCGCACACACTGCACCAACAACCCTCAGTTTAATCTTTCTGAAGAAATTATCAAGAAGCGGTGCAATAATATATACGATTGCAACTCCTCCAAGTCCAAATACTAAAAGACCTTCAGCACATATTCTTCCATTAAGGTTAAGAAAATAGCCGTTATAATTCCACCATCTTCTTCCGCAGCTGATTTCCAGATACAGTGATGTAAAATATTCAACAAATCCGCATAAAACTACTGATGCAAAGAATTCCACAACAGGCTTATTTCTTAATTTTTTAAGACATATCAGTATGAGTATCCCACCTGAACCATATATAGGAAGCCATGGCCCATGAAGAACACCTCTGTTTACAAATGTATGTGACGATATCAGATGAAGCGTAACCTCCCATATCCATCCCACAAAACATAATGAAAAGAATATCAGTATAAGCGATGGTATTGAATAATTACGCATATACACTGTATTTTCAAGGTCAACTCTGTGTTCCTTAAGATTGAAAAGGCGGGCAGGATAGGCTTTTCCAACTGCTTCTGCTTTATTCTTACTCATACGAAGCATTTCCTTCTTTTTTTCTTCAAATTCCAGCTCTGCCTTGCTGTTAATAAGTATTATGCCAAATGTGTTGGCTAAAAATACTCTTAATTTCTTCAATCTTCTTATTGTCGAATTGTGGTAATCATCAAAATCAATCTGTGGCTGTGGACTATCTATAAGTTTAAATACATCTGCATATACATTTTTAAGCTGCTCTTCTGATGGTCTTTCATACAGATATGAATCATTAAGCCACTGAACCGCCTCCGGTTCTTTTTCAAGATATACTGCTCTTACATTTGCATAGAATTCTGCATAAAATGCAGCTTTATAAGGATTCACAAACAGCACTCCCGCAACTCCTAATGTTGCCATTCCAATCACTGTCCAGCCAACGAATGATAATCCATACAGAAATGCCCGCCATTTATACCCTTTCATCATCTTTCTTGATAAGGTTATAGCCTCATTTGCCTTCATATCAGGATTCTCCGCGATAATGTATGGCACCAGCATGTATGAAAAATGCTTCACAAATATACCCACAATTGTAAGTGACCATAATATTTCATATACATTATTGACAATAAGCACCCACGATGCCTTCATCCATCTTTTTACCCGGAGAAGAAACATGAACTTTCCAGATGGAACAGCATCATATGTGCGCGTTTCAAGCACTATTCTTCTTGATATAACAAGATAAGTTTTCTTGATAAAAAATGTTATAAACACATATACCATAAGTGCCGCTATAAGAAGTATAAGCACTACTGCTCTTCTTGAACTTATGACTGATGATAGTGAATCCACAAATGTAAATATAATTCCACCTGATGTTATAGCATTAACTAAAGATGCAAATACTCCTCTTGTTCTTCCCAATACCTTGGTTGCATTGTCTTTGGCCTCTGAAACCTTCGCATCAGACTGCGTCCTTCCAAAATCATCGTCACCCGTGATTACTGCGCCCATTGCCTGAACCACAGAACTTACAACCGAACTGTTAGCGACAGTATCAACATTTGCTTCAACCGATGCTGCACCCTGAATTTCATTGTTAACTGTTCCTAAACTTTTAAAGGCTTCCATTGTCTCTGTAAATTCAGAGCCAATGAAAGCCGCAAAAAGGCAGACTGCTACTAACAGCCAGTAATGTTTTTTTAAGTTCTTCTTAGCATTTTTAGCAAGTTCTTTTCTCTTAAAATCCATATTCCAACAATCTTCTTTACTTATTAAGTACAGTCTTGCGTACTACTCCAAGCGGATCTTTAACCATAAGCATGACAATCCATATGATAAGTCCGAAAGCTACCACTGATAAGCCCAAAAATGCATCATTAAGCATATCTGATGATGCCGGAGTAAAATACTCTGCCCCCAGTTCAATATATTCCACAACTGCATCTACCATCCACATAAGTGATGCCCCCCAGTACATAAGCGCAAGTGTTCCAAGCTTTAACTGCGAACGCTTGTCATTAGTATACCATATGATAGTAGTTATAACCGCTGCGAATACAGCTATAAGTAATGTCATAATTATCTCTCCAATCCTTTAACTTCTGCTTCCTTAGCTGCTTTCTTTTCTACTCCGGAAGCTATTGCTACCATGCCGACCCACACAGCTGTAACAACCACTGCCATGCCAACACCAGCAGTTGCCATCTCATGTAACATCTGTACAGCATCCTGAGCATTGCCTGCAGCTGTTAAGAATGGAAAGAAAGGAGTAACTTCTCCATGCCATACATGCTCGAATGCAAGTAAAGCTGTTCCTCCCCAAAGCATATTGTTAAGCCACTTTAACTTTCTAGAAAATGGAAGTGCCTTTTCTTCCTTAACTGCTTCTACAGCACCTTCTGTCTCACACGAACATATTTCCTTCTTCTCTTTCTTCTCAACAATCTTAGTTATCGCTGTTGTAACGATAGCTTCAGTACCTGGTACTATAAAACATGCCATATTAAATTCCTCCTGATTCACGATGCATCTGTCACTATAATCTCTGGCAAATGCATATATTTATATGTATTTTACCTATTTTGCGTGGGAATGTCAAACCCGCTAAAAAGTTGGAAGAATCAGATTTACATCTACAATCCATCTTCCATCATGTATTTCAAAATACATACTCCCCTGATATTTCTCAACCACACTCAGTACATTCTTTATCCCATAACCATGTATTAACGAATCCATATCTTTGCTTTTCATCTCTGGAGGAATACTTGATACCGTAACATATGTTTTCTCTTTATTTTTTATCTTATTACAACCGTTACACATCCGAATCATCAGCATTCCTTTATTATAAACCATGCTAAACTCAATAATATGAACACCAGAAATCTTCTTCTCAGCATTTATAGCATTATCAAAAAGATTTCCCACAACAACTACCATATCATATGCATCTATTGGCATATTTTCAGGGATTGTTATTCTCTTATTTATCTGGAAATCAAGTGATTTAATAATATTTATTTTGCCATTAATAATAGAGTCTAATTCAATATTTCCAGTATTTACTACTGGTTTAAACTGATTGACCTTTTCTGTTATGTCATCAATATATGACTTTGCATTATCAAGTTCATTATTATCAATAAGCCCATATAATACCTGCATGTGATTTTTTATATCATGCCTTATTCCTCTTGTAAAATTTTCTGAAGCTTTCAGCACAGTAACTTGCTCCTTATATACGCTTATCTGATTATTCATAATCTGACGCTCTAGATATACAATTTCCATATCATGAAAATATTCAATCACTATGAAAAGCAGCATTGACATTAATATTAACAGCGTTGCCACATATGGATTGTTAATTTTAAGTATACCATTCACAATTCCTATCTCTGCAGCCGAAAAAACATAAGAGTTACCGCTATAAATACTACAAATGTGTCTCGCGAATCAAGTATTTTATATGCTTTTAATACAATGTATAAGCTCATTTCAAATACTGCAACATACATAGTCTCATCATCGTTATCCATAAAATGGCAAATCATAAAAGCAATAAAGCATGCTGCACTGAATAGCACGATATTTTTAAAAATTTCCTTAACACTGCTATAGAATACAATCACAAATAATCCAAATACAATAAAAAACAGTCCATATATCTGCAAAAAACATATTTATGCATACCATAACAAGTATTATGAAGTATTATATTATTATCATTTCCATATTGATTAAGCATTTGCTGTACTTGTCTTGATTATACATTTTAAAAATTTAAGAATACATAACAATTTCAGTATAATAAGTATATCTATTTTAAAAAAGAAGTTAAAAAAGCTGTGTTACTATCATTAACACAGCTTCAATACCAACTATTTACATTGGCGTTCTAACCTCTATCAAATTACCATCCAAATCATAAAATCTAACCACTTTCTGTCCCCAGCTGTAAGTCATAAGATTATGAACATATTCAACTTTGGGATAAAGTTTCTCTAACTTCTCAACAAAAGCTTCTATATCTTTTTCTTCAAAATACAGTTCAGTTGAATTATTTTTGTGAACAATATCTTTCTTCACAAGGTCATGCCAGATTTTTTCATCCTGTAGCACAAGTCCTTCTGTCATAATTACAATCCCGTTATTATCAAGTAATACTTCAAGTCCAAACAAATCATGATAAAACTTCTTGGCTTTTTCTATATCCTTAACAACAGTCAAAATATTCTTCAGTTTCATATCTTACACCTCAAATATTAGCTTTTTAATTCAATAAACTGGGATTGAGATTTTATCTATTCCAAGGAATTTAATAATTGTTATATTTAATTATCAAATATTCCTTAAGCCCTTGAAAACACTAAGTTTATCACAAGTCAGCTTTCCATTATGTTATATCTTCCCATATGGATTTACAAACTCTCATAAGGGAAAAACAAGTAAGCTAAAATCTTATAAAATATACACATAAATTTGACATGGTGAACTGATTGAAATGCTTCAAGTTTATTCCTATGAATATGATACAATTTACAGTGTAAATACAAATAAAGTAAAGTTGACTCCTTATCACCAGTTTCTACTTTATTACACTACCTTGGTTCACTATTATAATATTCCCATGATATTAAAAATCCCCATTCATCCATATGATATAATCTTCTCTGCAATTATTTTTCAAATATATTTTATTCCCTACAATATCTAAACCACATTCTATCAGAATGAACCATTATTATAAGTCCCCTGTTCTACAATAATTTATAGCTATATAATTTTCTCATGTTCTCATTTTTTCTTCTCTCTGCTTCTTTCAGTGCTTCATTGTATAAATCCTTATCAGAATATACTTTATCACGAGGATAAACAATAGATTCAATAATACCATGGAATAAATCATTATATGCCATTTCTTTCGTATAACCATCACCCACATCTCCAGCATCAATTCGTGCATATAATTCATCTATCTGTTGCTGAAAAAATTTTTGAAAATCGTCATGGTTATCTGCTTTTATCAGAATTAGCGATTCACCTTTAAAAGAATCGCAATTCCATAATAAATCAATCGAATATTTTTTTAAATATTCGATATAAGAATTAAAATCGAATACTTGATTGATTACAGGAAGCAAATGTTCTCTCACATATAAAGCCGTAATTGAAATAATCTCTTCCATTGTGTTATCATCATATTCAAAACTTACTCTCACTTCATTTTTGGGAAGAAATAAATTCAAGTCATGCCCTATCATCAAAACAGAATTCTTTTCAATAGAATCGTAATATGTAGAAATAATACCTGCTGTAATCATAAATCCTTTTGAACCTTTATTCCATATAGGAGCTGATTTCACACCTATAAATGCCAATAAATCCTCATTCAACATTTTGGCAAAAACATTCAGTTTAGAACAATATTTAAACCCCTCTGATTGGAATATTTCACCGAAAATATGTTTAAACCGTGAATTAAATGACATAATACTCCTTTCTTATAATCCAAACATTAACTTATATGCAAGATAAAATGATGCTCCATCGTCTGCAATTCCGCCGCCACCTGTAAACACATCTTCTGCTAATGTTCCTCCAACAATAATAACAGCTACTATAGTTCCCAAAAACTGAATCTCATCTGATGGTTGATATTTTCTATTTTTATAACAACGCATCATCCTATTACTAATATTAGCAAAGCCATAAAAATACTCAACACTAAATTTACAATAACAAATATACTAGTGTATTTCTCTTGGTATCGTTTTAAATCACTAATTTTCTCTTTCTCTCGATTAGTCATTCTCCATGTTGCTGGAAATAACGCTGCAATTGAAAAAATTATAAATAATAAAATTGCAACAAAGGACAAAGTAATTACTACACCCATATCTCCATCACAAAAAAGTCCTTTATATATACTAGATGCCAGAATCAATACAAAGCATACAATTTCTAAGCATTTTTGCCAAATATTAAACTTACCTTCCATTTTTATCACCTCTTTTTTTCTAGTGTACCACATAAATATTACTAACGCCATATCATTTTTATTAATAATTTAGTCTATCCTACCTATTTGAACCTTATAAAGTACAAAAATAATATAAATAATAATCTTGTATATGCTCTATAACTCATTTTAATGATACACCTATAGTCCAGCTCGTCGAAATCATAAAAAAAACGTGCTTTTCAAGAATTTATAATCTTAAAGTACTGCGCTCATTAGTCTAATAATAGATTCAGTATTATGGAAAATTTAAATAACTTTTTCACACCTTCTGATTTCTCTGTTTTGCATCATACTGAATCTCTGGCTGTGAAAAATGTGTTTCCACCTCATCGACTTTATCCAAAGCCTCTTGTATTACATTCTCCGGCATCTTCATTCTGGAAAGTTTTTTTGAATCATTTCCTTAGCCTCTTCTTTTGAAGATGCTACAACTCGAACTCTGTCACCATTTTGTTCAATATACGAAACTGTTGTTGGATGATATTTCTCATCTACTCTAATTCGATGACCTTCTTTATCTTTTCCTCGTATTATATAGTAGTAGTTTTTAGAGACCCTCTCCAAGGTCTTTATAACCATTAAAGTCATAGTCCGTTCTTTACCTCTTCTGTAGGTTCGACTATGATATATAAGATGCTGTGGATTGTTTAATTTCTCCTACCACTTGATGGTTTTAATGAACTTCATCAAAAGATTGCTTCCGTTATGGATGATGTGACAAAAGTAAAAAGAATGTTATAAACCTTATTCTCATAAGCTCTCAGGCACTCCTAAACGATAGCGATATACTTCTGTGGAAGTTTATCATGCTTTCCAGTTCTCATTGACAGACTTATCTGTTTCATATCCGTCAGGTACAACCCTTAAATCATCTAACCAAATTTTCATATGTACCACATATCAATATCTTCTCTGACTATGCACCTCAATTATAATAATTTTTAATCCCTAAAACATAAAATGTAAAAAATAACCATTTTATTGTAAAAAATAACATAAAAGATATCTGGCACCATATAAATATCTCTTTATTCAGATTTCAGAATATGATATATTAGTAACATGAATTCACTTTGGAGAGGAGATGTTCTTATGAAGAAAAGCTTTAAAAGACTGTTAAGCTGCATATTTGTAATAACATTTTTCCTTATTGGCATGTGCCTCGACAGGGCTCGTGTGAATATTCCTGAAGTGAACTCTTTTTCTACATCAGAAGCTAAGGTATTCGCTACACCTGAACCTTCTGTCAGTGATACCATGCCATGTACAACTGAAATGCTCGGACTCGTAAGGACATCAATCACTAATCTTACAGCAGACAGCAGCAATTCCCGCAATGTATTACGCATATTCCAATTCTTACTTTGTGGGCTGTGTGCAGTTACCGGTATCAGTATCTATTTCAAACAGACAGGCGTAATGCATGACTCTGTCATATGCAGCACCACTGTCACTCTTAATTATATCCATCAGACTGACGGCAAGAAATAACAGAATATCATTAAATCAGAACATTTTTATTAATACATCATTTGTATATATTATTAATAGTATTATACAATTATATGAAGAGGCTAAATATATGAATATATTAATGATAATTGGTATTATTCTGGGTGGGGGTGTATCTGTTGCATCCACCGTTGGAATAACTGTAGGTATTTTCGGAACTATTGTATATAAATTTTACAGAAAGCTTCGTTTTGGAATATCTATGTTTGACTAAGTTTGAAAGGATGAATAATAATATGTTAGGTAATATAACAGTAGGTATTGTCATTGTTCTTGCTGTCGCAGCCTGTGCACTTGGTGTATGGCTCGACAGGGCTAAATCTGATAGCTCAGATAACAGGACAGACTCTGACGCACATTCTAATAATTAAATAATATAGCGGTCAAACCAGCTGATTGCTGGTCTGACCGCTTTTTATATTCACTGTAGGATTGATAGTGTTTTTTGGGGACTTCCTCCGTGCCGCACACTACTATACAGTCCAATTCACCACTAGCTTTCCCTGAACTTCTCCAGCAATTCCTCTATCCTCATGTTTATATTTTCCGGAAACTTAACATTTTCCTCTATCTTTATCCACAAATCAAGGTTCTTATATTTCCTGACTCCTGACGTATTATGTCTGTCCTGCTTTGCGGATACTTCTATCTTCACTTTCGCCCTCTTCTGCTCAAGAATCGGAATCAGCACATAATATAAACGGTCATCTTTAAATGATATGTATCCTGCTTCTTTCCCCTGCCTTGTCATCACATAAAGTCTGTGCCTTCTGATACCCGAAGGCATAAGATGCATACCTGATTTTACATACGCTGATTCTATTGTAAGTTCAAGCATTGCATCAATGTAAAATGTGCTGTCATCATCTATTGCCGTGAGTATACTGCCAAGTGTTTCGGTAGTTGCTGTATACTGCTGTGCAAGAAGATACGCCAGCTCTGCCTGATATAGCATTTTTCTGTCAGCCTCACGGCTACGGTCTGTTTCTCTTTCAATATTACCAAGAAGTTCTTCACTGCATTCATATATGCTGCGCAGAAATAATTTAAAATCTTCTTCCATAGTCCACATGTATTTACCATATGCGACTTTAAATCTTCCAATTCTTTTGCCATCATAACTTTCAGCATAATGATATACATTACGGCTGCAATATGCATATTCATTCTCAGGTGCAGTCCATCCATAATCCTGTGATTCATCATAATAATCTGCATATTCCCTGTTATATGTTCTTTTATCAGAATCATCCGAACCGCTTCCGTTACGCGTTATATTTTCCATAAGAACTGTATATGCTTCATTAATCTCATATGCACTGTATCTGTATGAAGCTGCATTATTGCCTACAGAATCCGGATGAACCATATGCATAAGCTTCCTGTACTGCTTCTTCAATTCATTTTTTGTTATATCCTGGGCAACGCCCATTACTGTGTATGCCTGATTAACTGTTATCATAATCTCATTTCCTCTTTTTCTTCTGATATAATACAACAAATCCGCATAAATCGCGAGTTCTGTATATTATTTATTATTATGTATAAAAATGTGTTGACAGTCATATTGTTATAGTGTACTATTGTGCTAGTACACAAGTACGCGTCATGTGTACATAAATATTAAGGAAAACAAGGAGGGATTATGGATTATAAGGCTAATACACCGATTTATCTTCAGGTAATTGATGACATTAAGAGAAGAATTCTTACTGGAGAGATTAAGCTTGGCGACAAACTCCCTTCGACAAGGGAACTCGCCGTACAGTACACAGTCAATCCCAACACTGCTGCAAGGATTTACAATGAACTTGAACAGTGTGGTCTGTGCTATACCAAAAGAGGTCTTGGCACATTTGTATCAGAGGATGTGCATCTGATTGATACATTAAAGGCAGAACTTTCCAGTGAAATGATTGAGACTTTCATTTCCGGAATGACAAGCCTTGGTTTTTCTAAAGATGAGATTATTAATCTCATTAAGAATTATCACGAATAAAATATGGAGGGATTTAATTATGCTGCAATGTAAAAATGTTACTAAAAAGTATATGAAGATGACTGCCGTTAATGGTGTTTCCATCGACTTCATGCCTGGCAGAATATACGCTCTGCTCGGCTCTAACGGAAGCGGTAAAACAACTTTAATGAAGATGATAGCAGGTCTGGTAAAACCCACTTCCGGGGACATCACTCTTTCAGGTGTTCCAATAGGAGTAGAAACTAAGAAACACATAGCTTATATGCCTACTGAAAGTTATTTTTATAACTATATGAGCTGTGCTGATATTGGAAAATATTATGCTGATTTCTTTGAGGATTTCTCACTTGACCAGTACTACAACTATCTTAATGAGATGAAGCTTACGCCTGACATGAAAGCCAGCAAGATGTCATCAGGAATGATGGCTAAACTTAAGCTTGCTGTTAATCTTTCAAGAAATGCATCTGTTATTATGCTTGATGAACCACTTAACGGTGTTGATATTGTTGCAAGAGAGCAGGTTATCAATGCGGTAATCAGCAAGGCTTCACCTGATAAGATTATCATCATGTCGAGCCACCTTGTTGATGAGCTTGAAGCTGTTATTGACTACGCAGTATTTATCAAAGACGGTGTGATTGTTTCACAGGGAGATGCTGAAAACTTACGAACAGCTTCGGGCATGTCAATCGTTGACCAGTACAAACGCATTTATGCATATTAAAAGGGGGAATCTTCAATGTTAAAATTAACAAAATACGAATTGAGAAAGAATCTTCTCGGTATAGGAATCGTGGCAGGTATTATCTGTGTACTTCAGGCTCTGTTTATGTTTTTCTGCCTGACTGAAAATCTTAACTATACAAGCCTTTTCGGAGGACTTTTAATAATAGCTGCCTCTGTAAGTTATTTTATTGTATTTATATTTGGAGTTGTAACATATTATAGAGAACTTTCAAGCAAAAGCAGTTACCTGATATTTATGACACCTAATTCATCTCTTAGCATAATTACATCAAAACTGCTCTATACACTGATTATTGGAATAGGAATTTCAGCAATATTCATCGGCTTCGGAGTTCTTGATATATTCATGATGGCTGGTGTCTTTGGTGATCTGGCTGACGCACTCAAGAATTTCTCAGAAATGTTAAAGATTATGGGTATTGATGTTGTCAATATAATTATTAATATTGTAGCTGGAATAATATCATTCCTTATAGCTTTCTTCTTCCTTATATCACTTGCATACTTTGCCATAACACTATCTTCAACTGCCTTGCAGAACAAGAAGATTAAAGGATTTATCTCAGTTGTATTATTCTGTGTCCTTGCATATGCAACAATTAAGATTTCTTCTTTGTTGCCTGAACTTTATAAGAATCCAGACAGCTTATCCCAGGCATTAATGTCAAGTCTTCCAGCTACCATATTCCAGTTATTAATGGTGGTTGCATGCACATTCGGAAGTGCTGTGCTTCTTGATAAGAAGGTAAGTCTGTAATCATATTCTTATTGAATGAAATGTTGACTGTTTACATTTTGGGGCATATTCCCCTGTCTCTGGATAAGTGGCAAAACCTACTAAAAGCTTCATGGTATTTAATTGTGTAGGTTTAATTCTTACAATTACATATGAATTTTGTTTAAAAGACCTACTAACTTGATGTTCTCATCAAATATAGTAGGTCTTTTTATAGTTATTCTGTTGTTCAAAGACAGATTTCATCTCCAAAACACCTACTAAACGTCAGATATCATTCTATCTAGTAGGTTTCCGGCTCTTAGTTGCCATGCATCTCACATCCAATGGACCTACTAATATCCTAATATCTCTCTATCTAGTAGGTTTCCTGCCTGTAATTCCAGTATTTTACTTACGCTTCCACATAATCAAAAGCAACAGCTTCCATTCGCTCCTTGAACAGCTTGTTAAACACTGCAATTACACGACCAACGCCAATCATCGAAAGAATTGTTCCAAGTCCAAGACCAAGAAGTATATGTCCGGTAAAGAGTCCTATTAAAAATGTTGTGCAGACATTGAATATATCAAAACAGTTCTTGCAGAAGCCCACACCCTTGCCGGTTCTGCCTTTAAGCCTTGTAGTATCACTTATTGCCTGTACAATTCCATCTCCCGGATTAGGTATAATTCTCATATTCAGTGACATTGCTGCTCCTATTCCTGTCAATAATACAGCAAGCAGCAATACTATAATCTGTAATACAATGTTGTTATGTACAGATGGAATAAGTGCTGAGAACACATTCAAGAAGCGGGTAAATACTATACTTACCGGTATCTGTAAAGCATCTCTTATAATATACATTCCAATATACTTAGCTTCTTTTCTGTCTGTAAGATACCACACAGTGTGCATTATCATCTCAATTAAAACAAAGATAAAATATACAATCATCGTCATATTGGCGAAGTTAAATCCTATGATATGAGATATCGAATATGGTACTGAAATTATTGGTGAAACACCAAGATTAGCTTTCGTATTAAGCATAATTCCAAGTGCAAGTATCAGTAATCCCAGAAGATAAAACACCCATCTGATAATAAGTTTATTTCTGCTCTTCATTCTTAATTGCCTCCCAGAGGTTTTTCTCAACTTTGTCTGCCATAACAGATAGTGTCTGCACCTCTTCTTCACTGAATCCATTATATATAACATTATCAATTCTGTTAAATATCCTAATAACTTCATCAGCTTTCTGTGCGCCATAATCAGTAAGCGACACATTCCACGACCTTCTGCTTGCCGGATTATTTTCTCTCTTTAACAGACCATCCTTTTCCATTCTGTCTAATGTTCTTGACATTGTAGTTACATCCATAAGACAAGCATCTGCAAGCTCTTTCTGGTTCATAATCCCATGTTCTCTTAATTCCTTAAGAATCCTTGGCTGCCCCTGGCCAACTGTAAGCCCAAGTTCTATAAAATATGGTCTTATCAGTCTTCTTCTTAACATTTCTATATCAAAAAATACATTCTTTGTTTTCTTGTCCATATTTCATCCCTTTCTCTTACTCAAGCTCAAATTGTCCTGTATACAACTGGTAATATCTTCCCTTCTGCTCTAACAGTTCATCGTGGCTGCCTCGTTCAATGACTTCACCCTTTTCAAGAACCATTATGGCATTGGAATTTCTTACTGTCGAAAGCCTGTGTGCAATAACAAATACAGTCCTTCCCTCCATTATTGCATCCATTCCCTTCTCTATAAGCCGCTCTGTTCTTGTATCAATCGAGCTTGTCGCCTCATCAAGAATAAGCACCGGCGGCTTGGCAATTGCAGCTCTCGCAATTGCGATAAGCTGTCTCTGTCCCTGTGAAAGATTGCTGCCATCAGCAGTAAGCATTGTATCATACCCCTGTGGAAGTCTTGTTATAAATGAATCAGCATTGGCAATCTTAGCTGCCTCCCTGATTTCCTCGTCAGTTGCATCAAGCTTTCCATATCTTATATTATCAGCAATAGTTCCTGTGAACAAATGTGTATCCTGGATTACCATTGCAAGAGAACGCCTTAAGTCATCTTTCTTAATATCCTTTACATCAATTCCATCATATGTAATCGTACCTGACTGGATATCGTAAAATCTGTTTATAAGATTAACAATAGTAGTCTTCCCTGCTCCTGTTGAACCAACAAATGCTATCTTCTGCCCCGGCTTTGCAAACAACGAAATCTTGTTAAGCACCTTCTTTTCAGGCACATATCCGAACACAACATCATTAAATCTTACATCACCCTTAAGCTCAATAAGCTCCCCTGCCGGCAGCTTCCATGCAAAAAATCCTGTCTTATCAGAAGTTTCTGTAAGGGTATTATCCGCATTTTTAATGACATTGCACAGAGTTACCTCTCCTTCATCAATCTCCTCCGCCTCGTCCATCATGTCAAATATTCTCTCAGCTCCCGAAAGTGCAGAAAGTATGAAATTAATCTGCTGTGTGAACTGATTTAACGGCATGGCACTCTGTCTTACATACACAAGATATGCCGATATGCTTCCAAGGTCCATAATTCCCTTGATTACAAATATGCCTCCAACACAGGCAGATAGTGCATAATTAAAATACGACAGACTTACAATTACAGGAATAAGCATTCCCGAATATGCAAGTGCATTAGTTGATTCCTTCCTGAAACTTTCATTCATCTCACAGAATTTTTCAAAATTCTTCTGCTCATGATTAAAAACCTTCTCTACCTTCTGTCCTGCCATCATTTCCTGAACGAAGCCGTTGATATTACCAAGCTCCTTCTGCTGTCTGTGATAATATTTCTTGCTGCGTTTACCATTGTATTTGATAAAGATAAACATAAGAATAAGAAAAACAACAACAATAATAGTCAGCCTTACACTTAATACCAGCATCATTGTTATAGTTCCAAAAAGTGTAAGAAAGCTCTGGATTACCATCGCAAAGCTGTTGTTCATCGCTTCCTGCACAGTGTCCACATCATTGGTGAAATGACTCATAATCTCGCCATGTGTATTATTGTCAAAATATTTTAACGGAAGCTTCTGTGTATGCTTAAACAGATCCATTCGAATCTCACTTACCACCTTCTGGGAAGTATGCACCATAAGCCTGTTGTAGCCAAGCGTTGACAGTGCGCCACACGCATACATTACACCCATTCCACACACAGCCATAATAAGGCCTTTAATATTGCCCGGCACAATGAAATTATTAACTACAGGCTTTATTAAAAATGTTCCCATAATTCCTGCGCCTGCACTTATAAATACAAGAATTGCTATAAGCAGGAATGCCCATTTGTAATGACCCAGATATGTAAGGAGATGTTTAACAGTCTTTTTCGTATCTTTAGGTCTTTTATATCCAACATACTTAGCCATTAAAGATCAGCTCCTTCCTTCTGTGATTCATATATTTCTTGATATATCTTATTAGTTCTTAACAGACTTTCGTGTGTTCCGATTGCGTCCACACGACCGCCGTCCATAATAATTATCTGGTCTGCATGACACACTGACGATATTCTCTGTGCAATTATAATCTTTGTCATATCAGGCAGCTTCTTTGCAAGTGCATTTCTTATCTTTCCTTCAGTTGCAGTATCAACCGCACTCGTTGAATCATCAAGAATAAGGACTTTAGGCTTCTTTAATATTGCTCTTGCAATACATATTCTCTGCTTCTGCCCTCCTGATACATTGACACCTTCCTGTCCCATCTCGGCATCAAGTCCACCCGAAAGTCTGTCTATGAATTCATCAACACACGCTATGCTACATGCCTCTTTAATCTCATCCAGAGTCGCATTTTCATTTCCCCATCTTAAGTTATCAATTAGTGAGCCCGAAAACAACGTATTCTTCTGCAATACAACTGAGATTGCATCTCTTAAATGTCTTACCGGGTATTCCTTAACGTTTATTCCATCTATCTTAATCTCGCCATTACTTGCATCATAGAGTCTTGGAATAAGCTGGATAAGCGTCGTCTTTGATGAACCTGTCTGTCCTATTATTCCGACTGTCTGACCTGCATTAATGTGAAATGAAACATCTGACAGCACATATTCTTTAGCGGTTTCATTATATTTAAACCACACATGGTTAAATTCTATCTCACCCTTCTTAACTTCGATGTTCCTAGCATTCTCGTCAGTTATATCAATCGGCTCATCAATTACCTTCATGATTCTTTCTGCAGAAGCAAGTGACCTCGTCATAAGAAGGAACACATTTGACATCATCATAAGTGAATTAAGAATCAGAAGAACATAGCTTAAGAAAGAAGTAAGCTGTCCTATCATCATCTGTCCTGAATTAATCAGTCTTCCGCCTATAAGAAGAATACCAAGAATTGTAGAATACATAACGAACTGCATAGCAGGCATGTTAAGTACAGCTATTCCAAATGCTTTCTCTGATTCGTTTTTCAGATTATCATTAACGTGTCCGAATTTTTCAATTTCGTAATCGCCACGCACATATGATTTAACAACTCTTACTGCTGTAAGATTCTCCTCTATACACCTGTTTACAAGGTCGACTGCTCCCTGCATTCTTCCATATCGTGGACCAACATTAATGATTATTATGATGAGCAGGACTGCCAGAACTGGCAGTGCTACAAGAAAGACCAGTGCCAGTGTTGAATTAATCTGGAATGCCAGAGTCGTTGCAAATATCAACATTACCGGACTTCGTCCAAATGGACGCATTCCTGTCGATACAGCATTCTGGATATTAGTCACATCACTTGTGAGTCGTGTAACCAATGACGAAACACTGAAATGGTCTATATTAGAAAATGAATAAGACTGAAGTTTCTCATACTCAGCCTTTCTTATATTAGCACCCAGTCCCTGACCTGCAAGCGCAGAAAATCTTGCACTTCCCACACCTAATATAAGTGCAGCAACTGCACATACAGCCATCTGGATACCTTTATTTATTATATATGGAACATCTGAATTGGTCACACCTATATCAATCAGGTCAGCCATCAGCTTAGGCACCATAATCTCAAGCACAACTTCAACACCTATACATATAAGCGCCAGCCATGCATATTTCTTATATTCTTTCATATAAGAAAAAATTCTTCTCAACATTACTTGCACCTCCAATTGTTGTATATGCAACTATTGTATTTCCAAGTTCAAGCAATGTCAAGAAGACATTTTTATAACTATTTTACATTTTTCTTATATACTATATAAGAAATTACTGATGTAATCACTTCGGTAATCCAAAAAGCATGCCATACACCAATAGCACCGACTATCCTTGACATAACGAATGCAACTGGAATTATTACAGCAACATATCTACATACAGATATGATAAGTGACGGAAATCCTTTCCCAAGTCCCTCAAGTGCGCCCGCTGAAGTCACTGATACAGTTGACACAATAAATCCGGCACTTATTATTCTTAACGCTGTCTCTCCTGCATTTATTGTGTCAGGATTGTTTGTAAACAGACCAATCAGTGAACCTGGTATTGCAAGACAGAGAATTGTACCTGCTGCCATAATAGCAAATATAAGCACCATCGATGTCTTATATATCTTTCTTACTCTCTCATGCTCTCCCGCTCCGTAGTTATATCCCATAAGTGGTCTCATTCCCTGCACAACTCCGTTGGCTGGAAGATAAAGGAATGTCTGCAGCTTGTAATATACCCCAAGCACGAATACATACACAGCCGAGTAAGCCGCAAGTATTACATTAAGCACTGATATAAGAATAGATGGAAGTGCAAGGCTTAAGCTTGCTGGCATGCCTATAGAATAAAGTCTCTTTGCCATTGAACCTTCTATCCTCATCTCTGATTTTCTGAATTTAACCGGAATAGGCTTAACAATATATATGATTATATATAACACTGCTGCCGAAGTCTGACCTATTCCTGTAGCAAGCGCGGCACCCTCAATTCCCATTGCAGGAAATGATCCTATTCCGAATATCATCATCGGGTCAAGCACAATATTAACTATACAGCCTGTCATAAGGCAGACCATAGAAGCATTCATCCTTCCAACTGCCTGAAACACCTTTTCAAACATAAGCTCAATCCCAAGCATTATTGAAAATGCAAATGCAATATTGGAATATTTAAGTCCCAGTGAAACTATCTCTGCGTCCTTTGTAAACATTTTTAAAAATACCGGCATGCCTGCTATGCATATAACAGTAAGCACAACAGCGTGTATACAGCTTAGGAGCATACCCTGACTAGCTGCCTTGTCAGCCTGCTTCTGGTTCTGTGCACCCATAAAAAAAGATATGACCGCATTAATTCCTATTGCAAATCCTATCATAACCGAGCTTATAAGATTCTGTACCGGAAATACAAGTGACAAGGCTGTCATCGCATTTTCACTTATCTTGGCAACAAAGAAGCTGTCAACAATGTTGTACAATGAATTAACCATCATTGAGATTACCATTGGAAGCGACATTTTTAATAACAATGGGAGTATCTTCTGCTCCTTCATATATGTCTGATTCATATTAACTACCTGTCCTTTTCGTAAAAAAAGAGCCATCGAGTGGCTCTTTTTCTTATAATACACAATAATATTTAATTATTCAACCAGATTCTTTATCTACTAATCTTGATATATTTGCCCACTTAGTAGGTTTCTGCCTCTTCTCATCTTATAAGCTTCCTTCTAAAGACCTACTACAATATCGCGCAAGTCATTTCTAGTAGGTTTCTGACTCAAAAGTCCAGAAATCCAACTCACATCACAGCAAGCTCATATATTACTTCTTCCCCTTCTGTGTCAGCAGAACTGACATTATCAATGAAGTTATCGGCACTGTAAGTATTATGCCCATTGTTCCTGATATTCCACGCATTATCTCAATTGCAACTGAGTACATGTTAAGAATCTGGTGCATCTGGTATGAATATGCGTATATTATCATGACAAGTCCCAGACTTCCTCCTGCATAAGCAAGAATAAGTGTGTTAGACATTGTTCCTATCATATCTCGTCCAATATTAATTCCTGAACGGAATATTTCCTTTGCTGATATGTCAGGTCTGTTTTCTTTAATCTCATGTAATGATGATGAAACTGACATTGCAACGTCCATTACAGCTCCTAACGATGCAATCAGTATTCCTGAAAACAGCATTCCGCCTATGTCAAGCTTTGAATTCTGGCCTACATATATAAGGTTCTCTATATCGTCAACATTGTATCCTGTTACATGTCCAAAATGTCCGAAAACAAGTGCTATAAGACCTGATACAACCACTCCGGCTATTGTACCAAGCATAGCGCCAATTGATTTCTTCTGAAAATCTGCCAGTAGAATAAATGTTATCAGCGTAATTATGACAACTGATAATGTAGCTGCAATAAATGGTGAAACACCTATATACATCATCGGAATATACATCATTACTACAACTGCAAATGTGAATATAAGTGCGAGTACTGAATTGAAACCTTTCTTTCCTCCAACCAGCCACATAAGTCCGAAAAATGCTGCTAATAACGCAATTATCTCCGGTTCACGGTCATAATTATATACATTGGCTGAGAGATTTCCATTATATTCACTTATATTAGCTATTACCCTTGTTCCAACCTTACAGTTGGCTCCGTACAGATATCCGTTAAGACTGTACGCTTTTACTTCTTCTCCCTTGTGGCTTCCTGATTTAATACGTAAAACAACCTCCTGGCTGTCGCCGCTTTCTAAGTCAGCGGCAGCCTGAAGGTCTTCATTATCATTCTGTATAACCACTGCCTTAACAAACTTGGTATTGTCTTTGGCAAGCAGTGGTTTTCTTTCTACACTTGTGTAGAATAGAAACATCGCAATCATAATAAGTGCCACAACAAGGTATTTACCAAATGTGTCTATTATCTTTCGCAAATGTCTTCCTTCTTTCTGATTCCAACTATAACAGTGCCGATACCTGCTGCGGCGGCAGCCATACAAGCATATACTCTTGCAAGCATGTTATCTCCTGTCTGTGGAGCTTTGCCATTATCTGTCGAAGAATTTGATGAATTATCTGTTGTCGAACCTCCTGCTGGTGCAGATGGTTCTGTTACTGTACCATTATCCTCCTGTACTGTAAGTGCATTGATTGCATTAACAACTGCCAATTTAGCTTCTTCTAATGCAGCACCATCAACTTTAGGAGCATTTTCTGCCTTGTAATCCGCAAGCTGTGCCTGTGCACCTTCCTGTGCCTGAATGTATATAGTCTTGTCCAGAAGTGTTGATACACCCTTCTTAAATCTGTTAACACTCTTTCCACTTTCAGATGTTGACTTATCTGCTGCATTCTTTACAGAACCATATCCTGACACTCTGTCAGTATCTTTACCATAATTATTTACGATATCTGCAAGCATTGGATCCTTGTCTGTTGTATATGCTGCCTTAATCTTCTTTAATGCTGAAAGAGCATCTTTAAGAGAATTCATGCTGGCTTCTGTATAATTAACCTCTGTGCCGTTAATTAAAGCTTCTGCATTATTAATAACCTCATCCACTGACATATCTGTATTAGTCTTATTGATTGTAAAATCATCCGCATATTTATTACCATTGTAGTCATATGTCTTGATGGTAAGTGAGCCGCTCGAAAAATCAATTGTTGAGAATGATGGGAGACATGCATTAGTTCTCTCTGCAATGTAGTATGGTGTGTAGTTAAGCAGATTGTAGTACTTAGAACCTGAGCCTGAACCTGTTGTTATATAAAGAGTTCCATCCGGATTAGTTACCGAACCGCTGCTTATATCATAGTCAACTACATTTCCATCAAGAATCTGATAACTTCTTGAAAATGTGTGGTCATGTCCTGTAAGACATATATCAACGTTAAATTCATCCATTAATGGTGCAAATACAATTCTGTTAGTAGCAGCATCTGTATCTGCATGTGGCTGTCCTGAACCATAGATATCACTATGGAATATTACAACCTTCCACTTTGCATCAGGGTTGCTTGCTACAGCTTTTTTCATAAATGTTCTGTGTTCCTCCTGATTACGGTTATTGCTGTTTAATGATATGAATAACACATCTCCATAATTGAAATAGAAATCGCTTCCTGCTGCTGTACTTCCTAACTTATCCTCTGAATTAGGATTGTTAAAATGTGCTGAATAATCTGCACCAGCCATATCGTGGTTACCAATTGTGGCAGCGATTGGGAGGCTTCTGAATACTGATGGATAAAGATATCCTGCATACTCACTCTCTCTTGTCTTTTTATCATCATCCTTAGCTGCACCAGACTGGTTAATCTGATCACCTGCTGACAAAAGGAATGATGCATCTGGACATGTCTTTAATGCCTGCTGCATTGTCTTGTTCCAGTTGTATGCATCTCTTGCAACACTGGCATCATTAGCTGATTTATCTGAACTGCTTCCTGAAGCACCAACCTGAGGGTCACCGGTAAGAATAACTGAAAACTTATCAGTTGCCTTAGTTGTGTAATCATATTCAGCAGACCATACACTGTCATCTCCTGTGTAATTGTCTGTGTACTGGTAATGATACTGTGTGTTCTCTTCAAAGTAATCAGCTATGTTTACCTTATTAGCTGCACTGTATGACTTTCCCTGCCAGTTCTCAGCACTGATAGACTCGGCATTACCTGTTACAACCTTGGCTGATGACTTTGAGCCATCCTTCCATACCTTTACTGCTGGTGTTCCTTTTCCAGCTGAATACCATGAAAAATTAAGATCTGCCGCATCTGAGCCTGGAGTTAAAGCCACATTTTCAGTCTGTGCATAAGCTTTTTCTCCTCCCTGCCATACATTAGAAAGCCAGTTCTGGAAATCTGCTGAATTATCTGTATCCTGCTTGAATGTACTCTGACTCACATCCGCCTCACCATATGCAAATGCATTAATGAGTGGCGCCTGACTTACAAGAACTGTTGACATTGCAGCTAGTGCTGCACCTTTTCTTAATAAATTCTTACTTCTCTTCATTTTTTCCTCCACATAATGAGATATATTTATTCGTATACTGTTGTGCAACGAATTGTCATTACTATATCCCTATGTGGTAAACTTACAATAATTGCCCTGTAAATCTTATGTAAAATTTTTGTTGTAAGCAAAAAATAAGACACAGATGTTTAATGTCTGTGTCCGATTTTTTCAATTTATTTGTTTTCAAGCTTTGTAATACATTTATCCAGAGATGTTGCAAACCAGTCAATATCGTTCTCTGAAAATACCATTGGTGGACGAAGCTTTAAGATATTTCCGTAATGGCCTATAACTGATGTAAGAATATGCTCATCTCTTAACATCTCTATTACATTCAACGCCATATCCTTATCAGGTGTCTTGTTGCCATCATTCTTAACGAATTCAAATCCTAGGAACAAACCTGCACCTCTTACATCACCTACTGATTCAGGGTGTCTCTCCTGTACCTCTTTAAGTGCCTTAAGAAGTGCCGCACCTGCTTTCTTACAGTGTTCCTGAAGATTTTCATCCTTAATATATTTAAGAACAGCCTGGGCAGCGGCTATTGATACAGGATTACCGCCAAATGTGTTAAAGTAAGGAAGCTTGTCGCTGAAGGCTGCAAGTACATCCTCCTTTGCCGCTAGTCCTGAGATTGGAATTCCGTTACCCATCGGCTTACCCATTGTTATCATATCAGGAACAATTCCGTGTCTTGCAAATCCAAAGAATGCCTGTCCGGTTCTTGCAAATCCCGGCTGAACCTCATCTGCTATAAATACTCCGCCATTCTTATGTACAACATCTACTGTTGCTTTTAAGAATCCTACAGGGTCAGGATATATACCATCTGATGAGAATATTGAATCAGCAAGGAAACAAGAAAACTTATATCCTGCCTCATTTAATTCATCTATAGTCTTTTGCATCTCTGACGCATACCATGCTGTGAATTCTTCTGGTGTTCCACCATGACGGTAATAATCTGGTGCTGTTATAAGCCTTACATTAGGAAGTAATGGCTGACCGGCTCCAAGTGAAGGTGAACAGCCTGATGTTAATGCACTTGTTCCGTGGTAGGCTTCCTGTGTGATAATTATACCGGTACCACCCGTATAGGCTTCTGCCACACGAAGTGCAAGGTCATTAGCTTCTGAACCTGTACACATATACATTATCTTATTAATCTCATCAGGCATAAGTTCAAGCAGTTCTTCACTATAATCAAGAATCTTTTCATGAAGATATCTTGTATGCGTATTAAGAGTTTTCATCTGCTCTGTAACAGCCTCTACAACAGCCGGGTTACAATGTCCGACGCCTGCTACATTGTTATACATATCAAGATATTTATTGCCTTCACCATCCCACAGATAATCTCCTTCTCCACGGACAATGTTAAGTGGCTTTCTATAAAAAAGTCTGTAAGCACCTCCAAGGTATTTTTCTCTCTTACTAATCATTTCCCTTGTTTTAGGACTTAACATAGATGCATATTCTTCCTTAAAACTGTTAGAGTCCATAATACTTGATTCTGTTGCCATAATTTCCTCCATTCTGCAAAAAGAAAAAGCACAGAACCTCTGATTTCTCAGAAATTCTGTGCTCCTTTGCACTGTCATACAGATTCATTCTGTCTGACATATATAATAGCAACATTTGGTTATTTGTCAATTTATAATCAAATGCTTATTAATCATATTTCTTATTTATCTTAAGTTTTACAGATAATGCTATTAAAGCCACGACAATAATACCTGCAAGAACCCATACCCACACAGGAACATTCTTAATGTTATAACATCTTACATTAATCCACATCTGATTAATTCTTGTTGTCTCTTCAGCATCAAAATACTGCATAATAGCACTTCTATCCATAACCTCCTGCGTAGGATACTGTGCTGATAACTGTCTGTATGTCTGTTCTTCTGGAACTTTAAGTATATATCTTTCATCATCAGAATCCCCAGAAAAGAAATATCCCAGAGGATAATCTACAACATCTGTATCACTTTCATCTGCTCCGTAGTTCCACTTTACATAGTCGAATACAACATCACTGTCACCACCTGATATAACTGATGTATATCCAATATAGCTCATGTTTCTTACAGCATTTTCAGGTTTTGACAGAAAGTTAATAAAGCTCTGTGCTGCCTGCTTTTTCTCTGAATTGCCATTAATTCCAGACTTTAACATTACCCAGCCGTCAAAATAAAGGTTAGTACATTCTTCAGGTACTGCAAAATTAAGCTGGAAATCATCCTCGTCAGCCTGGTCCATAGTATATACAGCATCTCCAGACCACTGATAACCTGCGACTACCTTTCCTGTTATCATATCAGTCTTGGCACTGTCAGTCTCGAATGAATAGGCATTATTCTTAACTGACTGAAGATACTCCTGAATCCTGTCCACATTTGCCTCAGAAGTATCATTCATCTCCTCGGCAAGTCTTTCACGATAATCAGGACTGTTTATAAATGACACTGACTTTAACTTGTCTGACTTAATTGCACCAACAGCTGCAAACATGGAATCTCTTACATTATCCTTAATCGTTATCTGACGTCTGAATTTGCTGTTATCAATTATCGTCCATGTAGATGCTTCTTTTTCTGTCACCTTATCAGGATTGTACACGATTCCTGTTATACCCCACATATATCCTGCAGCATAGCGGCTCCATGACTCACCATTAATCTTATTCTCGTCAAATGTTTTCTTGATAAATGGAGATACACCCTTAGCATAGTAATTATTAGCAATCGATGTATCATAGAAATCATCTGAAAATGGCTCAAGCCAGTCCTCTGCCATAAGCTTCATTATCATATATTCTGAAGGACAGATTACATCGTAATCATCACCCAGAGTAAGCATGTTGTACAGTTCCTCGTTAGTTCCAAGACAACTGTACTGTACCTTAACTTTCTTGCCATAATTCTCATAGTACCAGTTCTCAAAATCAGTAATTATCGAATTCTCACCCTTTATGCTTCCGCTCTCAAGGTCAATTATATCATCATCACTCCAGTCTCCGGTATCAATATATTCTTCCCAGTTGCACACACGGAGTATGATTGTATCGTCTGCTGCCACCGCTGTAAGACGGTTTGTATTAAATACTCCTGTTACTGCTGCTGTACCGATTACTATCATTAAAACTGAAAGTATTAACACATTTATCTTTCCAATAATCTTATTCATCAGCTCCAGCCTCCTCTCGTACAGCTTTTCTTGCTGGTGCAAGATTAATTGCTATCTCAACTACAATAACAATAAGGAATATTATTGTAGATAAAGCCCACAAAGCAGTCTTAATATCAGTCTGTGAACCCTTGGTTGCATTAACAACATAAGTACTTATTGTGTCAAATGTTGCAGGCTTAGTGTATGTTGCAACGAAATAATCATCCAGTGATAATGTAACTGCCATAACAAATCCTGATGCTATGCCGGAAGCAATCTGAGGTATTATTATCTTAAAAAGTGCATACACAGGTGTTGCACCAAGGTCAAGTGCTGCTTCATACAGACTTGGATCCATCTGTTTTAATTTAGGAACAACAGCCAGATATACGAACGGTGCACTCAGTATAACATGTCCCACAACAAGAGGAATATACGTATCCTTACTGACACCTAATACAACTACAAGAAGAATACAGATAGAAAAGCCTGTAACTACATCTGCATTGACAACAGGAACCTGATTAAGAACTGACATTGCTCCTTTTACTTTTCCCTTTGAATAAAATGCACCTATAGCACCTGTTGTTCCAAGTATTGTTGCAAGTACAGCACTTCCAACAGCAAGCAGCACAGAACCGATTATCATATTAATAAGCTCCGGAGTCGTAAAAAGTGTTACATAATTATGCATTGAAAATGCATGTATTGCTCCTATATTAGCGGCATCCGTAAAACTGTATACTGCAAGCACAAGAATTGGAATATACATGAACAAAAGGACAATGCATATAATCATATATTTCAGAAATTTCTTCATTATACAAGTCCTCCTCTTCCAGCATTTTCTGATTCTTTATCACCCGAAACCAGAGTGACAATACATATAATAACAAGAAGTATCAGTGCTATCATTGAGCCATTGTGCCAGTCATATGCACTGAAATAACTTCCAATCAGACTACCCATAATATATGTGCTGTTATAAAGCATATCAAGAACTACATAGTTAGTCATTGCCGGAAGAAATACCATTGACACACCACTGACAATTCCCGGAACAGACAATGGCAGTATAACCTTGATAAATGTCTGGAAATTATCCGCACCAAGATCCGATGCTGCTTCAATAACACTCTTATCAAGCTTTGAAAGCGTTGTATATAACGGAAGTATCATGAATGGAAGAAAATCGTATGTCATTCCTATTATCGTATTGATAAACGGATAATACGCAAGATTTCCCTCAATCATTGATAATATCTCTTTAAGTGCGGTAATTCTTAATGTGAAATTAATCCACATAGGCATAACAAAAAGCAGAAGTATTACCGCTTTTCTCTTTAACTTACTCTGTGAAAGTATATACGCTACAGGATAAGCAATTATAAGACAGACTGCAGTTGCAACAAATGCAAGTACAAGACTGTAACACAGAGTTCCAAGTGTATTAGGGTCTGTAAAAAAATTCTGCAGATTAACCATGCTGAATTGTCCCTGTCCGTTAGTAAATGCATAATATACAAGGACAAACAGTGGTGCTGCAACAAATAATATAAGAAACAACCCATAAGGGATTCCTAGATATTTGCGTGAAAAAGACATATTTCTATCCCCCCTACTTCTTCAACTGGAATTTCATCTTCTCTTCAGGCATGATAAGACCAACATGATCATCCATATTCCAGAGATATTCATCATCTACAATAAGATCATGACCATACTCAGTTCTTATTACATAACTGTAATGGTCACCCTTATAGATAAGGTTAATAATCTTACCTGATACAAGACCTGCTGTTACATCATCGCTCATTTCAATATCATCAGGCTGGATTGAAACAACAACCCTGAACTTTGAAACATCTACATTTTCACCATTTTCATCAACAAGCACTCCATCTGACATCTTAGTCTTAGGAATAACCTGTGTTAAATCACAGCTTATTATCTTGCCATTAAAGTCGAGCGTATAATCTCCATTAATTGTTGTAACAAAACTTGTGGTATGGTCCTCTGCAATCATTACATGAATTCCATCAGGCTCAAGCTGCATTCCTACTGTATCACCGACATGATAACACCTGGTAGTTCTTATTATCATCTCATACTTTCCGGATTCAACAGCAACCTCGTAATGCATTCCCTTGAATATAACTGAAGTAACCTCACCAACAACAGTTCCATCCTCCGGCTTTGTAATAATTACATCTTCCGGTCTTATAACAACGTCAACTAAAGTTCCCTCTGGAACATCATCCATTCCGACAAACTCTCCGCCACAGAATCTTACTTTCATGTGTCCTGTCATAATACCTTTGAAAATATTGCTCTCTCCAATAAAGTCAGCAACAAAAGCATTCTTAGGCTCATTATATATATCCTCAGGAGTTCCTATCTGCTGAATCTTACCCTCTGATAAGACAACAATCTTATCAGACATTGTAAGTGCCTCTTCCTGGTCATGTGTTACATATATAAATGTAATTCCAAGCTGGTCATGCATATTCTTAAGCTCAATCTGCATCTCCTTACGCATCTTTAAATCAAGTGCCCCCAGAGGTTCATCAAGCATAAGAATTTCTGGCTCATTGACAAGTGCTCTTGCAATTGCAATTCTTTGCTGCTGTCCGCCTGACAACGTAGATATCTTTCTGTCCTCAAATCCTTCAAGGTCAACCATATCAAGAACATGCTTAACCTTTTTTCTTATTTCTTCTTTAGGAAGCTTCTTTAACTTAAGTCCAAATGCAATATTTTCATATATATTCATATGTGGAAACAGCGCATAACGCTGAAACACTGTATTAATCGGTCTTTTATTAGCTGGAAGCTGTGATATATCTTCTCCGTTAAGAAGTATCTGTCCGTCTGTAGGAAGTTCGAATCCTGCTATCATTCTTAGTGTGGTTGTCTTTCCACATCCTGATGGTCCTAAAAATGTTACGAATTCCCCACGCTTTACTTCAAGATTAAAGTCATCAACCGCCTTAAATCCATTATCACTATATACCTTACTGATATGTTTAAGCTCTATTATATTTTCTGATTTACCAGACATATCCAACCTCCGCAATTAACATCCTTCATTACACCGTCTAACAACTATGCAACCACTTCCTATTTAATATCAAAAACGGGTACAAATCAAGTGATTTCTTGATTTGTACCCATTATTTTTTCAATGCTTTTTGATTATGTAAAAAACGATAAAATATGAGTTTTATGGTCTGTGATGAAGTTCCTGGACTGTCTTGCTTAATTCCTCTCTTATAGCTTTTCTCTCTTCTGGAATCTTTCCCATACGCTCAAGTAAATCCGCTGTATCATGCTCAGAACCAACTTTTCTTAACGACTCACATGCTGCAAATACAACATCATCATCTGTATCATCAATAAATCTTAACAACAAGTCCACACTGGTCTGATCATCACTTGCACCAAGAGCCTTAGCTGCTGCAATCTTTTCTTCTTTACTTCCTGTAATTACTTCCTGTATAGCATACCAGTCATGGTGCTTTACATATTTCTCCATTTTTTCATCTAATGTCTTTTTCTTAAATAACATACCGATGCCTTCTTTCATCTTTTTCTATATTATAGTATTGCATTTTCGATATGTAAAATGTATATTTAATATGTCACTTATATCATAATTATATATTGGAGAATTACTATGACCTTAGATTATTACAGAATATTTTACTATGTTGCAAAATATAAGAGTTTTTCAAAAGCAGCCCGCATGCTCGATAATAACCAGCCTAACATAACCCGCTGCATGAATATATTAGAAAGCGAACTTGACTGTAAGCTGCTTAACCGTTCTCACAAAGGCATCACTCTTACACCTGAAGGAAATACATTGTATTCTCATGTATCAATTGCAATGAAACAGCTTGAAGATGCTGAGAACGCCATTATCAAAAGCAAAAGTCTGTCCGGTGGCACAATATGTATAGGAGTAAGTGAGATTGCTCTTAGAATATTTCTTCTTAAAAAACTTGAGAAATTCACACAACTTTTTCCTGATGTCAAGATAAAGCTTACCAACCACTCTACTAATCAGGCTGTTAATGCTCTAAAAGCCGGTCTGGTAGACTTTGCTGTCGTAACCACACCTGTTAATTTAACTGGCGATATGAAATCTGAAAGCCTATGCTCATTCCATGATATACTTATTGCAGGTCCAAAATACAGTCAGCCGGATAACAAAATAATTCATCTGGAAGAATTGCAGGATTATCCTTTCATAAGTCTGGCAGAAGGTACCGGTACACATGACCACTACACCAAATTCTTCTATGACAATAATCTTCACTTTAACCTTGATATGGAGGCTTCAACTACAGATCAGGTTCTTGCAATGGTTCAGGCAAACTTAGGGCTTGGCTTCTACCCAGAGGAGCTTGCCTCTGAATATATAATGCGTGGTGAAATATTCCCTGTAAATCTATACGAATCCGCACCTGACAGAGATATTGTTCTTATTCGTGAATCAAGACATACCGAAAGCATTGCAGCCAAAAAACTTATTAATTTCTTAAAGCATACAACTGATTAAAATGTCTTAGTTACGCATTCAAGTGTCGCACAGTAGCCTGTATTATTCTTGCTCTTATACATGGCACTGTCGGCATGTCTGTACAGTTCATCAAAATCAATATCCTTTTCCCCTTTATAAAACGCTTCACCCATGCTTACATATATCTTCTCATCTCCCATCTCTGGGATTCTTATGTCCTTAAGCTTTGCAAATACTCTCATCGTGAAGCTTTCAGCATCTTTAGTTTCTGTTATTCCCGGGATGAACATTGCAAATTCATCACCTCCCAGGCGCATGCATATATCATGTTCCCTGCATACACTCTGAAGACTTCTTGCAACCGCTATAATTACTGCATCCCCGACAACATGTCCATATGTATCGTTAACATTCTTGAACTTATCACAATCAAGAAGGCACATAAGCCCCTTAGTTTCTTCCTTAATAAGGTCTGCAATTGCTTTCTCTCCGCTTCCTCTATTTCTTATTCCCGTCATAAGGTCTGTTTCTGAAAGATATAAAAGCCTGTTCTCCTTACGTTTCTCTGCATCGATAACTTCAACGGCATATACAACATGCCACAGTTCTCCATTGCTATCCTCATCTACCCTTATGAATCTTTCACGACACCATCCAGAGTAATTTCCAAGGAATTCATGAACAATCGTAGTCTTGTTCTTCATTCTCTCCGGAAGTGTTGATATATCAACAAATTCAAGTACACTTTCTACATACTTCCTGGAAGGAAGAATCTTCATTACACTATTTATCTGTTCTGCAAAAGTATGCTCGCCTTTTATCATATTATCCCTTATGAAATCTGTTGACTTTATTTCATGAAATTCCCCTGTCTTTAAATTGATAATATGCATTGACAGATATATTCCAGCAAGTGCTGAATATGCGCTGAACATAGCCTCACGCTTGGATTTTTTAAATACATTTCTCTGTTTTAATAGCAGTACTAAAAATGTGCCTATCATATCAAGAAAGCGCGAAATCTCGTCCATCTCACTTTCTGGTGGATTGTCAACACCAAAGAAGCCATATATCTCGTCCTTATATCTGAATGGACTTACTGCCAGGCTCTTTACATTCTGAACTTTGAGCAGTTCATATGCTGCAGGATATTCATCCTTAATCTCCTCAATATCCTTAGTACTAATATTTCTTCCATCATTAAATGATGTATACCACCAGTCTATAATTGACATATCTACATTCTGAAGAAACTTTATCTGAGGCTCAATCCCATCCGCGCACCACTCATAAGTATTATTAGTAACCTTTTTTCTAATATTGTCTTCAAATATGTATATTCTTTCAGACCCGATATGTTCTCCAAAAAATCTGATAAATTCATTAATCTGATCATCTGGATTTTCATAATTCATTGCTGCCTTCATTGCTTTATTCATAATTGATTCGTACTTTTTCGTCTTCATATGCATCTCCAATTCAATACATTTATAACTAACAACATAGTAACATATATTGACAAAAAACGCACCCTTTTCACACATTAAAATTGTGAAAAAAGTGCGTTCTGATATTAAACAAACCGCATTCGCCGCTAACAATTCTCTACATAGCCTTAATTGCATTCACTGTTATATTGTACTGTTTCTCAACTTCTTCAAATGCTTCCTCAGCTCCTGCGAGTTCTCCTGCACGAAAAATCTCTGTAATAGCTGAACTCGCTTTATAAAGATTATCAAATCCAAGATTTAAGCATACACCCTTAAGTGTATGTGCTGCCCTGAATGCTTCTTCTACATTTCCGGCAGCTATAGCCTCTTTAAGATTGGCGTAGCTGTTGTCATCTAAAAATTTCAATACAAATTTTTTAATAAAAGCCTCATTTGGAAATCTATTCAAAGTATTCTGATAATCTGCTCCCATCGCATCATAGCATTCTTTAATTGTCATGTGCCTACCTGCCTATATATTGTTAAATTATAACTATGCATATAATGATATCACGATTAATATAGTATTGTCAAAGAATGATTTAATAATAAAATATAATTTCAGATAATTATTTTACATATCCGCAAATATACTGTATATTAAATATATTGCTGTCTGGCAAAATATATGCGGGGGAATTGTTTTATGAAAAAACGAGATTCTTTTAACAACAAATGGGGATTCATCCTTGCCTGTATCGGCTCTGCCGTTGGTATGGGTAATATCTGGATGTTCCCGACAAGAGTATCAATGTATGGCGGTGGATCATACCTGATACCATATTTCATATTCGTTGCACTTATTGGTTTCACTGGTGTTATCGGAGAAATGAGTTTTGGTCGTGCTACTAAGTCAGGACCTGTTGATGCATTTGGATATGCATGCGAAACTAAGAATAAGAATAAGAGAAAGCTTGGTGAGGCTATCGGCTTTATTCCAGTACTTGGCGCACTTGCAATGGCAATTGGTTACACTGTTGTAATGGGCTGGATTCTTAAGTACATGATTGGAGCTTTTACAGGAAAGACACTTGCACCTGCTGACACAGAAGGCTTTGCTGCTTCATTTGGAAGTATGGCAAGCGCATTTGGTAATAATGTATGGCAGATTGTAGCTCTTGTTATTGGTATTATTATCCTTATGTTCGGTGTCGGACGCGGAATTGAAAAGGCCAATAAAATCATGATGCCTGTTTTCTTTATTCTTTTTGCTGTACTTGGAATATATGTTGCTTTCCAGCCTGGTGCGATAGAAGGCTACAAATACATTTTCAGAGTTGACCCTGAGGCATTTGCTGACCCTAAGACATGGATATTCGCTCTTGGCCAGGCATTCTTTTCTCTTTCTATTGCTGGTAATGGCACTCTTATATATGGTTCTTACCTTTCAGATAATGAAGATATTCCTGCTGCTGCCGGACGCGTTGCGCTGTTCGATACTATAGCAGCCATGCTTGCAGCACTTGTTATCATTCCTGCAATGGCAACAACTGGTGCCCAGCTTAATCAGGGTGGTCCCGGACTTATGTTTATCTTCCTCCCGGCACTTTTTAAATCAATGCCTGGCGGATACATAGTCGCAATTATATTCTTCGTTGCTGTATTTATGGCGGGACTTTCTTCTTTAATCAACCTGTATGAAGCACCTATTGCAACTATTCAGGAAAAGCTGCATCTAGGAAGAAAGGCATCTTGTACAATAATCGCTGCAATAGCACTTGTAGTTTCAATATGTATTCAGGGAATTGTCTCTGGATGGATGGATATACTTTCTATCTACATCTGCCCACTTGGTGCAGGTCTTGCCGGAATTATGTTCTTCTGGGTATGTGGTAAGAAATATGTTGAAACTCAGGTTAATACCGGTCGCGATAAGAAATTCACTGATAAATTCTATCCTATATGCAAATACATTTTCTGCCCTGTATGTTTCCTTGTTCTTATACTTGGAATTGTTCTTGGCGGAATCGGCTGATTAAGATATTATAATAAAAGGAATCCTGTGAGCAGGGAGATGTTGCCTCTCTGCTTATGGGATTCCTTTTTTCATATATTTAATTATGCTATTCATGCTTTGCATCACATTTTTTACAGGAATATTTCCTCAAAAGCAGCAATTACAAGCTTAAGAGTTGCTTCGTCCATATCCGAATAATGAATTACAAGTATTCCATGGTACTTATCCGCATCAGCGAAACAATACTCTGAAAGGCAGTTAATCAGAATCCCCTTCTGCCTGACTGCCCATTTAATCTCAACATCACTTAAGGAAGTCTTCACATGCAGCAGAAAATGTGTTCCCGCATCATCCTGATATATCGTACTTATCTCACTAAGCCTTGATTCGCGAAACATCCTGCATATCTTTTCACGGCGTCCCCTGTAATCATTGACAAGCCTCTTAATGTGGCGCTCAAAGTATCCCTTCTCAATAAATGCCGCCATTGCATACTGCTCAAATCCCGACACAGTACACGAGTAAAAATTCATTGTTGAAATATATTTTTCCATAAGCTTTTCTGGCAGTACCATATATCCTATTCTAAGTGAAGGAACCATTGTCTTCGAAAATGTGTTCATATATATTACTCTGTGACTTCTGTCTCTCGACTGAATGGACGGAATAGGTTTGCCCTGCATACGGAATTCACAGTCAAAATCATCCTCTATTATATATCTGCCTGGCTCCGCCGCCGCCCAGTTAAGCAGTTCCTGTCTTCTTGCAACCGGCATAACAAGGCCAATTGGAAAATGATGTTCAGGACTTACATGTGCTACATTTATATCTTTCATTCTAAGTTCATCGACTTTCATACCCTTATCATCAATATTAACATAATCCCAGTTCACACCATTTTCATCATATATCTTGGTAATCTTACGGTATCCGGGATTCTCAACACCAAACTTCACATCTGGACCTAAGAGTTGTAACAGCCTGTTATACAGATATTCCGTTCCGGCCCCTATAATAATATGGTCTGCTGAAACCTGCATTCCACGGTATCTGTTAAGATGGTCTGCAATTGCTTCACGAAGCTGCAGCACACCGTTAAAAGGTACAGTCTTAAGAAGTGAAGTATTATAATCGGTCAGGGTTTCTCTCATAACCTTTGCCCATGTAGCAAATGGAAATCTATCATACCTGATATTATTTGCCGTCAAATCAGCAAGATAAGTCTCCTCCTGGAATCTTTTCACAGGAGCAGCATACCCTGGTGCACCACCTGTAACCACGTCAATCTTATTAACATAATACCCTCTTTTTTCCTCAGATCGGATATAACCTTCCAGAAGAAGCTGCTCATATGCGTTCTCCACCGTCTTGACACTTATCTGCAAATGCTGTGAAAGCCCACGCTTTGATGGCAGCTTCTCATCAGCCTTAAGCTTCCCGTCAGCTATATCTTCCTTAATCAGTTCATACAGATATTCGTACATTGTTTTGTTTCCGCGTTTATCTAAATCATATGTAAGCAAATCTGGTCTCCTATTATATATGTGTTTTGGATATTTATAAGATATCAGTTCTAATTATAATAAGCTCATAAGCAAAAAACAAGGAGGAAAATCCCTCTCCTCACCTGAAGGGCTCGGATTTTTCTTCAAAAAACAAGGAGGAATAGAAATACTATGGGAATCTATGCTATTACTGGTGCTTCAAGCGGTATCGGTGCGAAAACTAAAGAATTGTTAATACAGCAGGGACATAAGGTAATTAATATTGATCTTAAAGACGGTGACATCTGCGTAAACCTTGCATCGCAGGAAGGAAGACAGTCTGCTGTTGATCAGTTACATACTATGTGCCCTGACGGACTTGACGGAATGATATGCAACGCTGGTGTTTCAGGCGCATGCGGTAATCTCGGACTCATTATCTCTCTTAACTACTTCGGAACAGTAGCCGTTGCAAATGGTGTATATGACCTTTTAAAGAAGAAGCACGGAAGCTGTGTTGTAACTGTTTCTAACACAATTTCACAGGGTGCAGGCCGTAAGGATATCGTTGATCTTCTTAATAACATCGGTGATGAAAAGCGTGTATTAAGTCTTGTTTCTTCTATGGACAGTACTAACCTTTCAGTAGGAAACAGTCTTTATGTTTCTACTAAATACGCACTTGCAAGATGGGTACGCCGTGTATCTGCAACATGGGCTGCCAATGGTGTCCGTATAAATGCTGTTGCTCCTGGTAATGTACACACAGCCATGACTGCAACAATGAGCACTACAGCAAAGATGGCTCTTAATGCCCTTCCTATCCCAACCAAGTATGGTCAGGAGTGCCTCATGGCTCCAGAAGAAATTGCTGAGGTTATGGTATTCCTTGCTTCAGATTCAGCAAGAGGCGTCAATGGAAATATCATGTTCGTTGATGGCGGTACAGACGCATTATTAAACACAGAGAAAGTATATTAATTAAGGAGGGCATTAAACATGACAGCAATTGAAAAATATGTAGAAGCAATGGAAAACAAAGATTACGCAGGACTTGCCAATCTCTTTTCTCCAGACGGAATAATCAACGATTATTGTACTAACTCAGCAGCTCAGAACGAATATCATATATACGGACGTGAAGCTATCAACATGTTCTTCCGTAACAAGTTCGGCTTCCGCAAATACTCTATCTTAGATGGTGAAGTTGTAAATTCTACCCAGGCAGAATTCATCGCCAACTTCGGCGGTTACAACATCATGGCCATCGCTACAGTCCGTGAAGTAACAGAAGATGGGCTTATCAAGAGACTTACTGTAAGACCTAAGTAATTAAATATTAAAAATCGTGTATAACCAATCAGGGCATTTGAATTGCAAGTTAATCCCTTGCAATCCAAATGCCCTCATTTTTCTTTTTAACATAAACAATAAACTTTTCAAGAGATGCCTTTTCTCTATCTCAATGTCCAATCTGCCACTTTCTTGCGGCTGTTTTGGACTTTCACTTACCTTCTATTCGCTTCTAGGTCCAATCGGTTATACCCGCGCGGACTTTTTGGACATCCACTTGTCTCTTGAATATATTCAAACCTGTATTTTAATACAGATTGACCTGTTTTTCCATAAGTCTGCTGCCTTCATACTTAAGCTTTATCGAGAAAAATCTCTCCTCTCCCGAAAGAAGAAGGTTAAGAAATACCCTGTCACCCTCCCATGTCGGAAGCTCGGGAACTTCTTCTTTATCAACCCAAGCCAGTTCTCCTTCATCACATTCAATAAGCTCACCTGTAAAGCCATCTGCCGTAAATACACACATAAGCTCTGGCTCACATTCATTACTTATAAATGTTACAAGCCCGCGGAATCTGTATGAAGTAAGCGTAAGACCTGTTTCTTCCTTTACCTCACGCACAAGACATTCCTCAGGAGTCTCCTGATTCTCAGCATGTCCGCCTACTCCAATCCATTTACCTTCATTAATATCATTATGCTTTTTCACCCTGTGAAGCATAAGATACTTCCCGTCCTTCTCTATATAACATAAAGTTGTAGTTATCATCAGCTCTGCCTTTCATGTCCGATTTTTTCAATCTCGTATTTCCCGCATACTATATTAATTTCATCAGCATTACCCCAGTCAAGACTTACATACACTTTCTTCTTATCAACATCCCACTTAAGTTCATCAATAGTTATTCCGCATCTTGTACGAAGTCCCTTAACCATGCCGCTTCCAAGCTTGTCTGACCATGCCGGAAGCAGTTCAATTGTGTGTTCATCCGAATATACAAGCATTTCATTAATAATTCCAACCAGTCCAAATGCAGTATCTGTACAATATACACCTTTGCTCCTGTCAGTATTGTGGTCTGTAAATAATGTTGTGTAAAATATGTCACTGTGCACAAGCAGATTAAGCGTATCATATACAGCATCTGCATTTTTAAGACGAGCCTCTACTAACGCCTTATGTATCCAGCCATGTGAAGCGGTATCATCTTTTCCTTTATTCTCATGGTTTCTGTTAATAACTGCCTGACGACACGCAGCTGCTAACTTACTATCATGCTGAGTCTGCAAAGCCGGCCATGCCGGATAAAGATGGCTTATATGCCTGTGTGCATTGTTCTCGCCATACTCCTTCATAGACCATTCCTTAACTGCACCTGACTCATCATACATAAAATCAGGTAACAATCTTAAGAGTGCTTCCGCCTCTGATACAGCCTGCATTGCTGCAGTCCTATTCTCTTCAGCCATCTCTTTATTAATCATCTCAATATACATATTAATTACATCTTTAGCCGCAGAGATATCCATTGCTGCATTGGCAGTAATCGCACTATGATATCCAAGAGGCTTATTCTCCGGTGAAAATGATGGAATAATAAGATAATGCTCCCCCGCATTAAGGCTGCATTTTCCCTTCTCATACCTTGCATTACCGTCTGTATCTGTATAATACTCAGGATTTCCTATCTGTTTCCAGAAATTATAGGCTTTTTTTAGAAGTGGCTCATATACATCTTTTCTTACATCAAATGTATCTTTGCCGTACATCTTAATCAGCGACGCATCAAAAGTTGTTATCACAGCGTCGCCGTAAGTCTGTAAGAATTCATAAATAGGAATAAGCATCCAGCCAGCACCGGCATTCCAGTACTGGAATGGATAATTAATATCGTACTCTACCATCATTGCCCTGTGTCCATCAGTATTAACCGGAATAAGCACTGCATCCTTCATTCCATACACCATTGCTGCATTGTTAACCCAGTCAGGTATCTGCCGCAGAATAAACCACATATAACCAACACCTGCTTCATACAACCCTGAGCCATTCATTCCCGAAACCTGAATATTAACATTGGCATCCATTGTGTACGCACTTCTCCACAACAGATTCCACTCACCAACCCACAAGCCGCTGAGTCTTGGTGCTGTCGTTCCTGCGCATGCCTGCATTCCATACAGACCGTTATAATATAATTTTTCCAGCAGATGAGGCATAATGTCATATTCATTTTTCTGCAAGTCAAGCAGTTCTTCATTAGCAGACTCGCAAAAATATCCGCCGTCAAGCTTAAGCTCTATATTCTTATGATCTAAGCTTACCGGTTCTTCCGTTATATTGACACTGTTAACTTTGTTAATACATTTGTCTACCAGTGCAAATGTATCCTTGCCATTAACTCTGTCCCTGAACTCACAATATTCCCCCAAATCATCTGTCCAGTCTGTGTAAGTTATAAGTGTTATACTCTCTGCATGTGATATATTAATAACCGGCGCAGTCTCATCAATACAAGTGTACGCCCGGCTGTCTTTAGGCTTTGATGAAACCCTCATATCACCATCTGTCAATATCCTTGTAACACCTGCAAATCCACCCTTTGCAAGCTCACTTCCCTCATATTCAGGATAATGCACAACCGTACCTATTATGTTATCTCTTACAAATCTTGAATACAGCATATTTCTTTCAGGCGCAGGGATATTGTTCTTCTGAACTCCGAATTTCGGCATAGACTCAAAATCATCTGTTGATATCGACATATTCACAGACTTTTCAGATATTATTTTAGTTATAATCACATTCTGTTTTCTCGATACATATGTACTTTTTGAAACAGAAGCTCCGTCTGATTTAAATGTAGTATTTATTGTACCAGTCTTATAATCTGTCCATCTTCTGTAACCAGAAATATCCGGCTCTCCTTCAAGTGTCAGTCTTATCATATGGCCTGGATGATAACAGTACATATTCGTTCTTTTTCTATCATGTATATTCCATGTATCATCAAAATTAATAACTGACTGTCTGGCTTCATCTAACTGTGCTGTAACATCGTAAGGCACATGTCTTGGCTCTTCCGA
>ULOM01011548.1_pt1 | contig 37687 bp, 33 predicted proteins | sample 1952561 | NCBI WGS metagenome assembly ULOM01 (sample SAMEA4835602, study PRJEB28245) | human gut metagenome | biome: gut microbiome; material: fecal sample | place: Denmark | collected 2008
ATGCCATAGAGTAATGCGTCGGCCCTGGCTCCCAGAGCCGCTGACAAATATAAGTCCTCCAACGAAAGACATTAAGAGTGAACTTGATGTTACGGCAACAAACGGCCCCCACCTGCACTTAAATTCCAAATATATCCTCCCTCAACCACCCTAAAACTCTTTTATAAAAACGCTCAAAGGCGGATGCTCAAGACTTTCCATCTTGAACATCCGCCTTTGAAGTACATCGAACGGCATTGCCGGCTAAGAGTTTCTTTGTCGGCAACCAATCAGCTTCGTCTCGGCAGCCACATCGAGGGTATTTCTTTACGATTTTTTGAGTTGGCATTGGTGATGTCAACCAATATCAGATACCACTGTTCTTTTCCTCGGCGTTCTCCAGATATATAGTACACTTTATCGGGTTGGGAGCGCAGTATCAAATACTGGTCTAAGAACTGGAACACCTTGTCGTTTGCCACACAATCTCGATGGTGCATCGGGATGCCTGCCATATCTCTGTTTTTATAGAAATAGTAGTTATAGCCAACTCTCAGCACGTCCATGAATCCCATATGCTCTACAATCGGACGCTCATCAAACTCCTGCATGGTGTACAGATTGACCCATATGGTTTTGTCTTCTCCAAAGAACACGACCTCTGCGATATTGTCATCTGAGAGTTTTACGCGCTTCAATCCTTCCAAAATGATATGGTGGTCATTATTACTGATGGCATATTCGCCCGTCAGATAATGCTCACAGACATATGCGTCCTTACTATTGTATTCCTTTCCTCTGTTCTTGTTGATAGCATAATAGGCGTATGTCACAAGACATTCTTCTCCATTGATGGTTTTATAGATACTGAAGCTCTCCTGCTTGCGCTTCTTACCTGTGATATATTCTCTTTCATCGGTTGTCACCTCCTGCATCGAACCTTGCGCATTATCCATATAGAGATACTGCTCCTTGGTGCCGACAGCCAGTGACGACCACGGGTCTTTTCGTCCTACGTACTCAATGGCCTCTGTGTTATTGTTCAGCAGATAGTACTTTGTTATGTCACCTTCTGTCTGACTGACTAACTGCCAGTTAAAACGCATATCATCGTAGGTCTTATATATCCCATGCATATTGTCACCTATACAGATATAATTCCCATCCTTTATATAACCAAATTTTGCTTTTCGCATAATGTAATCAGATAATCGAAATAATCTAAAATGGCAGTTCTCTTCTTGGAACGCCATAGTCTGTACAACTCTCCATTTCCTCTATCTCTTTCCATGCCTCATGGAGATAGGTTTTCACGGATTCTGGCAACTTGCCTTGTGTTGCCAATTTCTTCAATTCCTCTATAAGGTCTTCTATCGCATATTCAGGACTTTACATGTCGTCAAAATACTTACGGGGTCTCCAATGAATGGCGTTATTATTAGTTATATATTTTCTGAATAGCCCTAAGATATATATATCATACTGATTTTTAGAATATCATTACTTGATTTATTATCTACACTTTAGTCTGACCACTTACTTCAACTCATCGAAAGCAGCATGCAAGTTGTTTAATAATACTCATCACAACGCTTTATTTCTACGTAAAACATCCTTTAATTCTTCAGAACACTGAGCCTCACTAAAGTCATATGCTGCCACATCGAATGCAGTAATGATATAAAATGAATATTTGTAATCAGTCCAATCATCAGAACAAAACATAATTCGACCATTAGACAACACTGCAACTATTTGATCATTCTGCACATTAAAGCCTATATCCAAGATATCTCCATCTATTATATTCTTAGGTCCATGATAAGGGTGTTCTTTCCACCATCCCATTCTCTTGCCATAAGAATACTTTTCAAAGTAATAATGGGTCTTTAATATATGATGCCCATCCGATTCTACAATGATTGTCTTTTGTGGATGCACAACCATCATTGAGTTTTTATTTGGTAATTGTAAGTGTCTCAGAACAGCGCCATTTCCCGTATGATACATATCTAAATTTCCGTTAGCCAACGCTACCGCTATAAATGGCTGCTCCTCAAACAGTCCTATACTTTCTATTGTAGAATATCCACCATTGAAAGTCAATAAAGATTGATCTCTGAAACTGCGTATTTTTGCGACATTTCCTTTATTGTTGACAGCAGCAATAGAATTATCTCTAAGTATGCATATCAAACTTGGATCTGCAACGGGACTATCTATAATACTGCTCTTTCCTGTTCTCAGATTATACAAGAATACCTTTCCTTCCTCTTTTCTTACAACACAATCATCTTTACAAAAAATTTTACCACGATTGCTTGAAAGGAAGTATTCTTCAAAAACTTGTTCTTTATGCAGTCTTACATCATACACCCATGTGCCATGACGAAACATTTTGCCTAACATCCAATCTCCGTTTTCCGAAAGATGAATACTATCAACATTACTCGGGCAAGTCAACTCTTCCAATTTACTGCCATTATTTAAGTTCCAAAGTTGTACACGCCTACGTCCTCCAAAAACTTCGTAACTAAGTGTAATGGCTTTGCTTCCATCACCTGATATTGTAGCATCTTTCAATCTGGCCTTTCCTCTTGCAAGTATACCTATAGTTTCATTCTCATGCTCCAATATCAAGCGGCCGTCCGCATAAGAAATAGCACAAAAATTCTCATCACCAACTTTATCAATTTCTCCGTGGCTTTTGTCAAATTGCTTTTTCTCATATCTATTTAATATTGAGATGTCATGACCTTGCACTGGATTCAAATATTTGTCCTTTCCTTGATTTATTGTCTTGCGTGTAAAATCTGTAAGGCTATAAATAACCTCACGGTTAGGATAATATAGATGGACTGCATTATTGCCTACGATGATAGACTTTAGTTTGTGACATATTCCATCCTCTTGACCTATCTCTCCAGAAAATACCCAACTATTTTTATATACGAACACATATAATTTACCAGACAACACAAACAAACGGTTTTCTACAAAAAACATTTTTGACAAATCTCGTCCGAAATCAAAAACATAAGGAGCTGTAGATTGTCGTAATGAGAATACATATATTCTCTTATCTGCCCATGTCGCCAAAAACTCCTTATCAGATGATAATGTAAGATGCTTATGACAGATAGGCATACCCATACTGATACCCAACGTTACATTATCAATTATTGCATCTTTCAAAGATATTCTCGATGTCTGCAAAGCGCTATTTGGCAATTTTACATTTCTCAAATCCAATTCTGAAAAGTCAGCAACATTATCTTTATTGCTTGAAGGAAAAGCATCGAACAGATTTTGAACTAAAACAGAAACATTTGCAATTTTAGCTGCTTCCTGACGCACACATTGGGCTGTATGGTGCCAGTATTGCTTATCTATTTGTCGGATATTGGATATTATAGAGAATGGTATTGGGCGCTCATTCCATAAAGCCAAAACATCCTTCTTGCTGTTCGTTTGTTTTACAATATACTTTGCAGAGAGATAATCACGAAACATTTGGTGCGGGAAGGCTGTTGTTCCCTGATTCATGTAAAGGAGACGCATTTCTTGTGTAAGAAAATCAATCACTTGATATGGCTCTAAAGATAGCTCTGAAGCTTCCCTATAATATTGACGTATCGCATGGATTGCTGCATTTTCAATAACAACATTATCAAGCATGCCTGTCAATAGCTTACGAAACTCTTCATCCTCTATGTTCATTCTGAACGAAGACTCATAGCAATATGCAATATTGGGCAATATCTCATCAATGCAAACCTGCGACAATAGCATCTTATAGCCATCTACTTGACCGCGCAATGTCAATAGAGCTTGCTGTGCCACATAATAGTTATGAAACAAGTCTGCTTCACACATTATGGGAAATCTCCAGTTCAAGAAATGGAGATTCTTAGAGTCATTCACAACGGAGCAAATCTCCTTGTAAATTGTCACCATCATCGGATTGCTCAGCAATCGTGTCAATACTTCGGATTTTACAATATTGTTCCATTCCTCTTCCGAGAAAAAATCCTTGATTTCTGTTTTGCCCAATGCGCATAGCTCAGATTTTCTAAATGTAGGCAAACTATATCTTACTGTAAAATCGGAACGGGAAGATATAAGAAATTGAACTCCATCTAAGAAACTGAGACGTTGTATCTCCTGTATGAATTTTCGTTCTGAATTTCCATCTACTTCATTCATCCCATCAATGAATATGGTCAGTGTTGGTTGGCGATGTTTTTGTGTTAAACATTTTTCCAACAAGTCAATATCACCTTTGAAAACACATCTTGCACAGTATTTGATTATGTCCATTCCCATACTTGCAAGTTGTTCCGCTGATACATACAAGGTTGGAGAATTTGTTGTTTTACAATAGTCCAATAACATCGTGGTCTTTCCCATACCGCCATCTGCCAAAAGAACAATATGTGGACAATTCGTATTCCAAGCCATACTCAGAAGCGTAGATATGGTTTCATATGTGCCTTCCGAATGAATTTTAGGAATCAAATTCCGTTCAACCTTATCAGGCATACGATTGTAGAAATACGAGTTTGCCTTTTGGCATGCAATCAGTTCTTTCGAATGCCCTTCAATACCTACCGGCTTAAGTTGAAATTCATATACACCAACCTCTTCACCATCCAAATCAATAATTGGATACTCTGCCCATCCTTCTGGAAACCATGTATATGCACATACACGGCATTGATAGTTTTCGGAATCGTATTCTCCAATCAATATAGTGGCATTCGCATCCGTCTCATAATGTAACTCACCAGATTGTAAAGAATCAAGATATTTCATCTTTTGCAAGTTATGATCATGTTCATGACCTGCAAGCCAAAGTCTTACATTATTCTTTTGCAAAACATTCGATAATAATTTTCTCTCGTCTTGCAATAAAGAAGTAATCGGATAGTGAGTTAGCAAGATTGTTGGCTTTTCTTGGTTCAACTTACAGACGATAGTATAGAGTTTTTCCAATCCCACTAATAAATCAGTTGCTTTACCACTTTGGGAATAAACCAATGTCGTATCAACATGTAACACATTAAAATCTGGTGTTTCAATAGAGAAATGAGGATTATAGCTATCTTTATACAAATCTATACGATCTGTATCATACAATTCTGATAAGAAATCTACGAAATCCTCTTTACCTGATTGTAATTTCTCTAAGTCAACAGTATCAATATGTCCAATATCTGGTTTATAGTATCCATCATATGGAACTATATGTTTAATGGCATCTTCTCTCCCTTCAGCAAAGATGTTTACATCATGATTCCCTGGAACAATAAACAATCGTTCTATCGGAACGCCAACAGCATGACAAATATTTCTCATATAATCAGCCATGTCTTCTGTAAAAGAATTGGGACGGACATTGGCAGAGCGAATGTCTCCAGTACAAAACACATAGTCACACTTCATCCTTTTATTCCTCAAAAAAGAGGGAAGTTCATCACGAAGTCTTGCCGATGAGAAATTACAATCATTTAAATGCAAGTCCGAAATATGTAACCAACGAATCATAATGCTTTATTTTGTTACAATCACTTATGCTTTTTTATTTTCATATTTTATAATATCAGCGATTTACAACCAGTAACTACAAAATTGGAATAAGAGTGGTATTTCATTATATTTATTTTCGTAATTTAGGGCTATTCAGTTAATGCCATCTTCTCAGAAAGCCATTTGATTCGATATTGCTATAAATGTACCGAATATCGGCACAGAACCCGAATTTTGCATTCATGACAATCCCGAAGGCCATGAGTTCTCAACATTAGTGCATAACAATTCATTCCGACCATTAGTCGGAATATAAAAAGGATATGGAGGACGTTGTCAGGTTGTGCTTTTTCAGAGCTTCTTCCTTTGCAAGTTCTCGTGCAGCAAGTGTAGCAGCGTTAGCCTTATAGATGCCGAAGAAGAGGAGCAAGGTTTCACAGAATTGGTTACGTGCAGCTATTCGTCCCACACCATAATATAGCTTTTGATTGCCATAACTCCCCTCCATAACCGTAGCGTGAAGATTGCCGATTATCCGCCTGGTTGTATGGAGGTCGGCATCTTCATCTTTAGGCTTCGGCCCTTTACGCGCAAAGCATGTAACATTTGTTTCGCGGTTTTCTTTCTCCTAGTTCTTTGCAAATCTTTGAAAGTAGCGTGTGCTGTCACGCGCTACTTTCCCAAAGCAACTTCACGTCTATAGGGTAGCGCAAGTGGCATTCATAACAGGTGGCATCAGTCAGACACAAATCTTTGTTCGCAAGCTTTGGGGCCCATTTGTCATAAAGGATTGCCTGCAATTCTTTGATATTTACACATCTGGCCAGGCGATTGCGAATGGCACTTACAACCTTGCCGTTTTTGATTGGATTTTGAGGATCAATCAACACCCCGCAGAATAGCTGCATATGGATACTGCCATTGAGCAATTCTATTAGCCCGTCATCAGACAAACCTGTATAGGCCTTGAGAAACATGAGGGCCACTTCACCCTCAGGAGGGAACAAATGTTTCTTGCCTTGTGGGTGTTCCCTTGGGAAGACATCTGCCAGTTTTTCCGCCAGTTCCTTGAGTGGAAGTTGTGCATGGATGCGTCCGAGTTCACTCAGTATGAAACTCTCCAAATATTTTTGCTGAAAATCGAATTCAGTAAATGGCAACGATGGTTGTATTTCAGATAATTTTTGTAACTTCACGGTCTATTATTTTTAAAGTTTTACCCCAGAATTAACCCGTGATGGGCCCATCGGGGGGGGTATTGTAAAGTTACAAAATAATATTTACATTGAAATTCAATTAGTTATATATTTTCTAAATAGCCCTAATTATATCTCCACACGCTTTACATTTTATCACTAATGGCCAGTCAAAGAGGTTAATGTTCTGATCCATCTGCATTTTTATCTGGTATATGTGATTACAAGAAGGGCATTTAATATAAAATCTTCTAGTCATATCATTTTTGATTTCACATTGCTTTTTATAACGCTCTATTACTTAAACATTCCCTTCATCACTTTCTCCACCTCTTCCAATGGCACATTCAGCATACGCGACACATAAAGCGGAGTAATGACATCCATGCTTCCCGACTGGCGTTCCATGCCAATCAGATACTCAATGTTCTTTTTCAAATCGCCAAAACTGTTGGAGAATGTAGCTGAAACCTGTTCTTTGTTTTCTGCTTCCTTTACTTTGAAAGCATCAAACGTTTCACTACCATCCTCACCATATTTCCCATCCTTAGCTTCATATATAACCGATGGTTCCAGTACTTCCACTGTGTGCCATACACCTTGTGGCACAACACAACCACAATTACCAATGGTGGGGTCAAGATGAATGCGCTTTATCTCGTTTCCGTTTTCATCATAGATGACCTCCACAATCTTACCGCATAAGAGAAAAACATTCTCCGTACTTTGTGGATGCCTGTGGATAGGTACAACGGTTCCTGGCAGCAGGGCATTCAGCATGCGTTGCGAATTATCATTGGCAGATGTTCGCAAATCGAAATTCTGACGCAATCGAGGATTAACAACAGCTTGCTCAAAGAGCTTGCCTAAAAAATCTTTATTAATTTCCATAATTGTTGTAAACGAACAAAACATGAACCCCATAAATTATACGAAAGACGTTCATATAACCTATGAAATTCATGTCTTGAGATTTGTAAATGTTATTTCTTTAGTGAATTAAGGTATTCCTCATGCAAGTGATAATATTTCTTCATGAATAATACGTAGGCGATAGCCAGTACAGCAAATGCTCCAATCAAATACATCCAATGGCAAAGCGCAGTATTAGGACATAGATAAACAAATCCCAATGATACAGTCAACTGCATGGCCATATATAGTAGCGTTACTTTTACATGTCCAATCTTCAGTTCGTTTGCCATTATCTGGTAAGCATGCTTTCTATGTGCCTCACCTAAATTCTCATGCAACATAATACGATGTATGATTGTCAAACAACCATCCACACCATATACTAATAAGAATATCAGCCATGTTATATCTTCTGTCTTGATAATAACATTACCTAACAGGAACAACATTATGAATGCTATACCTATTGACCCGACATCACCAGCAAAACACTTAGCTTTGCCCTTCGGTCTAAAATTGAATATACAAAAAACTATTGCTGCAATAATCGTTGTAAAGATTAGCGATTGCGCCACAAACTTATCGTCTGCATTTAATGCAGCTAATGGAAGTAAAACAGCTAATGAATATCCAGCTGTTATGCCATTTATTCCGTCCATAAAGTTTATTACGTTTGTTGCTCCTACATAAACAATTAATGCTACCAACACGATCCACCACATACTCCAATGTAGGATATCCAATTGATAGAAAGCCATGGCAGCTGCAGCAAACTGTGCTACCAGTCTCACCGAATCAGGCAGCGAACGGATATCGTCCACGAAGCTCACACCAGCTATAAGTGTCACACCTGCCAGAAACCAAGGATATTCAAATCCAAAGAATGCGCTCCATACCCATGCCCCAATCAGGAAGATAATGCCACCGCCTCTTAACACTATCGTTGAGTGCGATGACCTTTGGTTGGGCTTGTCAATTATGTTGAACCTATCCGCAATGCGGAAATACACGAGTTCTGCCAATAAGAGCAGAATGAAAATAATGTAATAAGACATATCTAATTTCTATTGATGTTTAATGTGAGTTCTCCAGTTATAGGTTTGGAATGTGCTGGCTCAACTATCTTCCAAGATATAGTCAGCTTTGACGTAATACGTGAGTCAATATAAAAAACAGGTATGGTATCACTATTTGTCATATATTGATTAATGCTGTTTATTGTTAATATAATAGGAGACTTTACATGTAATTCTTCATCCAATTTCTTATATTTGTATTCTGTCATTCCCAAATTGAGGCAAGGAAAAGAATGCCCTTTTGCTAACACTGGCTTATTCATAACACAATCAATACACTCCACAAATGAGTTATTATCAAATACCACAGTGTCATTGCTAAAATTAATCTCTATGTCACATTTTCCCGTTGTTTTTGATTACACATCTGACTGGAATCAAAGATTTCCTTTCAAATTCCTCTGATACTGAATTTCTAATCTGTTTTTCCTTATATTTCAGATACAAACCACGTTGAGAATTATAAATTCTATAATTCTCTGGTAATTGTGATAATAGAACCCACGGATTGTCATAAGGATTTTGTAAATGTGCTTCTGGCAACAATTGTGTTTCCTTATTTAATTGTTTTTTTACCTCATCTTCTATATCAAAAGATGTGCTTATTGAAACAGACATTACATCTGTGCCATTATCAAATGTTATAATTGGTTTTGACTTTCGACTGACGATTGGAGAGATATAACGTGTCCAAATAGATTGTTTTACGAAGAACCCAATAACCCCAGCAATACTTGATATTATGTCCAAGAAGACTGTTAGAAAATGTATCACAATAGCCATTTGTCACCCCTTTCCTTTATTGGCATTCCACATACGATTAAATTCTCTTGTATATGTAGACGCAAGTTCAAGAGTATTTTTATGCACATTTATATCCTCGTCATTCTTTGTTTCCGCACTATTAGTCCAATTATAAGAACCATCTAAAACCGTTTGGTTGTCTATTACATAGAATTTGCGATGCATTATTCCATGTCTTTCTCCTCGAATTTCAAGATGGTCGATTCCTGTTAAATCCACACCTTTTGATTTGTTAATGCCATCTTTATACCGAATTACACGTACGACACAACCTTCGCCTTGTTTTTCTAATAACTTATCACGTAACGTTTCATTTGTAAACCATGCAATACATAAATCTATTGAAGCCTTTGCGGTTTCTAATGCCTGCAATATTTTACTTTCTATTGCTTCGAAATGCACTTTTGAATCTACCACTATTGCCTCTTCATGTACTCCAGATATGTATTCGTCTAATAAAGCCTTAACCGATTTTTCTAATGATTTCCCATCAATCATAGGTTTGGGATAAACTGTAAGAGTATCCCCTTTATGGGCATTACTCATAGAAGGTGTTATGTTTACCTTCTTGACCTCAATACAAGTTTCTAGAAGTGTTTTATACTCACTTATGTCATGATTATCAAGGAAAAACGCCTTTACATATTCTGTGTTATCAGGAGATTTTCTTATTTCTGTTGAATACATTTGTTTCATATTTTTTTTAAAACTAATCCTATATCGTTTTCTACTTCCTCAAATGACTCCATAGCAATGTAAGGAACATGGGGAGGAGCCATTCCTTGTAAACAAGGGGATGCTTCCAACGGTTGTGCCACCAACGGCGGAACTTGAATGTGAGGATGGGGATTAAGCCTGATGTGGGCTTTCCCTCGGCAAACTCAAGATGTAGAATATCTCCTCTTTATATCTTCGGTTCTTTCTCCATCCAATTGCTTCAAACAGAGCCTATCAGTTCCACCTCCATTGACCTTTGCGAGAAATACTTGTATTTCCAGCGCATTTCCAACATATTCTTTACCATTTGTATGTGAGCCTTCAGTCTGTTGCCGTACTTAATGGCATTGTAGACAATACGGTAGCAATCGTCAAGAAGCATTTTGTCTTGAATCTGCAACATAACATCATCATTCATCCACGAAGCCTTAACCCCGCATATCACGTATGCCAGACGTGTCATCGATTCGGCAAAAGGTCTTAAATCATTCTTCTCACATTCATTCCAGAACTCAGAATCAAAGCAATCTGCGTTTTTCAGAATCATTGCCCAGTCACATATATACCGCAATGTGATACCTTCACGCAAAAAATGTCTATGACAATGCTGCAGGAAATAAAGGGTATTGAATCTGTCACACGGCATTTCCAAATATGAGCCGTCAATATCTACAGTCGGTTCATTCTCAAGCATCGAACGAAGATAAGCCTCAAAACACTTACGCTGCTTCTTTCCTCTTACTGTAGTGCAAACCTTATGATTCTCAACAAAAACATCCTTATACAGGAAAGTAGAATGACGATAGTCTTCACGGTTCACCTTTATCCCCAAGCGCTCCATCTCACTATTGCCCACCTCATAACCTCCACACAGATAGCAATCCATATCCGAAGCCAGACGTTGCATAGGTTTAGGATAATATTGGGCAAAGGCAAACCCTTTCAACACTAAAGTTCGTATACCAGCCCCGTGCCAAACAGACGCAACCTCTTTGCTTGACTCCAACTGCTTGGCATGCCTTTTTTCAATAGACATTGCCAAGGCATACCATTGCAGTTTTGTCTTTACATCCAGCCCAACAGGAGCAAAGCCCGTCTTATTCATCAAGGTCTGCAGTCCATCCATAGCGATGGCTGCAACACCTTGCATCTTGGCATAGTCATAGAGAACATTCCAATCCACTGATTCAGGAAACGCCATAGGCACCTCCCCTATCAATGCCATTCGAATCAGTCCATACAGAGCCTCTTTAGTTTTATCCATCAGAGTTTGATACGTTTCAATGAATCCTCAAACGACACAAGCTGATACTCAAAGTCGTATGTTGTCAAGTCCTGCTTATAGTATTGGTTGGCAAACATCTTGCACAGAGGAGTCAAGAAGATAGAGCCTAACCATACCAACGGATTAAACAAACGTGTACACCACAGAGCGTGACCGTTAGCCTTGGCATAATAGCGCACAATCTCTACTGTATCAGCGTACTCCTTGTTCTGCAGATGGAAAGTTCCAGCCAGTTGTTGGTCGATAACCTGCTTCACAAATTCACACAGATTGTCTATATACAGCATCGAGCGCTTATTATGCCATAGAGGGAAAATAGGTGTCTTCAATGCCAAACGAGCCAAACGTTGGAAGTTACCCTTACCATTAGTACCGTATATCATACAAGGACGCAAATTGACTATCTTAAAATCCTCTGTATTCAATTCGTTCAGTCCCTTCTCTGCCTGCAATTTAGAGTCACCATAAAAATCATTTGGGTTTGGTTTGGTATTCTTGCTTATAACAGTACCTTCCAACGACTTGCTTGCATGATATACAATCTGCGAGCTCATAAATACAAACTGTTTCACCCCCGAAGCCTTAGCATGCTTTGCAATCTCTACAGTCAAGTCACGGTTCACCTTATAGTATAGTGGAGCCATCTCTGGCTTTGGGTCTACATGAGCGATTCCTGCTACATGAAACACTACGTCATACTTAGTGAAATCTGCCTTCTTCCAAGCATTATTCATAGTGTCTACTGTGTCAACCTTATACTCATTCTTATTGCGAAGCAGCCATGCTTCTACAGAAGTACCAATAAAACTGTTGGCACCTGTTATCAATATATTCTTCATTCCGATTATATTATTATATTGTTATATTAATACAACTTCTCTATTTCCTTCCAAATAATTCTGCTGTCATAGTTTTCTACAACCCACTTACGACCTTTCATGCCATCAATAGCATTGTCTCGTCTTATCATTTCTATCTTCTTAGCCAAGTCATCGGCATCATTGTCTATAAACAAACCCGTCTTTCCGTCAATGATAGAATCACAACAACCTGTTACACGTGTTGTTATTACAGGTTTTCCCATAGATTGCGCCTCAAGCACTCCTGTCGGGAAACCCTCTCTATACGATGCAAGCACATACACGTTCATCATGGCATAATAGTACTCCATACCACCATTTATAAAACCAGTATATATGATGCGAGGATCGTTCTCTATACGGTTCTTTACATCATCTGGCAGAGCGTCACGTTTCTCAAACATGCCCACCAACAATAGTTTGCAGTTATCCGCATCTTTCAGTTTATCGAAAGCACGCACCAGCTCTATAATACCCTTATCGCGTACCATACGACCTGAATAGCCTATAACAAAATCATCATCCTTGATACCATACTTCGCTTTCAGTTCGTTTAGCCGTGCCTTGTCAATGTTTGCAGGATTAAAGTATCCTTGCGTATCAATACCATTACATGTACCCTTGCTCAATATCATCTGCTTCCTTGCAGGAGCAAGCCCGTCCTCTATACTTCTCTTTAGAACCGATGGACTTACACAAACAATCTGTGTAGCACAAGCAGATGCAATTCTGTCAACTGTCTTTAGTATACTACGCTTTAATCCATGACTCGTCTCATAAACAAGACCATGTCTGAAGTATATACGCTTAGGCACCCTGCACAGCCATCCGGCAATCATGCCAAGCAAAGCACCCTTAGGAGTATGTCCTACTACAATGTCTATCTTTTGTTTGCGGATAAACTTGCAGATATTCCTAATACTCGTCAAGTCTTGCTTTATTGAGATGCTCCTGTTCACAGGAGTCTCAATATAGTCGAAACCTTGCTTCTTGGCATAATCAGCCAAATACTCACTTGGGCTACAGACAACATTCATCTGATAGCCACGTTCCTTGAAATACGTAAATTGGTCTCCAATAAAATAAGGGAGAACAAAGTAGATGTTTACTACGTGAAGGATATTCATCTTTTTAATTGACTAATAATAAATCTAAAATTCTATTCTATAACACCTCGCCCCTTAAACTCAATAAACCTTGAGTTGAAAAGTCTTTCAGGCACTTTCATTTTCATAAGTTCAAAAAAGTCTTTATCATGTGTTGTGAGTACAATCTGTTTGTCAAGTGAGAACGCTACGTTTCTAAGCAAATCAATCATTGACAGTATATTAATGTCATCAAGAGCCTGTACTGGGTCATCAATAAAGATACATCCTAAATCCTCATTCTTGTCTGTCTTTGCAAAAAGAGCCTTTGCCATAAAAATACAGAAAGATAGTATGTTTATTTGCGCAGTACTAAAGTATAGATTCGGCACAATACTGTCACGGTCTTCTTTCTCTGAATACATCAACACATTTAGTCTTGGATCTTTAAGACTAAAGTCACATTCAAAACTAATCTTTTTGTATTCAGGATGAGGATCTATTGTATTGTATAGCTTATTGATAATATCCAATTTGAAGAAGCCATTTACAAAATCTTTAAGGTATTTTTCCAACCTTGTTTTTTCTTGATCTACAATTTCCTTATTTTTTGTATCCTTTTGTCGTTTGATTTCAAGAATATCATACTGTTTCTTGAGATTTTCATTTTTATAATATGTACCAACAATACCAATTATTCTAATATATTCCTTGACCACTTCCAACTTATCACTCAATTCGTTCCGTCGTTCATGTGATTTCCTTATAGCTTCTTGATATACTGTATTAATCTGGTCGCTATCCATAGGCAGGGATATAGATTCCATTAGACACTTTGTCTTCAAGAAATTATATGTCCCAGTCAACCTTTCTTTCACATCTGTATATTCCGAGCTAAATGATATTTGTCTTTGTTGTAGTGATATTACCTTTGATTCATCAACACCTTCTTCCTTTAACTTCAAAATCTCGGCATTGGCATCATCAATTTCTTTTTTCCATTTAACTGATTCAGCAAGAACCCCTTCTTTCTGTTTTTTCCAATCATCTAATTTGTATTGTGAAATATCATCAGTTCCTGCAATATGCAGATATTGCATATAGAATGTATCAGCATATAATTGTGCAATCGTCTTATCGCATTTCTTAATATCTTCATGCAATTTGTCCATTGCTTCTATCAATTTAGCCAATTCTGTTTTATTATGGCCAAGTCGTGATTTTATATTATTCAACTCACAGTTTATATTCTGATTGGCTTTTTCATATTTATTGCGCACTTCATCCTCTGTGCAATCCTTAAAGTCTGAGAATCTTTCAGTGAATGTAGCCTCGTTTTTTGTTTTGTCCAACAGCAATTGTTTGAGTTGATTATTTATATTCTCCCTATCCTTTCTTACCTTAGCTATTTCTTCAACAGTTTTGTTAATATTTTCTTCAACTTCATCAGTTAACTTACTAAGCCAATTGCGTAATCCACGCTCAATGTCCTCAACATCCTTCCTTGCGCTATCCCTTTTCTCAATATCTTCTTTCAACGATGACGACAAAACAGTATTTTCAGATATCGCAACCAGAAGATTTTCATGTTGCTTATAATCAAAGCCACACAGAGGACATTTACTGCCTTTTATATGCTCAACAATGCTTTGAGATGAAGCGAGAAGATTTTGTAAAATGTCGTTCAACCTTGATTCTTCCTCCACTCTATTCTCTATGTCTATCAAGACTTTGTTGGCAGAATCAAGTTTTCCTCTTATCTCTAATAGTTTGCGTGTCTCTTCCTCATACAAGTTAGGAATTACAATAAACTCTTTTTTTCGTAAACTTGTTACAAACCTTAATAATGCCGAATGTCTTTGTTCAAGTATTCTTATACTTTCATCTACTGTATTTAATCGTTTTTGATTCAACAAAACACTATCAGCGTTCGCTTTATATTGAATAGACAATGTAACATATTCCTTGTAACTTTCATGTAAGTTAAGTAGTTTCTTATCATTTTGCTCTTTATACCCCTGTAGTTTGGCAATTTTTTCATATAGCTGTGCTATCGCTTGTTTTATATTAACTATTTCAGCTTCATTCTTTGCCTTGTTTTGAATTAAACCTTGTTTTTTCTTTTTAACATCAACTATTTTATTCAGTATCGTCTGAAACTTATTGTTTTGGTCTATAAGAAAAATAAAGGTATCTAAAGTCTTTAAGCTTTTTTCCAATGAATTTCCATATTGACCTACTTGGTGCTTTAAATCTTTTAGATGTTCTATTTTCGTTAATTCTACTGCAATACTATCTATTGCAGATTTAAGGCTTTTCAGTTTTTCTGTCCATTCAGGTATATCATCTATTTTCAAGACTCCATCATCACCAAACTGCATTTTTTCAAGATTTGATATAATATCATCTACCTTTTTTTTGTCTTCCAACAAACTTGAGTAAATGGAATCAGCCTCAACTAACATGCTTGGGCAGGCATTCATATCCGAAGAAAACTTTCTTACATCAATATTCTTAGCCTTTAGTTTCTCTACTATTTCTTTCAACAAATCCATAACATTGGCATCAATACTCTTGTCAATGTTTTTAATAATTTGTTTCAATTCTCTTGATATATTATCGATGTTTCTTTTTATCCCTCTTGAGGCTTCACCCAACGATTGATAATAATCCAAAAGAGAGCGGGTCTCCTCAAAGTTTTGCATAAATATTTTAAATCTTTCAGAAGAACTTTTTGAAGAAAGAAATTCCGACAACCAGTCTTGTGAAAGGATTGCATCTCTAAAAAAGCCATTCTCAATATAGTCAGACTTAAGCATTGAACATTCATCTGCTGGCCGACAAATAGTCCATACTTCATTACAATCCTCAAACGTCATTTTAATGTCTATAGATTCGTTTGGCAAATCCTTATTATGTATAAACGTAGACGCACCATGTTTTTGGTCAATCGTAAAATTTTCCTTGAAGTTACTCTTTACCCTTTGTATTGACTTTGTCATACAAAACTCCATTGCATCAAAGAATGAAGTCTTACCAAAACCATTTGGAGCATATATAGCAACAAAGTTAGCTGCCTTATTAGAATCTTTCCTTGCTGTTAGATCTACAGACACATCATAAAACAAGCGGAAAGCCTTTATATCAACTCTTTTAATCTTCATTTTTCGCTAACTTTTGGGCAGATTTATTTATTACAAAATCCATTTTATGTTCTTCATCAACAAGCTCTTCTATATCATACTTTATGTACGAAGCAATAAGTGACTCATAGTTTCCGTCAGCAAACTCCACACGATCAACAATTATCTTGCGTGAAGAAACCGTATCATGCTCGATTTCATGCTTCAGTGAACGATTTATCTCACTCTTGTCTTCAACCACATAAAACAAATAGAAATTCCAACGTTCAAAATCATCCATTGGTTCCATCTGTTTCTCTTCTGCTAATTTATTACGAATCGGCCTCCATTGAGTACGTAAAGTTTCTTCTGATAAACATTCCGTAATAGCAATTAGAATATTAACCCCAATTTCAAATATATCAAATTCTTCAACAATCATATTCAAGATATTTTAGAAAGTATCAGTTCTCTATAGCATTGAATGTTAACATCTTCATACCCTTCTACACATTGTATCACGCCTTTATTGAAAATCTTAGCATTAATAATAGTCATATTCATCAGTTGTATTCTTTTAGGGCGAGATATACTCCTTACATCGCAAATCTTCCCTTTTGCAATATTTGGTACTTTTGATGTCAATACACATCCTTTAAATGTCGTAGAAGGCAAACCTCCAACTATTAATTTTGCATTTTGACTAAATCCAGTAATCAAATCAACATCTAACCGCTCTCTTACTTCCATAAAATCAAAACTTTGGGTGCTATATACATAATGAAACTTATCATATATAGAAAGAATAAACTTTTCCATATCTAAGTTTATTTCTAAAACGGAAATTACTCCAATAACAAACTCGGTAAAATCAACCCAAAAATCCTGATTGAGATCATCTATAGATATATTTTCTGCTAAACGGCCACTGTTCTTCAATATATCCAATACTTTTAGTGGAGAATATTTGTTAAGTTTATCTTTATACTCCTCAATACTCAACAATAGTTTTAATGCCATTTTTCTAATAAAGCTATCATTGTCAAAGTTAAAAGCCAATTCTGTAAATTCAATAAAGCTATTCAAATTGAACTCCAAAATTGGTGACCACCCGGCTTCTTGTAGCAAAGCTTTATAACACGCTATTGGTATGAAACACGCCTTTCCTAAGCATTCTTTCTCATCTATGTTCGACGACTGTTTATGAATACCTACAAGGCAATGATTTTCATCAAATATTCCGCCACCAGACATTCCTTCTAGTTCATCCTTAGTTACCGACGTATTATATTCGTATTCTGTAAGGGAATCATTTACATTACCATTAGAGTTTGTAATTTCAAGAACTAATGTTTGACTCATAGTTCCTTCATAGCGAACTTTAGGGAAGCCTACATGAATTTTAGCTTCATCACAACAAGTGTTTAGTCTTAGAAATTCAACGTTCTCAAAACCCTTAGCATCAATCTTTATAATTGCTATATCCTTGTCTTTACAACAAATAGGCTCTTCAATAACATTTTTATTATCAATATTAAGGGGACTTCCTACTTCAAATTTAAACTTCAAATCTTTGGTTTTCCCATCATTATCAAATAAAACATGATAATTTGTAAGAATGTAAATTAAAGATCTATCCAGTGGCCTTACAATCACCCCACTACCATTACAAACCCTTACAGTATGTACCTTACGAATAGTATCTATATCCATATTTTCAGATTATACCGACTCTGTTCTCCAAATCAGGATAATCAATAAAATCCTGTTTGTTGAACATAACTCTTTTCCGAGATTCATAGTTAAATAGAATACAAGAATCTGTCTTATCCACAATTTGCGCCAAGACTTCCTTATCAGGATGTCCAAATCTCTTCCCATCACTTGACACAACATAATACTTTGAATGAATCAGACCTAATAGATTTGGATGGAAATTATTTTTACTGCCATGGTGTGACAATTTCACCAGATCGAACATCAACCTGCCATGCTCATCATTATGGAATACCTTTAGTCCACTCGCAAAATCATCATACTCAGCATCTCCAAGCATAAGCATTTTCTTTCCGTCCCAAGTTTCCAATTCGAAAGATATTGAAGCCTTATTCTCATCAGAAAGCTTTGCCATGATCCATTTCTGCTTTATAAGTTCTTTGATGTTAGGCAATTGCGTTTCGTCAACATCAGCTGCATTATCCAATGAATATGCTATTTTTTGAGCAATGACATTTCTATAGTCAGTTTTCGGAGTAAGCACACGTATCGTACAAAAGTCATTAGTATGCGCAACACCCTTTACTATATCATTTCTGTATTCAACGCCACTCGCTCTCAGTTTTGTTACTACAGATATTGCATTAGATGCTGAATTATTCAAACTTCTTATATCGTCAATCTGAATGTCATCATTCATCCAAACCTGTTTCACAAAGTTACTATCAGGAAAATCCATTTCAAACCACTTACATATACCGGCAATGTGATCGTCATCAATATGGGTTACAACAAGCAGGTCAACACACCTTCCTTCTTCTTTCAGTTTGTCAAGCAATTGTTTCAAAGGACCTTTTTGTTTTTTCTTATTTTTTGCATCAAAATAAGTCTTCGCCAATCCGCCGTCTATAAGGATGTTATACTCTCTACTATTACGCATTAAGGACAGAAAGATACAGTCTCCATAGCCAGCAGGAAGTACTTCTATTGAATGATTTCCTATTCTCATCGTATTTAATTTTTTATTTTTAAGAAGCGATAATTGAAGTGTATCATCTTCTTGAGAAATAGAATTCAAGAAAAAACCTTGTAAGTCTAAAGCCAACCAATGAATTCAATATTGAGACCTTCTTAACTTTGGGGTTCTGACGGAATTTCAACAACCATTTATATGGTTTTAATTTCTCATAATATTCATTCCTCACTGATTTATCCAATTGTCCTAATCCACCCAGACAAATACAGAGTTCATAAGCAAGAAACGACTTTATATAATCCTTTGTCTTTTCATTGAAAGTACGTCCTTCCAACTTTTGAAGCTCATTATCAATTATTCTTAGAATACTATTAAAGTTTCTTACACTGAAAGAATTCGATATAGAGCCAACTACACCTTGTCTATAAGCATATATGTAATCATTTATAAACATACATTTTTTCGCCCCTTCAAGTAGATCGATAAACCAAGGAATATCCTCAGACAATAGTCCTTTTATAAAATTGAGATTTATTTCTAAAAGAGCTTTACGCTTGAGTACCTTCAAACATGCACTCATTGGAAACGTACCAGATGCAACTAAAGAACGTAAAACATTGTCTTTGTCAGTAGGTTTTGACAAACTCTCATCATATGCCACCCATTTATTGTAGGTCTTGGTGTCAGAATAATAATAAGAACAGTTAAACCCAATAAAGTCACATTCAGGATGTGCATCCACAACATTCATCAAACGTTGCAGACAATCTTTATTCACCCAAAAGTCATCACTATCCACAAAAACCACGTAATCACCTTGGGCATGCTCCAATCCATAATTACGTGCATCCGATAATCCACCATTAGGTTTATGTAAAGCCTTTATACGATTATCCTTTTTCGCCCACTCATCACATAATGCAGGACAATTATCAGGAGAGCCATCGTCCACCAACAATATTTCAAAATCACTATATGTCTGTGCCAAAATACTCTCCACGCATTCGGAAAGATATTTCTCGACATTATATATAGGTAGAATAAAAGATACTTTCATACTCTCAATGTAAATATTTTAAAAACTCTAAATAACGTATCTTTTCCAATCTCAAAACGACCTCAGCAAAGGTTATACTTATTACAACGACTAAAATATAATAAAGCCAATTTGTCACCAGTGAGTCTCCTGCAAAGGAGCAGAACAACGACATCTTACCAGCAATACTGAAATGAAAAAGAAAGATAAGTATACTATAATTTCTAATGCGTTTGTAAATAGGTTTATCAGGCAAGTCTATAAAGAATGCAATCAAACAAACACTAACAACCCATACATATTTCAAAAATATGGAATGCCAAAACAAACTTAATACATAACATACAATAGCTAGACCTATTACCCACGGATATATGGTCTTCTTATGCAAAAGAACATTATCAAGATTGATTCCTATAATCAAACCTATTGCCACCCATATCATCTGAGAAGGAAATGACAAGCCAACCTCCTGCCTGACATTAGTGGCATACCATTCATATAATCCTCGCATATTTTCTGGTAGTAAATCTATACATGATACATATAGAGATATTAATAAAGCAATACATACTATTGCATATTTTCCTATGGTACGATAACCTACATATACAATCACTACAGAAACAAGCAATGCGGAGAGAAACCATGAGCCGGGAAATGTGGTACCAAATAACAAATCCTTTGCAAATTCAAGGCATCCTTCAGGGAAACCATCTGATATATATGGTCTTTTAAATATAACAAACCAAATATCAATAATCAGCCAACAAAAATACAGTATAGCTAAACGTTTACTGTATCTAACAAGCGGAGCGTACCCCCCCATTTACATTTGTTGACTTCTTAAATATCAACACACTTGAAAGAACAAAAAAGACAGGAACAGCTATACTCAATATAGGATTGAATACGGTAGTCAATATCTCTGAATGTACATTAGGTTTTACGTGTATCATAACTACAAATAAAGCCATAATGAATTTCAATAGGTCTAAGCCATTGTATGTTTTACTTTTCATCTAAATGAATTTATGTATTGTTTTAAAATCCTAAAATAGTCTCTGATATTAGCATTAATACCATATTTTTCACTTAACTTATTTATTGGCATTGACAAGGAATCCTTATAATAAGTATCACGTCCTTGAGGACGATCTGAGACATGCGATAGATTGTGATTTCCTGCTATCGCTTCCTCCAATGTGCGTTCTTCGTATTCTAAGTCCTCACATTCATTAAGCAAGGCCAATGCTTTTTCATTGTTTAACAACAAACAAGATATACCTTTATGTGTAGGATGATTGAATGGCTTCATTACTCCAAGTCCCCAATAGTCTGCAAGACTTATGTCACTAACACGTTCTGGTCGTGCGTATGCGCATGAATAACATGCCTCGCTAAACATCAATCCCTTTGTAAATGCCCTTAGATAATAAGCGTTTTTAGGAGATATTATTTTAGATTGAAATCCCCGATCGGTTGGGGATATCAATTGTCTTGACAATTGAAATCCCCAACCTTTAGTGAATCGGAAGCTGAAATCACGGCATTTTCCTTTTAATCCTATCTTCTCAATATAGGCATCAAAAGCCTTTTGCGATGGAACTCCATGACATATCACATCACAGGTATAAAGATTGTCGTACGACTTGTGCAAGAAGGTCAACAATCCCGCCACTTGACAAGGAGTACCCGTAAAAAGCACCTTACGACCTGTTTTCAATTCATTTCTAACTTGCTTATAAGTGTCACCCAAATAAGACTGAAGATATTTTGAGCCTTGTAATCTGGCAATATCTTTTTCATTATCTACTCCGATATGCTTTACTTGAAGATTGTCACACATGGAAGCACCGAATACAATACCACCCTGTCTGATTATTCTTCTTGCTATTACAGAGAAAGCACCTCCTGATGAGCTTTTTTCTCTATCAGAAAGATTCCTTGTCCAACAAGCATAAGTATGTATAGGCTTTTGGAATGAAAAAGTCGGATTCAGCCTGTGACATGCTTTCATACATGCACCACATTCCACACATTTCTCTCTGTCGATTTCTGGAACAACAAATCCATCCTTTGCTTCAACCATAGTAACACATCCTTTAGGACATGTTGTCTGGCAAGCATAACATTGTGTACAAACATCATGTTTGCATAATTCTATCTTATTCATCTTTCAATGCTTTTTCTAAATAGAGTTTTGAGTCCAATCGCAATTGGTTCAAAACAGCTTGCTCCTTTTCTACATTATAATTAGCATCAGACACTGTCGGATACTCATCCTTAACCGACAACACTTGCCTGTCAAGTCCAAGATTCTGCATAAGACTTACCTGTCTGCTGTCGCTTGCGTTCCTATCCTGTACAACAGTAAACACTGGCTTAGCATAGTTAACCGCAAAAGCCGTCCCATGAAATGATGTTGTCAAAACAATCTCCGCATCACGTATCAAAGCAAGAAAATCCTCAGGTGAAGCATCTATCTTATAAGTTGTATTTCCAACCGACAACTTATGTGGTGGTCTGGCCACTCGTACTATCTCATATCCAGTTTGCCTCTGTATATCCTTTGCCAACTCATCAACATAAGGAAAAGCATTAAATGTGTAGTTAAGAAAATAGCATAGTATATACTTCTTTCTTACTAAACGTTTTGGTGTCGCAATCTTGTTCCATTCATCCCTATTAAGCAAAAGCGTAGGATCTAAGACAACTGTAGCATCTTTACCAATAAGCGAGCGTATCACGTCAGCACCTGTGTTCTCTCTAACTGAAATATGCTTGTATCGACTTAATAGCTCTATGTATGCCTTCTTCAGTTCTTCAGGTATAGCATTAGAACCGATACTTGCAGCATATGAAATTCTCAGAGCATTGTCTGGTGCGAAATACAACATAAAGGCAGGGTCTCCATTACAATGTCGTGGACTCCATAACTGATCACTACCTGTAATATAAACATCGTAGGAAGGAGGATTTGCTGTAAAATCCTCCACCTGATGATATTTTTTATCAGAAAGATTCTGATATTTTTTCACAAACGAACTTATTCCTTTATGTTGCTTAATAAGTGACTTTGCAAATAAGGCTTTTATCAGTTTCGGTTCATTCGGTTGAGTATCAGAAACATTTGCATATTTATTATTCTGATGAAAATTATTGGGAAAATCATAGTCTATGATTTCCACCTTATAACCCAAATCTTCACACACCTTCTGCAACGCATAGGCCTGCAGGACCGAACCATAATTGTTTATTTTATGGATAGTTATTATTCCTATTGATTTCATATCTACTTTTTAAATTTATCAACAAATACATTATCAAGGAAACTATTCCATCTGTCACTTATCTTATCTTCAGAATACAATTCATTTACTTCTTGACCTACGATTGCCATTTCTTCAGTTTCTTCATGATGTAAAATTGTATATTCCATAGCTTCAGCAAGAGCTTTTGCATCACCTCTCGGTGTTAACAAACCATTTTCCTTATTTCTAATTAACATGGCAGCTCCCCCAGGAGAACAATCTGTAGAGATACTGGGTACACCAAGAGACATTGACTCAAGTAAAGCATTAGGAATACCCTCAAAATCCGAAGAAAGGATTGTCGCCCAAGCATTTTGAATTGCTTCTACAACATTACTTGTCTTTCCCATCAAATGAATATTGGGATTAGAAGCCGCCAATAGTTTGACCCTTTCTTCGTCTTCTCCATCACCATATATTTCAAGTTTAAAATTAGGATATTTAGCAGAAATGAAATTAAATGCTTCAATCATCAAGTCTTGCCTCTTTTGCTTTAGATCTAATCGACCTACTGCAACAAATGAATTACGAATATTACCACAGCGCTCCTCTGTTCTTTGCATCTGACGAATAGGATTTGGAATTACAACGGATCTATTCTGAATAGCCTTATCATAATAAGCCTGTGCCATTTGTGTTTGAAATACATAGCCATCGGCTTGATTGAAAGCCCAAGTGTTTAACAAGTTGACTGCTTTCGATTTTATACTTTTGTACCTATCGGCATAGTAAGGGTCTCCACGCTGCGAGAAAACGGCCTTCATTTTTGTACCATTTGCTGCAATTGCCATACGAAGAATGGATGGGGAAAGAAAAGCAACACCAAGGTCAAAACGATATGTCTTTATAAACTTGTGTAACCATTTTACAGTAGAAAAAGCATTGCCTTTCTCCCCCTCTAACGATTCTTGTCTTAGCTTTACTTGCGGATTTAGAGTTTGACATACCTTTTTGTCTCTATAAGTTAAGAAAGTAACATCATGTCCTTTCTTGGCACATTGATTGGCTACCCACACTATCATCTTGGACGCACCACCATAACCTATATTTGTATTTAAAAATAAGAGTTTCATATACCATATTATTTTTTCATTCGTTGATCGAGTAAATAACAGAAAAGCAACATAATTAATGCTGCCATAAATCGTATATAATCAACATATAAGTAAAGTATTACTCCACAGTAAGGAACAACAGCCAAAATAAAAATGCGAATAAAAGTTTGAACTCCAAAACATGAATGTTTATTTAATAAACTATTTGAAATTTTATAGAAAACGAAACAAAATGGAATAACCGCCCATTGTCCTAAATACAACATAATCGACCCCATAAAAGTATAGAATAAATTTACAAAATATCCCACCCTAGTTTCAACAAATAAACCAAAACTAACCGCACTAACAGGAGCCCCCCAATCAATATCAAAGAAATGAGTTGTAATAGGACACAATATACCCCAATTTAATAATGGAGTTTCATAATTATCCCAAAACCAACAAAAATTCAAATAGCTTTGTCCAAAATAATCAAAAAATGATTCAGCCGCACGATCCTCAAAGCGAGATAAAGTCATTATTATCAAATAAGTAGCCACCAAGGACAACATGCACGTACCTATTATTGCTGTATATTTTTTTATTTTTTTTGACAAATAAGGTCTAAATAACACATAGATAAAGATGAAATTAATAGTCCAATAAAAGAAAACAGACCTATCTATTCCTATAATACTAGCAATCAAACATCCAAAAGAACTTAAAAATAGTAATATATTAAAATATAACTTTTTTCTTAGAAAGGTGACACTATAAAAAAATAAAATAAATGACACTGGGGATAATGACATAATTGTCATAAATAAACTTGAAAGAGCGCGGAATGGACCTGAAAGAGAAGCTTGTGCAGTCCCCAAATCGCTACCAGCTTGACCACGTAACGTTCCTATTTCCTGTCCGAAGGCTAAGCGTAATAAAATATCATCCTTAAATAGAAAAATAGAAAAAACAAAGCCAATAATCAACATCCATGAAAGAAAATTAAAAACCCTTATATTAACCTTTGGAAAATCCCTTACTCGTGTACTATCAAAACGATAAAATGGTATAGTTACTAGTGTTATCATACTACAATATATAATAGAAGGCATAAAACTCGGATTTTTATCAGAATAATCTATTGAATTTTTCAATAAGTATATAGACAAAAATGCTGATACCATATATGCCCCTATAATACAAGCACTTATATCAACCCCTCTTTTACGTATAATATAAATAAAAACACATAAAAAATACAAAAAAGTAAAATAAGCCATTTTATAAAGAATCTATTTTAAACAACAAATTAATGGGCAACTTTTTTTCTTTAATTTCTTTAGAGTAAAAAACTTTATCGTTTATGAAGTCTAAAGAACTACATTCATCTATTAGATGAGTACTATCTAAATTTTTATATTCACCATATTTAATAGCTGAATTATTCGTCAGCAAATGTTTATTTAGCATTATTGCCTCCCATAATCTTGGTGTATATCCATCTGCATTCTCTTGCATTATTTCAAGAATACATTTGCTTTTTGCAGCATAAGCCAAATTCATTTCATATGATATTCGTTTATCATACACCAGTCCTTCACCGTCAATACGTTTATCTAAAGGTACACCCATAAGAAAAAACTTACACTTTAATCCTTGATTTTTACATCTTATATACGCTTTAAAAATTTCCGGATATCTTGTCTTACCTGCACCACAGAAATAGACATCAATATCCTCATCTACCTCAGGAAGTTTTGCAATATCGATTTTAGAGAAAGGAGTAGGATAATACTCCAGATTATATCGCTCGCAATCCCCTTTGTCATATGACAAAACCAAATCAAATCGCTTCTTATAAGATTCTATATCATAATAAGGCAAACTTGCTATAATATCCTGCATATACAATACAAGTTTCGCATTAGGATATTTCTTTCTGAGATAGTTCAGGTAACTAGTATTAATAACTGCAAATTGTGTTCCAAAGAAAATGAAACACAAAGGACGATTTTCTTTAAATGAATGAGGAAATAACCATGGATAAACCAACTTACCCAACGGAGTTCTTATTAATTTATTTACTTTCAAATTAAAGTTTACCCTTAATAAAAGCCGTTTGATTTTTGAGTTAATTCCGTCTATATAATTCCTAAAATAGACAACGTTTGGCATATTGAATAAATCAGAATATGCAAATTCGTAGAATCCAGAACCACCTGCAATTATATAATTATATTTAAAATTCATATTAATTAAATTTACGCAACAGCTTTGAAAGAACAGACTGTCTTTCTGACTGAGTCATTATTATATATAAGGAACATATTGTTATTAATAAAACAGAGACTAAACTTGTAGAAATCAAGCATATCCACCCATCCGTTACTTTTGCTATAAAATAAACGGGTAGTATAGATATTATCATTGTGAGAATAATATTCAACAATACAGTTTTACTATAGTTCAAAATATCAAAATGAGTATAAGATTTAACAAAATACAAGCCTATAAGCATATTGATAATTCCTCTTGTCATAATTCTACTTCCAAACACAAAAACAGGATTAATAGAACAAACAAGTAAAACATAACAACATGCAAGGTCTAATAGAAACGATAGAGATATGGCCGTCTGATAATATTTAATTTTTCCCGTTGCCGTTATGGTTGTATTATATACTCCTGTTGTTGCATCAAAAATCGTGCACACAAGTATTAACTGGCAAAACTCCTTTGTGTACATTGGAACATTATTTCCAAGCCATAAAGAAAGAATAAACCCCATATTAGTTATAAGAGGCAGTGCCATCAAATAGCAAAGCACAAAAGAAAACTTAGAAGAACGATTCATCAAAATATGCATAGATTCATACTCCTTTTGAGCATATAATTTGATGATTTGAGGAGTAAAAGCTGTGGAAAATCCATTTACAAACTTAGAAACAGCTATATTAACTTGGCTTGCAAAACCTAAAGCAGCATTGGCTATAAGTCCTACAAAATTATTCATCAGAAGATTTGTGCCCTGTTGAGTTGCTGTATTTGCACTTGAGCCAAGAAGAGTCCATCCTGAAAAAGATAAAATTCTCATGCTATACTCTTTATCCCATAACAGCTTGTATCGATAAGCATCAAATAGTCTATGAACGTAAATATAGTAACATAAAAATACAATAAAAGCTATAAATGCAACTGATGCTGAATAATAAATCAACGAATCACCAGGAGTAACCATCAGCAGAAATGCCATTCCTAATAATAAAACAGCTTCGAGTATTGACATATAGGCGTACATGGACATACGTTCATGAGCCACCACTATTGCATCATATGGTACACGAACTATTTGACAACAAAACACAATTAGAGCAAACTGATAAACCCACATAGCTGCAGCTTGTCGTTCTAAAGGAATGTCTGTCCAATGAGTTATTATCCACAATCCTACGGTTTCACCAAATATCAAACTTATAATTGCTATTATTATATGAATTGTCATACATACAGAAAAAACCTTTTGTAGGATTTTATTACTACTATGTTTTCCTAATTCATATGTAATAAAGCGACTTGTAGCTTTTGTCTGAGCAGCTTGAAAGAAACTCATCATAGTCACAATGCCGCCTGCTACATTATATATACCCAAATCTTTAGCTCCAAGCACTTGAAGCACAACACGAGATGTATATAAAGAAACAAGTAATACAACTATCGTTCTTATATATAAAAATATAGTGTTTTTAGCTATACGCTTATTATCATTGACTGATGACATTATCTATTCTATGGTCTTTAACTTTCACTTCCACTATACATATTCTCATAATACTTCTGATAATCCCCAGAAGTAACATTCTCAAGCCACTCCTCATTATCAAGATACCATTTTACAGTATTCTCAATACCTTCCTCAAATTGCAAACTTGGTTCCCATCCAAGTTCCTTTTGAAGCTTTGTTGAATCAATTGCATAACGAGCATCATGACCAAGACGGTCTTTTACGTATGTGATAAGGTTGAGGTCTTCACCTTCAGCACGACCAAGCAAGCGATCAACTGTCTTGATGACTGTCTTGATGATGTCGATATTCTTCCATTCATTGAAACCACCAATATTATATGTCTCAGCTATTTTGCCCTCATGGAAGATAAGGTCAATAGCACGTGCATGGTCTACTACATACAACCAGTCGCGCACATTCTCACCCTTGCCATAAACTGGAAGTGGTTTACGATGGCGGATATTATTGATAAAGAGAGGTATCAACTTCTCCGGGAACTGATAAGGTCCGTAGTTGTTTGAGCAGTTGGTCACGATTGTAGGCATACCGTAAGTATCATGGAAGGCACGTACAAAATGGTCAGAGCTTGCCTTTGAAGCAGAATAAGGAGAATGAGGATTATACTTGGTTGTCTCATAGAAGAAGTTCTCACCGTAAGCAAGGTGATGCTCCTCAGAACTTGCCTTTGTAGTAAAAGGAGGCTTTATTCCTTCTGGATGAGTCATCTGCAATGCTCCATATACCTCATCTGTAGAGATATGATAGAAACGCTTGCCTTCATATTTCTTTGGCAACGACTCCCAATAAAGCTTGGCAGCCTGAAGGAGTGTCAATGTACCCATAACGTTTGTGCGGGCAAATGTGAATGGATCCTTGATACTGCGGTCTACATGACTCTCGGCAGCAAGATGAATAATGCCATCTACATGCTCATCCTGCATTAACTGATAGAAAGCGTCAAAGTCGCAAATGTCCATCTTGACAAACTTATAGTTGGGCTTGTCCTCAACGTCCTTGAGATTAGCAAGATTGCCAGCATAAGTCAACTTGTCAAGGTTGATGATTTTATACTCAGGATACTTGTTTACAAAAAGTCTTACTACGTGTGAGCCAATGAAGCCTGCCCCACCTGTGATTACGATTGTACGCTTATATTGTGTCATGTTTTTTCTGTTTTAAACGTTAATGTTCGTGCAATTGTACGTTAATTATTCGATAATGATCTTTTAATCGAACTCTGGATAGAGGTTCATGTCAATAGAGAAAGGACTGTCGAAGTCTTTCAGTAGCTCATGCTTTGTGTCCTTTTCACTTAGGATAGCATTCTCTGTAGGAATCTGCCAATCAATACCAAGACTGTCATCAATGATGCTGATGCCACCATCTGCCTGTGGAGCATAGAAGTTGTCGCACTTATATTGGAATACTGCTATCTCTGACAATACAGCAAAACCATGAGCAAAACCTCTTGGCACAAAGAACTGACGATGATTGTCCTCTGTTAATTCTACTGCCACATGCTGCCCGTATGTAGGACTTCCCTTACGGATATCAACAGCCACATCAAGCACTCTGCCTTTTACGCAACGAACCAACTTACTCTGTGTAAATGGAGGACGCTGGAAATGCAAACCTCGCATCACACCATAGCTTGACATACTCTCGTTGTCTTGTACAAAGTTTATTTTACGTACCTTCTCTTCAAACTCTCTCTGCGAAAAGCTCTCGAAGAAATATCCACGGGCATCCTTGAACACTTTTGGCTCAATGATTACCACTCCATCTATTGCTGTCTTTATTACTTCCATCTTCTATTTTAGTTCTGTAGGTTGTTAATACATATTTTTAATGAATCGATCCAATACGGCACTTTCACTCCAAATGTCTCCTTTATCTTGCTCTTGTCCAATACCGAATATGCAGGACGCTTAACCGGACTTGGATATTCTGCACTATAACATGGATTTATCTCACATTCATTATGACCACTATACTCGGCTATCATCTTTGTAAAGTCGAACCATGAGCACACACCCTCATTTGAAAAATGATAAATGCCTGTTTTTGAATACTCAGACGAAGTGTTTTCCTTTTTATAATCCTCTATTATTTCCTCAATAGCCATGGCAAGGTCGTAAGCGTAAGTAGGAGTGCCACACTGGTCGAACACAACCTTTAATGCAGGTCTTGTGGCAGTAAGATTGAGCATTGTCTTGCAGAAGTTCTTGCCAAACTCAGAATAAAGCCAAGCAGTACGGATAATGACGTGCTTAACATCTGTTGCCATGATCTTCTGCTCACCATGAAGCTTCGTTGTGCCATACACACCAGTTGGAGTACCTTTTTGGTCTTCCTTGCAAGGAGTATTGTATGGTTCCTTGCCAAATACATAATCTGTTGAAATCTGCACAAGCAGACCGTTTGCCTCTTTCATTGCCTTGGCAAGATTCTCTGGTGCATCTGCATTTAGCTTTTCTGCAAGGGCAGCAAGCTTTTCGTCAGTCTCGCAAGCGTCCACATTTGTCCAAGCTGCACAGTTGACAATAACATCTACATTGTTCTCACTCAGCATCTTTCTGATAGCCTCCAAATCAGTAATGTCAAGGTAAGTTGTTTCGACACCTTCAATCTGGTTTACATCAGTAAAGATATAATTGTCTGCGGAATGCTTGGCAATGATACGCATCTCATTACCAAGCTGTCCGTTAGCTCCTGTTACAAGTATGTTCATTTTTCTAACTATAAATTTGGATTTCCGGTCTGCTTTATCTCATCAATAACCTTAAGCAGATACTGACCATATTGATTCTTTAACATTGGCTTTGCTAATTCACGCATACGCTCCTCGTCTATCCATCCCTGGCGATAAGCAATACCTTCAAGACAAGCTACCTTTAATCCCTGACGCTTTTCCAACACCTCTATATATGTAGAAGCCTCTGAAAGGGAATCGTGTGTGCCTGTATCAAGCCAAGCAAAGCCACGTCCAAGGGTCTGCACCTTAAGTTCATTATCACGCAAGAACCACTGGTTTACTGTTGTTATCTCGTATTCTCCACGTGCCGATGGCTCTATCTTGCTTGCCACATCCACCACCTTATTTGGATAGAAGTAAAGACCTACAACAGCATAGTTGCTCTTAGGATGCTCTGGTTTCTCTTCTATTGATAGGCAATTTCCTTCCTTATCAAACTCAGCCACGCCATAACGCTCTGGGTCGTTCACCCAATAGCCAAATACTGTAGCCTTTTTCTCTTCCTCTGCAGCACGTACAGCCTCTTTAAGTTTGGCAGAAAAACCATTGCCTTGGAATATGTTATCTCCAAGAACAAGACATACACTATCGTCTCCAATAAACTCCTTGCCAATAGTAAATGCCTGTGCAAGTCCATCAGGAGACGGCTGCTCGGCATAAGTGAAGTGTACTCCATAATCAGAGCCATCACCAAGAAGGCGTTTAAAGCCAGGAAGGTCGTAAGGAGTTGAGATAATAAGTATATCGCGAATGCCAGCAAGCATTAGCACACTGATAGGATAATACACCATTGGTTTGTCATAAATAGGCATGAGCTGTTTGCTGGTGCCCTTGGTAATGGGGTACAAACGTGTACCGCTACCACCTGCTAATACTATACCTTTCATTTTAATTAAGTAGCATTTATGTTTACTTGACTTTATAAATTAGACTTTCTATTTGAGCTTACGATAATACTCCGCATACCATTCTGCGAAGAGTCTTAATCCCTCTCTCAAACTTGTATTTGGCTTAAATCCAAGATCTTGTTCCAAAGGTATTGTATCAGCATAGGTTACTGGCACATCTCCTGGTTGCATAGGTACAAGTTCCTTGTGAGCCTCAAAATCATAGTCTTTTGGAAGGACACCTGCACGTACAAGCTCTTCTTGAAGGATGGTTACGAAGTCAAGGAGGTTTTCGGGGGAGTTGTTGCCGATGTTGTATACCTTGTATGGAGGGATAGGAAGACCGTCCTCACCATTTTGTTTTTCGGGAGCATGCTGCATGATACGAACTACTCCTTCTACAATGTCATCTACAAAAGTGAAATCACGCTTGCAGTTGCCATAATTGAAAATCTTGATGGTTTCGCCTTTAACGAGTTTGTTGGTGAAACTGAAGTATGCCATATCGGGACGACCAGCAGGACCGTAGACTGTAAAGAAGCGAAGGCCTGTAGAAGGAATGTTATAGAGTTTGCTATAGGCATGAGCCATAAGCTCGTTACTCTTTTTTGTGGCTGCATAAAGCGACACAGGATTATCAACTTTGTCATCAGTTGAATACGGAACTTTCTTGTTACTGCCATAAACAGATGAAGAGGATGCATACACAAGATGCTCTACCTCGTGATGACGACAAGCTTCAAGGATGTTGTAGAAACCGATAAGGTTGCTCTGGATATAAGCATCGGGATTAGTAATACTATATCGTACACCTGCCTGGGCAGCGAGGTTTACAACAACAGATATATTGTTTTCTGTGAAGATTTTATCTACTGCTTCTTTGTCTGCAATAGAGGCGTGTACAAAAGTCCAGTCCCGTTCCAAAGCCTCTATTTCTTTCAAACGTTCATACTTGATGTTGACATCATAGTAGTCGGTAATTGAATCAATACCGATAACCTTAATGTTCTTAACATCGTGGAAAAGACGCTTTACAAGGTTGCCGCCTATAAAACCAGCTGCACCTGTTACAAGAACCGTCTTGCCTTCTAAGTTTACATTATATTCTACCATCTCTTAGTCTCTTCTAAATATATCGCGCGTATAAACTTTCTCTTCTACATCCTTTAGGCAGTCATCAAAGCGGTTTGCGATAATTGCCTTGCTCTGTTCCTTGAACTCATCAAGATTATTAATAACCTTGCTGCTAAAGAAGGTTGTACCATCTTCCAATGTGGGTTCGTAGATGATTACTTCTGCCCCCTTTGCCTTAATGCGCTTCATAATACCTTGGATGGCAGACTGACGGAAGTTATCTGAGTTAGACTTCATGGTCAAACGATATACGCCAATCACGCAATTGTGTTCTTTGCTTGCATCCCACTGACCATTTTCTGCATAATATCCAGCTTTACGCAATACAGCATCAGCGATGTAATCCTTGCGAGTCTTATTTGATTCAACTATGGCAGACATCATATTCTGCGGTACATCTTGGTAATTAGCGAGGAGCTGCTTGGTGTCCTTAGGCAAGCAATAGCCACCATAACCGAATGAAGGGTTATTATAATGTGTGCCGATACGTGGGTCAAGACCTACACCTTCGATAATTGCTTTTGAGTCGAGCCCCTTTACTTCTGCATAAGTGTCAAGTTCATTGAAATAGCTAACTCGAAGGGCGAGGTAGGTATTAGCAAAGAGTTTTACAGCCTCTGCTTCCTTCATGCCCATAAAGAGGGTGTCGATGTTTTCTTTGATGGCACCTTCCTGCAAAAGTGCAGCAAAAGTTTTGGCAGCTTCAATCAACATATTAACATCAGTTACAGATTCTATTGCCTTGTTCTCAGCCTCAAATTCTGGCTTGTTGATGATCTTGGGGTAACCAACAATGATACGGCTGGGGTAGAGGTTATCGTAGAGGGCTTTGCTCTCACGAAGGAACTCAGGAGAGAAGAGGAGGTTGAACTTCTTTACTCCTTTTTGGGCATACTTCAAATAGAGGTTACGTGTATAGCCAACCGGGATGGTTGACTTGATGACCATTATGGCATCAGGATTAACCTCCAACACCAAGTCGATTACTTCTTCTACATGAGTAGTATCGAAGTAGTTCTTTACTGGGTCGTAGTTGGTAGGAGCTGCTATAACCACAAAATCAGCATCCGCATAAGCAGATTTGCCATCAAGAGTGGCTACAAGGTTCAAAGGCTTTTCAGCCAAATACTTTTCGATATAATCATCTTGGATGGGTGAAATCCTATTGTTAAGTTTTTCCACCTTTTCAGGAATTACATCTACAGCTGTTACATGATGATGTTGAGATAGCAATGTAGCTATGCTCAGTCCCACGTAGCCTGTACCAGCTACTGCGACTTTGATGTCTTTAAAATCACGCATATTTTTTGGATTTAGTTTTCTCAATATGATTATGTGTTTTCAATTAAATTATCTTGCTCACACTTACATTGTCAATCGCATGTTGATAAATATCCTTGGTCATTTTCAAGGAGGGTACAACGGACAGATTGCAACGTGTAGCTATTAGTTTCATGGCTTTTGTGATATTTTCACGAACCCTTCCGATTTCTCGACTTTCCACTATCTTGTCGTCGGATTTGATAATAGAAAATAGGTAGTCGGTGGTCGATGGATAGCGGTCGGCTATTGCTTGCATGGCTGTGTCCCATTGTACCGTGATGATGGGTGGGGTGAGTACATGTGAGGTGTAAGTGAGCGTGAAGCCTTTGATGTCGCTTTTCCTAATATGGGCCAAGTCTGTAAAACTTATTCCTCGACAATAGATGCTGAAGAAGAACATGTCACGGGCAAAAGTCTGTGACATGGAGTCTGATAGGTCGGCATAACGCATCCTGCGCAATTCTTCCTCCGTAAGCAACTCGCACTTCTGTTTGTATGGCAAGGGCAACTTTATGCCACTCAGCAACGGCAGATGTGGGGCAATGGCTTCTTTCTCCGCTTCTTTGTAGAGGGTATGAATCTGGTACAAATAGAGACAGACGGTTGATTCCTTGCGCCCATTGGCCTTTAGCCGTCCTTTGAACTGTGTCATCATTTTTGGTGACAGTTCGTCGAACGTCAATTCTTCTTTGCCTAAGAATTTGGACAGGCATTTGAGTGCCGCACCACGGTTATTGGCGACATCACATCTGCCAGCTGCTTTGTCTTTTTTTATTTTTCAACAAGAATACGAAAAGAAATCATTTTTCATCTTGTGAAAAACAATGGTGAGTGGATTATTCTGCTATTTCAAAATCCTCATTATGCACATCGTTGATAGCTACAGCATAGCCACCGAAGTCCATAACGAGTTGACGATTTTTCAATATACGCACTACATAGCCGACTTGTCCTGCCATGATCCCTGTTAATACGCGTAGCTTTACATGGTCTTTGGCAAACTTCACAAACGGATCACGCAAGAAAGTAATACGTTCTGGTTCTGATTCCATCACTTGCATAAAGGGGCGCATTACGCTGTCTTTAATGGAAGCTGGGGTTCCATCCATACAATTGTTTACAAGGTGATATCGTGGAAAGTTTTTTTGGAGAAAGACTTTAAGCTTATCTGTCTCTCCTTGCAAAAACACAAGACCGCTGACACTTGGCTTTTCTTCTTTTACAACGCCTTTGCCATTTGGTTTACGCTTATAAGTGATGGTACGATGGATAAAACAATTAGGTTTGAAATCGCCTTCTAACTTGACGGTTTCAAGTGTTTTTTCAAATTTTTCTGCCGCAAAATGTTGGATAAAGAGATATCCCCATGGCGTTCCTTCTTCTTCACTATCGGACATTCCTTCTACTTTTCGAACCGATTTTTCATCAGACCGAATAACGTGGATGCCCTTTGGTAAACGCTTGTTGTTATACATATCATTTACGTCGGCTGTAGAAGAAGAAAGTGAGCTGACCTGCGTCATTTTCTTGTCTACTTTATGTCACTGTTGGCTGTCATCACTTGGGATGACTGTGCCAGATTTACAATAACATTGTTCATAAAATCATACTATTAAACTGTATGTTTGTCCAGTCTGAGAGGAGTGTCAATAGTTCTGGCTTTACCCTCTCATTTGGCTTGGTGTCTCTATCCGTTCATCCGTATTTTGCACGTCAAAATACGAAACGTGCTACAAAGGTACATTTTTTCTTGCATTTATTATCATCTTCTCCCGAAAATCTTCCGCCATTTTGCGATTTCACGTAGAAATGTTTAATAAATCTAGACCTATAGGTCAAATTGCAGGATAGCATATAGCGCGAAGCCTTATATACACTACATTTACAAGCATTTGAGAATAATAAGAAATCATTCAAATACACAAAAGCAAATGTCCTGTATGTGGTTCCGCGCAAACAGTAAAGAACGGTAAGCGTAAAGGAATTCCAACATACAAATGCCAAGCTTGCGGTTATCAGTTCCGTAACTCCACGATTCCCTCAAATGATGAGATATGGAATTTGTACATGGAAGGCAAACAAACCATTTCGGAACTCTCGCATCGCTTTGGCGTAAGTGAATCAACAATCAAGCGTCGACTGAAAGATATCAGCAAAAGTTGGGAACAGCCAACCATTGAAGGTTGTGGTTATGTCCATATGGACGCAACTTACTGGGGGGGGCGCAGCTGGGGTGTTTTGCTAGCATTCGACGAGCATAGTGGCTTTCCCCTCTATCTTGTCTTTATCGAGAACGAAACGGCAAGCGACTATGAGAAAGCGATAAGAAGCATAGAGGAACGTGGCTATACGATCTTTGGCATTATCATAGACGGCAAGAAAAGCCTCTTTACCCTCTTCTCTGACTATCAGATACAAATGTGCCAGTTTCACATGAAGCAGGTAATCAGACGTTATCTCACACAGAATCCAAGGCTTAAGACAACGCGAGAACTTAAGGGCCTATTGGACACGTTGACTGTTTCCTCTGGGAGGGACTTCAAGATCAACTATGCCCAGTGGAAAGAAAAATGGAAAGACACGCTTGTAAAGCGCTCTCTGCTGAAATGTGGAAAAAACCTATACTCACAAGCGCTTGCGTTCTGCGATACACAGCTTGGATTTCTATATGCCATACCTCTTTGCGTTTCAAAAAGAAAGTTGTGAAGGCATGCCAAATACGAACAACAAGATAGAGGGAACTTTTACCAATCTGAAGAAAAGGCTGAACGTACATAGCGGTATGACGGAGATGAGTCGCAAGCGACTCATTAGTGGGTTTTTCTTGGCATTGGCAGCAACTCATGGCATAAGAAAGCAGGACCCCTCAAGTGAAGAATCCTGCTAATGGCTTATGCCTTTCGTTGTGCGCGGTCCTATTCCTCATGAAGTTGCACCCCTGCAGAGCTTCACTACGCTTCAGACCGCTTTACAAAGATAGCGACAATGTGGAATAGGACCGCATTGGGAAGGCGATTTTTCATCCTGCAATTTGACCTATAGAGAAAAAGTAGGTCTAAAATATCCTGCAATTTGACCTATACGCCCAAAATATATAGGAATGCGGCCATTACAAGAATATCGTTCATTCTTGGAGCTTACATTTATGCTAATTTAT
>ULOM01031556.1_pt1 | contig 30985 bp, 18 predicted proteins | sample 1952561 | NCBI WGS metagenome assembly ULOM01 (sample SAMEA4835602, study PRJEB28245) | human gut metagenome | biome: gut microbiome; material: fecal sample | place: Denmark | collected 2008
TCTTGCGGGCGTCGCCTCCGGCAAAGCGGAACAGTGCTTCGGTCTCGACCACCTCCACCTTGCGTTGCTTCAGTTCTCTGTCGCAAGTGACGGCGCGATGCAGCAGCTCGTTCAAGTCGGTGTCTGTCAGCGGCTTCAGCACGTAGACCTGCGCTCTCGACAGCAGCGGGCGAATGATTTCAAACGACGGGTTCTCGGTGGTGGCGCCAATCAGCGTGGCTGTGCCTGTTTCCACGGCGGCAAGCAGCGAGTCCTGTTGCGACTTGTTGAAGCGGTGGATTTCGTCGATGAAAAGGATTGGGCGGTGCTGGCTGAACATGCTCGAGGCGTCGCGTTTGCATAGCGTCAGCACGTCGCGCACGTCCTTCACTCCGGAATGCACGGCGGAGAGCGTGTAGAACGGAGCCTGCACCTGAGAGGCGATAATCTTGGCGAGTGTGGTCTTGCCAACGCCTGGAGGTCCCCACAGGATGAAAGAGGAGATGTGTCCCGACTCAATCATCTTGCGGAGTATGCATCCTTCTCCGACGAGGTGTTTCTGTCCGATATATTCATCGAGCGACTTCGGTCGCAAGCGTTCTGCTAAAGGTTCGAAAGTCATGTCTGTACAACGGGTTTAAAGTTTCACACACTTCACGATTTTGTCGTCGATTGCCGCCACGCTTTTGCGCGCCTTGTAGTATGCCGTGCGCGACGAGAATCCCGACTCTTCGGCAATTTCCTCCTGTTTTGCCGCCGGATGCGCCTCCTTGTAGAGGGCGGCGTGCTGCAGGCGGAACATGTTCACGAGGTTGTAGTATCCCAGTTGGGTTATGTATTTGCTTGCGGCGTTGACTTTGCCTTTCGGGATTTCTGACAGCACTTCCGATTTCTGCAGATGCGGCTCGCGGTAGCGGCGGAGTATTATTGACAGCACTTCGTCCCCGATGGCGTCTATTTCCGACGGCGAATCGGTCGTGGCGGTGTCCTTGCTGCCGTCGTTTACCGGGTCGGGCTCCTGTTTGTTTGTAAACAGCTGTTGCGGGTGCAGGATTATGTACAGCATGTAGATCATCGCTGCCGACGTGATGAGGTCGACGGCGAGTTTGCACCAACGGCTGTCGGAGACAAATACAGCCCACATCAGTGCAATCCAGCAGAGCGGCAGGTAGAGCACCAGTTGGGCGAATCTGTAGGGGAAGTCCTCCACGTTTGAGTAGTTGTCGGTGTTGAATTTGTCGATTGTGCGTTTCAGCTGGTTGGTGATGTGCACCGACAGCGTTGAGAACAGCAGGCTGAAGCCGCCCATCGTAGCCATCAGAGGCGTTCCGGCGTCGGTCAGGACGTGTCCGCCCATTGTCAGAGCTATTGCGAGCAGCGACAGGAGCAATGCAAATGCAGAGAATAGATATGTTTTCAGCAGAATGCTGTCGCGCATCCGTTTCCGAAAGAAGTAGCTGCTGAACAGGGTTGCCATACAGACGGGATAGAAGATTATGCCGAAAATTTTCACGTATGTCCAGTAGTCGGGAGTCGTCGGACTCAGAACGTATGGGAATTCAAGCGCGATGGCGATGTAGAAGAACGACACCAGGCGGCGGGCAGGGTAGTGGAAGTCGCCATTTTCGTTGAACGGACGGCACATGTGATTCCATCTGACAATTCCGCAGACAACGCCGGTGATGATGAAAATCAGGCAGGCGTAGGCGTATAATTGGATGTTCGACAGATTGTGTTCCATTTTTCAGAATGATAAATAATCGCGCAAATTTACATATAAATAGTGAAACTTGGCGTCTGCGCAAAACAAAAAAAACCGGAACTGCTGTTCCGGTTTTTCTATAACGTAGGTTTTGGATGCTGCTACATGTTCATGCCGCCGTCCACTTGGATAACCTGTCCCGACACGTAAGAAGACATGTCGGAAGCGAGGAATGTGGCGATGTTTGCAACGTCCTCCGGAGTGCCGCCGCGGCGCAATGGAATTTTCTTGCACCATTCTTCCTTGATTTCGTCAGAGAGTTTGGCTGTCATGTCGGTGATGATGAAGCCAGGAGCGATGGCGTTGGCGCGGATGCCGCGAGAGCCGAGCTCCTGAGCCACCGACTTAGCCAAGCCGATCATGCCGGCCTTTGATGCAGAGTAGTTTGCCTGACCGGCGTTGCCGTGTACGCCAACAACCGATGCCATGTTGATGATAGAGCCTGTGCGCTGGCGCATCATCACTGGAGTCACTGCGTGAACGAAGTTGAACGCAGACTTCAGGTTGACGCCGATCACAGCGTCCCATTGAGCCTCCGACATACGCATCATCAAGCCGTCTTTTGTGATGCCGGCGTTGTTTACGAGGATGTCGAGACGGCCGAAGTCCTTCACCACTTCAGCCACCACGTTGTGGCAAGCCTCGAAGTCGGCTGCGTTTGAGGCGTAACCTTTAGCCTTTACGCCGAAAGCTGCTATTTCTTCTTCTGTTTTCTTTCCGTTTTCGTCGATTACCAGGTCGGTGAACGCGATGTCGCAACCCTCAGAAGCGAACTTCAATGCAATTGCTTTTCCGATACCTCTTGCTGCACCTGTGATGAGTGCAACTTTTCCTTCCAATAATTTCATAACTGTATAATTAAAAAGTTGTTATTTAAAATTCAAATGTCCGGCACGCGCTTGTCACTGCTTGATGCCGTATAAAATAAAATCACTCAGATAGTCGCGCAGCTTGTCTTTCTCTATGCCCAGCTCGCGGAAGTTCTCGCGGATGTAGGGCACGTCGAGACCCTGCAGACACAGAATCATCACCATGGCCGTCTTGTCGACGTGCTTGATGCGGAAAATGCCGCTGTCGACGCCTTCCTGAAGTATAGTTTCGAGAATGTGCACTTCCTTGGGGCTTGTGGCTTTGCGGGCGCGCTCCACCTTGCGCACATCGCGGAAAAATCCGGCGCGCAGCGAGCCGTTGCGATGCACGAGGTCTTTCATCGCGTCGAAGCGCTGGAAAATGAATTCCATCAGCTTTTCGTCGGCGGGAATCTGAAGTTTCGCTATCTCGCTGAGCTTGCTCAGCACCTTGTCGCTTTCAGTCTCTACCACAGCGTTGTAGATGTCGCGCTTGTTTTTGAAATAAGTGTAGATGGTGCGACGTCCCTTCTCGGCGGCGATGGCGATGTCGTTCATCGTCGTGTTTTCGATGCCCTTGTGGGCAAAGAGCTGACGGGCAATGTCGATTAGTTTATCTCTTGTTTTCACCATATTTACTTTTTGTCTTCAGACTGCACAAATGAAGATTTTGTGTGCGAAATTAATCATATTATTTCAGAGAGGCAAAAAATATCGGTGTAAAATGAGGTGCGCGGATTGAAAATGGCGATGAAAAGTCGTGGAAACCAGCATCTTGCGCGGGTTTGAATCTTTGTGCGCGTCCGCTTGCCGTATCCGGCGCTTTTCTGCCCGTCGCTGCGGTTAGGATAGTTTGATTGACACCGAACGGTTGAGACCTTAGGCTCTGTTTATGAAAGCCTGACGGCTTGCCGTAACGCCCAACTATTCATTCTTATTTCTTATAACAACTTTATATTTAGCGCATGAGAGGTCAAACGACGATTCAATGTTCCCATTCTCTTGACTATAATGAGGACAGGAGTCGGCAGAGTAAACTATTGGTTGTCTTGGCAGATTATATTCCTCGTAAAGTTTACATATCCGTCCATAATATAAATCCCTTTTGAGGAATCTACATATTAAGCAATTCTTCAATTGACGACCATGTTTAGTCAATTGGGATAGCCCCCAAGCAAAGTCGAATTTTTTGGAACAAATAATATAATCAGCCTCTTTCGGAATTATAGTTTGCTCATCTTCGTAGCATCTACATTGCTCGTACTTGAAATGACCATTTGGCAGTACATAAAGGTAAAACTTATAGCCAAACAAACCATGCTCATCTTCACTCTCAAAATTTTGCGGTGGCATGGTGTGCGCCTTGTTGAAATTGAAGAAGATGTTATTAGGCTTTTCATCACGGAAATAGTACATATCAGAAGTGCGCATGCCGGCAATCTGTAATGAGTTGCAAATGGCTTCAATATCCTCTTCGGAGTTGATTTTCATTTCTATAATCCGAACGCCGTCACCAATTTTCTCTTGTGTAGATTTATGAGATACATAAATTTCAAGAAGTATCGGTGGCCGATTTCTTGTAGTAGAAGATGATAGTAACAAATCAGCCCTGAAATTTTTGTAGACAACCTCTTCTTCACATGTATCATACCATTTTTTGAGGTCGAAACTCATATATTGAATGGTTCTACATTCCTTGCAGTCGGCGACATCGCAGTCAAATTTATCGCAATGCACCGGCACGTCATACTGAATATAAAAATGGGGATTGTTGTCAAACGCAGCTTTTATTCTCGCTTTGGCAATCTTATGCAAGTATGTTTCATAGTTGCAATTTTGAAGATTGGCTTTGTGCGTAAAGTGCCATTTGCGAATTTTACCCATGTGCGGTGTCATTTCCCCACCACAATATGGGCAAGTGTACATTCCACCACGTACAGCAGTATTAACGTGGATAAGCGTATTATCCTCGTTAATAGCATAGCTGTAGTTTTGTTTGGTGGTAGGAGTCATATTTATTCCATTGTCAGTACTTTGGTTGATTCTTCTCCGAATTGGGAGATTACTCGCACTGCGATGCGGCGACCGGGGCGACGCTCAATGGCTTCGCTGCGGAAGTCGTAGAGGGTGTCCCAAAGGTCTTCATTGAACACAAGGCGTAGTGTGGCTTCTGCCTTTTTCTTGGTTTGCTTGGGTGCTGCACTTTGCAAACCTTTGCGCCATGCGTCAAACTCTTTCTTCGTACCGCCGCAGAAGCGAATACCGCGCACGATGAACTGCTCACCGTTGTAGTCGTCGTCGATTTCCCAATAGGCGATGTCCTCTACCGAGCGAGGTTTCACCACGTCTTTAATAGGGTCGTAGATGTCGAGACCCTGGATTTCAACGTGTACGGTTTTGCCGTCGCCGTTGTCAACAATGGCGATGTCGGGCTCACCAATGGTGATGAACGCACCTGCACCTTTGTCTTTCTTCAGCAATCCCTCTTGCATAAGGTCGTCGTGCATACGCACCTTGCTGACGATGAATGTGCCGAGGTTGTAGTCTTTCTCGTTAATATTGTCCTCAAACGAGAAACCGAGGATAACCAACCACGACGCACCCTCGTTTTGCGCCACAGGGCGAAACTCTTTGAGAGCCTTGGTAACGGCACGTTTGCTCACTGAGCCAAACTTCGGACCGATGTGGAAATAAGCCAAACGCTCCTTGCCCTCGGCATCCTTGTAGTAGCCTTTGGCATTAAGGTATGGGTTGGCAATCGGCTCGATGTTGTAGAACACAGCCTGCTCATTTTTCGCGCCATTGCGAATGCCCGAAGCCTTGAGATGCGAAAAAATGCGGTCTTGGAACGCCGACATTTCTTCCACCTCGTTACTGTCAAGGTCGGCAGGGTCAACCACGTTGAAACTCTGCAAAGTCTCAACCGTGAACGGACCACTCACACGAATTTTCTTCTTATCCTCTTTTGGTTGGTCGTAGAGGATTTCCTCGTCAGGCTCAAGGTCGTTGGCAAGTGATTTCAGCGTTATGTGCGGCACAGTCTTATAAACGAAACCTTGACGGATATTTCCGTTTTCCTTATCAAATAGTTCATAGTAAGGGTAAACCGCAGTAGTCAGTCGCTTTTTTGCGATATTAAGAGCGATACGTGATGTGTCAATAGTAATCCAACGACGCCCCCATTGCTCTGCAACAAAGGCAGTAGTGCCACTACCACAAGTTGGGTCAAGGACTAAGTCGCCTGGGTCTGTACACATCAGCATACAGCGTTGGATAGGGAGTAATGCCGTTTGAACTGTGTATTGCTTATCTTGTGCTGGAGCTGTATCATACCAAGGGCTTGTTATTTTTGCATAAGGAAAATCTTCATGCTTCAAAACATATCTAGGAAAATCTCCTTCAACAAAGAGACGCCCCATACGACCTAATTTTTCTAACTTATCTTTGCTTGTAATCCAGCACTGTCCTTGTGTGGGATGAAATATTTTTCCCTCGAACTTAAAATCAAATACGTTTGTTTCTGAATAAGATGGAGCCCATTGTGAAACTGTACCAAAGACATTTTTTGTCTTTAGAGTGTAAGCATAATCAGCCCTTTCTTCTTTAGTGAATCGTCTTAAAATGCCATTTTCTTCAACTCCTGTCCATCTACCAGATGGATTTGGTGTTGTTCGTTTATAAAGCTGTCTATACTTTATATTATTGATATCTTTTGCATACCAAATTATAAAATCACACATACATTCAAGAGTCTTTGAACCAAGTGGCATAAGTTTTTTCCTAAATGGAACGAGGCTCACAAAGTTTTCGCTTCCGAACACTTCATCCATAAGGTTGCGGACAAGGTGCACGTTATCGTCCGAAATTTGCACGAAGCAAGAACCGGATTCTGTGAGCAGTTCACGAGCAAGCACAAGACGGTCGCGCAGATAGCTGAGATAACTGTGTATGCCGAGTTCCCATGTATCGCGGAACGCCTTAATCATTTCAGGCTCACCGCTAAGGCTCTCGTCATTGTCCTTAACGTCGCGGTTGTTGAGTTTCATCTGCCAGTTTGAGCCATACTTTATGCCGTATGGCGGGTCGATATACACCATTTGCACCTTGCCCGCCATTCCCTCGCGCTGAAGCAGCGAGTTCATCACGAGCAGCGAGTCGCCTTGGATAAGGCGGTTGCGCCAATCGGCATTGTGCTGGTAGTAAGATGTGACGCGCTCCAGTTCGTCGTCAAATATTGTAGGCAATTCGTTGCCGAAAAGCGACATCTGCACCTTTGCGCTTGCGTCCTCACGGATTGAGTAGAGCTGATTGATGAGCATTTCAGGGCGAATCTCTTCGTGGCGATAGAGCGAGCGAGTGTCGATGCGCAAATCGGGCGACTGTGTTTCTTCGCTGTCGTTTTGGTATTTACCGAGCCAATAGAGTTCGGGGTCGCGACCACGGTTAAACTCGTTTTTGAAAGTGCGGTATCGGCCCTCGGTCGACATTTCTTCAGCAGCCATTGATTCCTCGCCGGCAAGTTCGGTGGTAGGAATGGCGGCACGACGGTCGTCGTTGTGCTTGATAGCCCCTACAGGGCCTTGTGTATTATTGTTGAAACTCATAGGGAGTTGATTTTAGCGATTAGCGTTGGTTTAATGTTGTCAATATCGTCAATCTCAATGAAATCCCACGTGCCGTATTCGCCGAGATTGTTGGCAGCCGGCACCCAGAATTGAGTGGTGTATTTGCGTTTGAGGTCCTTGTGGCCGTTTCGGTCGTTGGAGTATCCTGAAATCTCAATGATGAGATTCACTTCGCGACCGTCGGGGGTGTTGACCACTGCAATGAAGTCAGGCACATAGTTGTGCTCTGTGCTTCCGTCAATGTAAGGTATCTTGAAATCAAGGAAGTGATTCTTGACATAACGCACCACAGAGGGTAATTCTTCGAGAGTCTTGGCAGCAATCTGCTCCCACGAGTTGGTGTCAGCCACCACGAAATTAACGTGGCTCTTGGTGGTGGGATAAACAGGTTTTGTCGTTGCGCCAAACACATAGCGAGTGCTGCCCGCAGGATTATAGTAGTTGAGAATTGCTTTGATTTTCTCGCTGTCGGAATTGGCACGACGGATGCCCTCATAGATTGAGGTGGCAGTCTCCTTCTGATTCCAGAAAATCACCATGCGTCGCATATCGGGAGAGCCGTCGCCGCCGAGGACTTCCACCTGGGTATCGTACCAGAGCTGACAAATCTTTTTGAGTTGACCGAAAAGTTGAAACTCACGACCCTTTTCGTGGTCGGTGTAGTATTGTTGGATAAGACGCTGAGTGAGCACATAAATAACTTGTGCGTCGCGCAGCTCGTGATAGTCCTTTTTAAGGATTCTCACCTCGTCACCCACAGGTGTTGAGAGCGTGGTTTCCTCGGGAATTTCATTGAAATTAAGACGGAATTTCGGCTCGTCGGTGTAGTCTGCCTCAATCTTGCCGATGATATTCTCGCTGCGATAGCCGACGATATTCGGGAAAGCGATTTCAAGATTAATGCGTTCTTTCAAAGCCTTGATAACCGTTTTAGGTTTTGCAGGAGGTGGAGTGCCTGCACCACCGCCTTTGAACGTCTTGAAAGGAACGCCGATGATGTGAGCATATTCGGGTGGAAATTTCCACACAATATTTTCCGGTTTGTGTCGCTTCACGTTTTTAGGTTCAATTTCGTTGCCGTCGCGGTCGTAGGCAACGAGGTCGTAGCTTTGGCGACGCAGAGCACGACCGGCAACCTGTTCGCACAGCAATTGCGACCCGAAAGCGCGCACACCGCAAATGTGGGTTACCGTATTTGCATCCCAACCCTCGGTGAGCATTGACACGGAAACGACAAGACGAATATCTTGACCGAGTTTGCCCTGCTTGCCTACGCTGTTTACCACCTCACGCAGAATATCTCCGTCGGTGAGATTGTCGGCACTGCCTGCTCCATGCAGCTGCGCATATTCACGTTTGAACAAACGGATTTCTTCGGCAAACACCTTTTTGAAGTCATCATCAACGATTTGCCCGGCTTCGTCAATGGCTATACTGTCAATGAGTAGCGACGGCTGGCGAGACACCGGCAAACCATTGCGGGAGTTGGAGAAAATCGGGAATTGACCGTCGATGTAGATAGTGTTGCCGTCGGCATCAACGCTTTCGTAGCCGGCCATGTATTTGAACACCTCTTTGCTAACCGTGGTATTGTTGCACACAACAATAAACACAGGTGGAGCGGTGAAAAGATTCATTGCGGCTGCATCATTTTGACGAGTGCCGGAATTATATTCTTCGTAGTCTTTGACAAATTGCTCTAAAGCTAAATTTAGCAGCGGCGGTAAATTCGGAGCTTTCTCCCCAATCGGTTTGTCGTCGCCGTTTTCTTTGGCTTCTTTCTTTGCTTTTTTCTGACCTTTTTTAGGCAGAGCTTTGCTGATATGGGAATAGATATTGCGGAGCTTTGGCTCGTCGAGGTCGTGTGATGAATCCATTGTAGGCAAGAATGGTATCTTGACTAAACCGCTTTCAATAGCGTCAACCAAACCGAAGTCGCTGACTACCCATGGGAATAGCGAATAAGGCGCATAGCCTGAGCCTTTAAGAAAGTAAGGTGTAGCGGAGAGGTCGTAAACCTCCTGCACCTTATAGCCCAATGCTTTCATTTGGCGCAGACCCTCATACCACACCATTGCATTTTTGTTTTCTTCGTCGGTTTCCTTCTCTTCTTCAGATTTTTTCTTTTGGTTGGTAGATTTCGGAAGATAGCAATGGTGCGCTTCATCGTTGATAACGACAATGCGCTTACCTTTCATATTCTTGCCGAGCAAACGGGAAAGCACTGAAGAAAATTCTTCTTTGTCTTTCTGCTTGACAGGCTCACCGTTTACATAAACTATCTTACCGTCAAGAGGGCTTGCCTTTTTGCCGGTGTAAACCTTAGGCTCAAATTGGTGGTAGTTGGTAATGGTAATTACCGAATTCAATCCACCAAATAAACGAGCATATTTGGCAGGGATAAGTTGGCGTTGGTGATAGTAGTCAAGTTTGTCGTATTCTTGCTTGCCTGAATCATCAATGTAAAGCACGCCGAGGCGGTCACGGATAGTGATGCCCGGTGCAACAAGGAGAAAATGGTCGGCAAAACGTGTGTCTTGCGGATTTTCTTTCTTGTTGATATAATGATATAGGATAAGCATAGCCATAACAACGGTCTTACCTGTGCCGGTAGCCATTTTGAATGCTGTGCGAGGCAGGACATCCTCGTAGAGGTCGCTAACCGATTGGCGTCGTTGGTCAAGTTCATGCAGTAAACTGCGGCCGAGGTTAGGGTCGCGCGGTGCAACTTCGTTGAGATAGATTGCGGTTTCTATTGCTTCACGCTGACAAAAGAAAAGGGATTTGTGCAACTCACGTTCCGGGTTCTCAAACCAGTATGTCAAAAGGTCGCGAGTGGTGCGTGTGACCTTTGGCCAACCTGTTTCACGCCATTCTTTTACAACTGCCCTAATGCCATTGATAAATGGAGCATTCAGGTCGTCGTTAGGCATATCATCGTTAGAAAATAACGCAGATTGTAGATTGGTATTAGGCATCACCGTAAGATTGGCAGCATAAGGGCGACGACCTTGCAAAATCTTGGAGTAATCAAGATTTCCGTCAGGCGTAGCATCGTAATGCCATTGCGGCTCGTCATACGGGTTGTTTAATATCGGGCTTTTGTTATCAGCCATATACGTCCTATATTGTCAGAGACTTCGCCGTTACTGCTGCGAGGCCGACCAAAGCCTATATCAGTAACGACGGAGCTTCCGTATATCGTTTTTGAAGTATTGTTATTGGTCTTTTCGCAGAGCGAATGTATTTTGCAAATGTAGTTAATTTTTTCTGACAAAACGCCAATAATAGTTGGCGAAATTCTGTTGGATGTTTAACTATTGCGCAAATATAATTTAGAGGTGGTGCAAAAATAAAGCACACTCGGTTTAATAATTATTAAAACCCGTTGGCAAAGTTAAATCGGCGCTTATTTAATTCCGCCAATGGGTAAATGAAGTATATGCGTTAGCGATTGAAGCCTTTTGGTCAAGACCTTGGTCTTGATTCACGAAAGCGCGGCGTGGTAGCGCAACGCCCTAATCCCAATCATCAAAAACATCAGTCCCGGAGAAAACCATTGATTCTCCGGGACTGTTTTGGTGATAGGGCAGAGGCTTATCTGCGCGTCATCCGCACTACGTTTTCAACGTGGTGGGTGTGGGGGAACATGTCGACAGGCTGCACTTCCTCCACGCGGTAGAATTCGTCCATGAGGGCGAGGTCGCGCGCTTGTGTCGCCGGGTTGCAGCTGACGTAGACGATGCGTTCCGGGCGGGCGTTTAGAATCACGTTGACCACGTCTTCGTGCATTCCTGCGCGTGGCGGGTCGATGATCATCACGTCGGGACGTCCGTGCTCTTCGATGAATCCGTCGGTGAGCACGTCCTTCATGTCGCCGGCGAAGAAGATGGTGTTGTCGATGCCGTTGACCTCGGAGTTGAGTTTCGCGTCGGCAATCGCCTCGGGCACGTATTCGATGCCCACCACTTTTTTCACCTGCCGCGCCACGAAGTTGGCTATTGTGCCGGTTCCGGTATATAGGTCGTAGACCAGGTCGTCGGGCTTGAGGCATGCCATGCGCCGCGCCACCTTGTAGAGCTCGTATGCCTGCAGGGAGTTGGTCTGATAGAATGATTTCGGGCCGATGCGGAACTGTAGTCCCTCCATTTCCTCGTTGATGTAGTCGCGTCCGCGATATGTGATGACTTCCTGGTCGGCGATGGTGTCGTTCACCTTCTGGTTTACGACGTAGAGCAGCGATGTGATTTCGGGAAATTCAGCAGCGATGGCGCCCATCATGTCGTCGATTTTCTCCTGTTCGGGGCGTGCGAACACCACGATCAGCATCACTTCGCCAGTGCTTGCGATGCGCACCATCAGCGTGCGCATAAGTCCTTGCTGCGCCTTGATGTCGTAGAACTCATATCCTTTAGCCAGCGCGTATTGGCGCACGAACAGGCGTATGCGGTTTGACAAATCGTCCTGAAGCCAGCATTTCTTGATGTCGAGCACTTTGTCGAACGCGCCCGGAATGTGGAATCCCAGAGCGTTGCGGTCGGCAATCTCGTGTCCGCTGCGCAGGTCTTCAAACGTAATCCAGCATTTGCATGAGAATGTGTATTCCAACTTGTTGCGGTAGCAGAAAGTTTCTTTTGACCCGAGCGTGGGGTTTACTTCCGGAATCTCCACCTTTGCGATGCGTGTCAGAGCGTCGACCACCTGGTCGCGCTTGTAGCGCAACTGGCTTTCGTAGGGGATGTGCTGCCACTTGCATCCGCCGCACACGCCGAAATGCTCGCAAGCCGGCGTCACGCGGTCGGGCGACGGCTTGACCATATCAACGATATGCGCCTCCGCATAGCTGCGCTTCTTCTTGTCCAATTTTATGTTGACCACATCGCCAGGTGCCCCGTATGGTATAAACACCACCATATCGTCGACGCGGGCAATGCTTTTGCCCTCGGCTGCCACACCTGTTATCTCAACGTTCTCCACAACCGGGAGCTCTTTGCGTTTTCTTCCCATATATATAATGAAATTTTGTGCAAAAGTACGTTTTTTTTGCCGTTCCATTTCAATGCTCTATAACATAAATAAAAAAACATGTGATTATTTTCTAATTTACGAGATTCTTTCTAAATTTGCAAAGACTGAATTGTCAATCACTTTAAATTATAATATTACTTAAACTTAATTTCATTAAATGAAACGGATTTACACTTTCGGTAATGGCCAGGCAGAAGGCCGTGCCGATATGAAGAACTTGCTTGGCGGCAAGGGTGCCAATCTCGCTGAGATGAACCTCATCGGCGTACCTGTTCCTCCGGGCTTTACAATCACAACTGAAGTTTGCACAGAATATAACACTCTCGGCCGTGAAGCCGTTGTGAAAATATTGGAAGAAGATGTCAAGAAATCTGTTGCCCACATTGAGAAGCTTACGGGCAACACGTTTGGCGACGCAGTGAACCCACTTCTTGTATCCGTTCGTTCGGGCGCGCGCGTTTCGATGCCAGGTATGATGGACACAGTGCTCAACCTCGGTATCAACGACACCGTAGTGGAGGCTCTCTCCAAGAAGTCGGGCAACCCACGCTTCGCATGGGACAGCTACCGCCGCTTCGTGCAGATGTATGGCGACGTTGTTCTCGGCATGAAGCCGAAGTCGAAACAAGACATCGATCCGTTTGAGGAAATCCTTGACAAGGTTAAGGAAGAGAAGGGCGTGAAGAACGACACCGAGCTTACCGTTGACGACCTCAAGGGCCTTGTTGTGAAGTTTAAAGCCGCTGTGAAGAAGTCGACAGGCAAGGACTTCCCAGAATCGGCTTGGGAGCAATTGTGGGGCGCTATCTACGCAGTGTTCGACAGCTGGATGAACGAGCGCGCAATCCTGTATCGCCGCATGAACCAGATTCCGGAAGAGTGGGGTACGGCAGTCAACGTACAGGCCATGGTTTACGGAAATATGGGCAACACGTCGGCTACAGGTGTGGCATTCACCCGCGACGCCGCTACCGGCGAGGACATCTTCAACGGAGAGTACCTTATCAACGCACAGGGCGAGGACGTGGTTGCCGGTGTGCGCACTCCGCAACAAATCACAACCGAAGGCTCACGCCGCTGGGCTGCTCTCCAGGGCATCTCGGAAGAAGAACGCGCAAGCAAATACCCTTCATTGGAAGAGTCGATGCCTGAATGTGCAAAAGAGCTTATCGAGACTCAGCAGAAACTTGAAGACTACTTCAAAGACATGCAGGACCTCGAGTTTACAATCCAGGACAACAAGCTGTGGCTGCTCCAGACTCGTAACGGAAAGCGTACAGGTGCCGCTATGGTTAAAATCGCGATGGACCTTCTCCGCGCAGGCGAAATCGACGAGAAGACAGTGCTCCGCCGTATGGAGCCACAGAAACTCGATGAATTGCTTCACCCAGTGTTTGACAAGGACGATTTGAAACGTGCACAGACAGTGGCTAAAGGTTTGCCAGCATCTCCGGGTGCCGCTACCGGTCAGATTGTATTCTTCGCCGATGATGCAGAGGCATGGTCGGAAATGAAGAAGAAAGTCATCATGGTGCGTATCGAGACATCTCCGGAAGACCTCCGCGGTATGTCGGTGGCACAGGGTATCCTTACAGCCCGTGGCGGTATGACATCGCACGCAGCCGTAGTTGCCCGCGGTATGGGTAAGTGCTGTGTGTCTGGCGCAGGCGAAATCAAAGTAGACTACAAAGAGAAAACCGTCATCATGGACGGCAAAACATACAAGGAAGGTGATTGGATTTCATTGAACGGCTCTACAGGCGACGTTTACGACGGTCAGGTGCCTACAGTCGACGCAGAGCTTTCAGGCGACTTCGCAGCAATCATGAACCTTGCTGAGAAATACACCAAGGTTGATGTCCGCACAAATGCCGACTCTCCACGCGATGCTCTCGTGGCCCGCAAATTCGGAGCCAAAGGTATCGGTCTTTGCCGTACAGAGCATATGTTCTTCGAGGGCGACCGTATCAAGGCAATGCGCGAGATGATTCTTGCCAACACAGAGGAAGGACGCCGTGCAGCTCTTGACAAACTGTTGCCTATCCAGCGTGCCGACTTCCAAGGAATCTTCGAGGCTATGGACGGTCTCGGCGTGACAATCCGTCTGCTCGACCCACCATTGCACGAGTTCGTGCCTCATCAGCTTGCCACTCAGAAAGAATTGGCAAACGAGATGGGTATCACCGTCGAAGAGGTGAAGAGCAAGTGCGACTCTCTTGAAGAGTTCAACCCGATGCTCGGTCACCGTGGATGCCGTCTTGGCAACACTTATCCAGAAATCACAGAGATGCAGGCCCGTGCCATCATCGAGGCAGCAATCGACTGCAAGGAAAAAGGCATCGACGTGCATCCGGAAATCATGGTGCCATTGGTAGGTGTAGTAAAAGAGCTTGAAATGCAGAGCGAAATCATCCGTCGCACAGCGGAAAAAGTGTTTGCGGAAAGAGGTACATCAGTGGCTTACAAGATTGGTACAATGATTGAGGTGCCTCGCGCCGCTCTCGTTGCCGACAAGATTGCCGAATATGCCGACTTCTTCTCGTTCGGAACAAACGACTTGACTCAGATGACATTCGGATACTCTCGCGACGACGCTCCTAAGTTCCTCAAATACTACAAGGAATTGGGTATCATCAAGACAGATCCATTCGAGGTGCTCGACCAGGAAGGTGTAGGACAGCTCGTAGAAATGGGTACAAAGAAAGGCCGTTCGACAAAGGCAGGTCTCAAGGTGGGTATCTGCGGCGAGCACGGCGGCGAGCCTTCTTCTGTCAAGTTTTGCGCTAAATTGGGCATGAACTACGTTTCTTGCTCTCCGTTCCGTGTGCCTATCGCACGCGTGGCTGCCGCGCAGGCTGCTGTTGAGGAATAATAATTTGCGAAAAGCATGAATCTATAATAACGAGGTAAGCCTGTTATAAACAGAGGCTTACCTCGTTTTCTTTTGTATGCTCGGCATGAGATTGTTGCCCGCTGCGGTTATGACCTGACAAGCCATCATCATACCCTGGCAGACGCAGAAGTTTGCGCTGCCATAGCTGTGGAAATATTATAAAATAAAAACTTAATAATTGAAATGTTATATATTAACGATTTAAGCATTAACATGCTCAAAAAAAAGTTTTCTGCCTATGTAATAAATGCAAAGTGTCCTCCCGGCTCATGGCAAACAAGCCGTTATATCCAACTTTATCTCGAAAGATATGATCATGATATTCATTATGAATACAGAATTGATAGCAATTGGGATGGCAGAGTAGAGCTTCATTTTGAAGGCGATTGGGAAAACAATTACGGAGTTCTCATTGACCGCTTGATGAATAATACACAGAACTGTGATGAAATTACTTGGTCTGAATGGGATTATGGGTATCGTTGCCAACATTCGAAGAAGATAAATTCCATCGAGGATTTGTATCAAACCTTATCCTATATGATGGAGCTTTTCGATAAACTCATCAACGTCTTGACATCAGAAATTCCTTCATTTGAAGAGCAGGAGATTTTAAGTGATGGTACACTTCCTCAACAAGATGGGACAGTAGATATTTTTGAGAAAAGATATATCGACATACTACATCTACCCCTCTCTATTCCTAGTTATCAAAGAATCTACTGTTGGGAGGAAGAAAATGTAAAATGTCTGCTTGACGATGTTTTTGAACATATATCATCTGAAATTTCTACCCCTTATCGACTTGGGACTATAATCCTCCACTCCAATAATGGCAAATATGATGTTATAGACGGCCAGCAAAGGCTTGTAACGCTTGCCTTGTTGCTATCCGAACTTGGTATAAAGACAAGTTTGCTAAACGAGAAGTTTTCTTCTCAGCGCTCAATTGAATATGTTGCTTACAACAAACATCTAATACATGAGTATGTCGGACGTCGATTAAGTATTCATGATCAATTGAATAGGCTTTTGAATCTGTTGGAATTCAGTGTGCTTGTCTTACAAAACACATCTATAGATTTGGCATATACGTTTTTCTCCAACCAGAACTCACGCGGTGTGGAACTCACCGATTATGACCTTTTAAAGGCGCATCATCTACGGTATATACCATCTACATTTGAACTCCAATCCAAGCATGCAGCAGAAGTATGGAACAAAATGATTGAAGATGGACGTTCTCAAAGTGATTCGACTACTACACCTGACTATGTTCGTACTTTGGATACATATGTATTTCGACTAAGAAAATGGATGCGCAAGAAACCCTGTGATGATAGCTCTGGGAATTATAGGGTTAAAAGAGAGTATGAGGCAGCTCCAATAGTGGAAGAGATTCCACCATTTGGTGAGAGATTCTATTTTAATGAACCCATTCAAGGTGGTACTCATTTCTTTTCTTATGTAGAACAACACATAAACAAATATCATTTGTTTTGCCAAACAATTGAATTTAGAATATTGCATTATTCTTTTCAAAGTGGAAGCAACCAATGGTATCGCGACATTATCGAAAGTATATTGTTTTGTTATTTTTTGAAATTTGGCGCATATTACTTATCTGATGCATTAGTTGTAATAATGAGAATTCTTCTTCAGCATAGATATGAAAGCGAACGTGCCATTAAATCATCAATTGTACAATACGCAGGGAACTCAGAATTGGTTCAGATAATAGATCAAGCCACATCACCTACTTTTTTTCTAGCAGAAACCAGGAATATAGCACGGGAGCTGTCGTATCCACCACGTCAAAAAATGAAACCCATTATGCGTTCTCTAAGAATGAAGGCTTCAAACATAAGCAAACAATTGGAACAGAATATTGTTGTTGAATCATTTAAGAATTTGAATCGATGAAATATACGCCATCTTTAATAGCAAAAGAAGAACACTTCTACACAATCCCTATATACCAACGGCTCTTTGAGTGGGATACAGAAAATATTATCACTTTGTTGGAGGATTTGAAAAAGGAATATGACCAAACCTCCGGACAAGGCGATTACTATATAGGTATGTTGACTTCCACAAAAGATAATGAATTAGTGGATGGTCAGCAGCGTTTTACTATTATGATGTTGTTGGGATGTGTTTTGCAGGATTATAGTAATGAATGGGCTGGTTTTCTTATCGCAAATAATCGAACACGATTGGATTTTACATCTCGTCCTTTGGATAATACTTATCTGAGATGTCTCATTGAGCATAAAGATGAAGACAGATTGCCTTTCAAAAACGTGAAAATGCAGAATGGACGTAAGGTGATAAAGGAGTTTATGGAAGATACGGATAAGGTAACAGTAAACGACAGAACACCATTTTCATACTATATCTACCATCATCTATGTTTCTTTATGTCAAATCTACCTGATGGATATAATCCAAGAGACCTCAACAAGTATTTCGAACGCATGAACACCTCTGGCAAGAACCTAGAGCAGCACGAAATACTTAAGGTAAAATTGCTCAGTAATCTAGATGAAAACATTGACAAGTATATGCTCCTTTGGAATAAGCTTGCTGATGTTGATACTCTTTTGATACGTAGAAGAAAAGACGAGAGTATCGGAGACAGGAAAAATGAAATAATGAAAGCTGATATAAGCACTATATTTGCCCATAATTTAATCAATGGCATTAACGATGGCCTGCATGATAATGCGGTGGCAATCATCGATATACAGCCTTCATCCATTGCTCCCAAAAACGAACGTGAGATAAATCGGGATTCCCGATGTGCTTTGTCCTTCCCTTATTTGCTGCTTCAAGTATTATATAGAAAGATAGGGCAAAAAATCAACTGTAAAATTAACGAATTCTTTAAGCCGAGTAACTTGCTTAGCATATTTGAAGAATATTTGCCATTCAGCGGAAACAAAGTCAATAAGCAAGATATTAAAGATTTTATGGAGGCTTTGGTTAAAGCCCGTCTGGCTCTTGATATCTGTTTCGTACGTCCTACAGAATACGGATATGCTCTAGATATGAATCTCAATGAGGATAACGGTATACTCAAGAAACTTCAAATGCTGCAATCTATGTTGTACGTTTCATCATCTAATTATACCAATTACAGATGGTTTAATTGGTTGATGGATGAAGTGGACGGCTCAAATGGGGTGCCCGATGCGCAACGCCTATATGATTCTTTGAAGGAAAAGATAGATGAAGCCTTTCCTCTTCCTCCGTATGATAAATTGACATATCAAGGAGACAATCGATATTGGTTTTGGAGACTGGACTTCTATATCTGGTTACATCGTAACGAGATATTCGAGAAGGATTCTCCTGAGATGGATATTGTTGAAAACTACATTTTTAAGCGAAATAGAAGCATAGAACATATTGCGCCTCAAACTCCACAAAGTGATTCTAAGATGCAATGGGACGATACGGAAACCGACAAAACATTGCGTGATAGCTTTGGTAATTTGGTCATGATTTCGCAAGGCCTGAATTCTGCTCTAAGCAATGAATCATACGAGGTTAAAACTGCTCATGTCCAGTCATATTGCAATGGCGCAAAGTCTGGTTCTATTGAGAGTTTAAAATTGCTCGTAGTTCATAAGGACTACCCCAAAGGTTGGAATAAAGATTCTATAACCAAACATGGGGAGAAAATGTATGAATGGTTGAATAAAAGTTTTAAAAATAATTAGTCACTGGCTTCTTATGGCACTGTACATTTCCAACACCGACCACTATAAAGAGTTCCCTTCACGAGCTCATACCGTGAAGCACTCTCTTAGGATTTGTATATCTCTCAAGGCCAAAAAAAATGTGAATGAAGAAGATAATTTTTCTCGATTTTGACGATGTGTTGAACACCGAGTACAACAGGCATATCTTTATGTAATGACTTTTCGGTAAAGAGAAAAGTTGAACAACTGAAGCATGGGTAAACTAAGCAACCAAGTTTAAGGTTTAGTTTACCCATGTATATATATATGCCTCTTTAATCTTATAAAGTCAAACTTGCGTTTTGGAGCAGTAAGTTTACTACTTTATATATATATATAAGACAAATTAAACTTAAACCTAAACCTACTAATGTGCGTAAGGCAATTCTTTTTTCTTTTTACAGAATATACTTGATGGAGTGGAATCTCTAGGTAGCAGAATGACTTAATATGCTGCAGTGTCCAAATAGAAGTGCAACGATTTTCATAGTCTTTTAACTATGATTTTTTCGCATTTCGTTTTTGGAATCTACAAAGTTTTACCGGACAGCAATAATTATGTATATACACGAAGAGATAATTGGATAAACTTCAGTTGGGATGCTTCTGATGTATCAAACCTTTAGGAAACAGAATGTCGACAATAAAAAATTTTATTGTCGACATTCTGTTTTGAGCTATTGGGTAGAGGCTATTTAAGCTTGTCGATGATCTGCTGAATGGTCAATTCTTCTTGCTCGCCAGTTTCCATACATTTCAGTGTGACGGTGCTTTTTTCCAATTCTGTTTCGCCGATGATTGCCACGTAAGGGATGTGGTTGTCGTTGGCATATCCCATCTGTTTTTTCATCTTGGCAGTTTCTGGATACAACTCGCAAGAGATGCCGGCTGCACGCAGTGATTTGATATGTTTGAGCGAAGCCGCTGCCTCTTTGTCTCCGAAGTTTACGAAGAACACTGTTGTCCCAGCCTGTGTGCCTGTTGGGTATAGGTTGAGCTGGTTGAGCACGTCGTAGATGCGGTCGGCTCCGAAAGAAATGCCCACGCCCGACACGCCTGGAAGTCCGAACACACCGGTAAGGTTGTCGTAGCGTCCGCCGCCGGTGATGCTGCCGATTTGCACGTCATTGGCTTTCACTTCGATGATTGTGCCGGTGTAGTAGTTCAAACCGCGGGCAAGTGACACATCGAGTTCCAGCGAGGCGTTAATGCCGATTTCATCAGTCTTACCGATTACGAAACGCAGTTCCTCAATACCCTTTTTGCCGATTTCTGAAGTGGCAAGCAACTGTTCCAGACTCTCAAGTTTCTCGTTGTTTGAGCCGGAAAGCATAAGCAATGGCTGCAGCTGGTCGACAGCGGCTTGGCTGATGCCTTTCTCAATAAGCTCGGCATTGACATTGTCGATGCCGATTTTGTCGATTTTGTCGATAGCCACAGTGATGTCGACAATCTTGTCTGGCTCGCCGATGACTTCGGCAATGCCCGACAACACTTTGCGGTTGTTGAGCTTTATGGTGATGTTTATGCCGAAGCGTTGGAATACGTCGTCGATAATCTGCAGCAAGTCAATTTCGTTGAGCAGAGAGTCGGTGCCGATAACGTCGGCGTCACATTGGTAGAATTCGCGATAGCGTCCTTTTTGAGGGCGGTCGGCGCGCCATACTGGCTGAATCTGGAATCGCTTGAACGGGAATTGCAGTTCGCCGCGGTGTTGAACCACGAAGCGGGCAAATGGCACAGTGAGGTCGTAGCGCAAGCCCTTTTCGCAGAGAGCGGATGTCAATCGCGGACAGTTGCGGTCAAGCAGTTGTTCGTCCGATGCGTTCTTGAGGAAGTCTCCGGAGTTGAGTATTTTGAAAAGCAGTTTGTCGCCTTCTTCTCCGTATTTGCCCATTAAGGTGGAGAGATTCTCCATCGCCGGGGTTTCAATCTGTCGGAATCCGTGAAGTGCGAAAACTTGTTTGATTGTGTCGAATATGTAATTACGCTTTGCCATCTCCGCAGGGGAGAAGTCGCGCGTTCCTTTTGGTATGGATGGTTTCTGTGCCATTTTTATATAATCTTTAAAACGTTGCACAAAAGTAGTGCAAATAATTTGTTTTTCATATCAATTTGGACTAATTTGTCGCTTGCCGGCTATGCCGTAGGCGCATATTAGTCGCGACGCCCAAGAAAAATGAAAATGTAGTAGATAAGCGTGGCAAGACTTGCGAGAGCTGCGACAACGTAGGTGTAGGCGGCTGATTTCAGCGCGTCTTTTGCCTGCGCTGTGGTTTGCCCGTATGTGATACCCGCGTTGCTTAACCATGCCATAGCCCGCTGGCTGGCATTGATTTCAACAGGGAGTGTCACGAAGGAGAACAGTGTGGTGAGTGCATACAAGCCGATGCCGAACAGCAGAAGCCCGGGGAAGATGTTGAGAAGCACAATTCCTGCAAGCAGTATCCACGGCATTACGTTTGATGCAAAACTAACCGCAGGCACGAGGTTGGACCGCAGTTGAAGAAAAGAATATTTTGTGGCATGCTGTACGGCGTGGCCGCATTCGTGGGCGGCAACGGCCGCCGCTGCCACGCTGCTGCCGTAGTACACGTTGCGGCTAAGATTGACGGTCAATGTGGCTGGGTTGTAATGATCGGTCAGTTGTCATTCTATTTGTGTTACTTTCACGTTGTTGATGCCATTGTCGCGCAGCATTTTTTCCGCTACTTGAGCGCCCGTCATTCCGTTGCTTAAAGGCGTTTTCGAATAGGTGCTGAATTTGCTTTTAAGAGAAGCCTGCACGGCATAACTTGCCACTGCGATTGCGATGAATAGTATAAAATACATAATCGTTTAAGTTTATAGGTAAGTATATATAAACGATTTGGCAAAATTTGTGCCAAAAGAAAAACGGCGGAGGTGGATTGACACCTTCGCCGTTAAATGCAATGCTGTGTGTTGACTATTTGTCAGTTTTGAGCCATTTGTCAAACCAGCCGAAGAATTCGCGTTGCCACAAAAGAGCGTTCTGAGGCTTGAGAATCCAGTGGTTCTCGTTTGGATAGACAAGCATGCGGGTGGGGATGCCGCGGAGTTTGGCAGCGTTGAATGCCATCATTCCTTGCGAGGCAAGAATGCGATAGTCCTTTTCTCCCACAGAAATCATGATTGGAGCGGTCCATTTGTCAACGGCCTTGTGCGGTGAGTTGGCATACGTGCGCTGTGCGACGGCGTTGTTTTTGTCCCAAAATGCTCCTCCAAGATCCCAATTTGCAAACCACATCTCTTCAGTTTCAAGATATTGTGACTCAGCGTTGAAAATACCGGCATGGGCAAAGAGCGCGGCGAAACGGTTGTCGTGATGTCCGGCAAGCCAATAAACGGAGAATCCGCCATAACTTGCGCCTGTGGCACCGATATGGTCGGCGTCAACATATGGACGTTGTTTTACATAGTCGACAGCCGAAAGGTAGTCCTTCATGTTCTGACCACCATAGTCACCTGAAATCTGTGCGTTCCATTCTGTGCCGAATCCTGGAAGTCCACGACGGTTTGGCGCAATGACGATATAGCCTTGCGATGCCATTAGACGGAAGTTCCAACGGTAGCTCCAGAATTGGCTCACTGCCTGTTGCGGACCACCTTGACAGTAAAGAAGGGCTGGGTATTTCTTGTTGGGGTCAAAGTTCGGAGGGAGCACTACCCATGTGAGCATCTCCTTGCCGTCGGTTGTCGGCACCATCACTTTCTCTACCGTTACAGGAGAGAGCTGGCTGAGAAGGTCGGAGTTGACGTTTGTCAATTGCTTGTCGCTTTTCTTGTCGACAATGAAGATTTCGTTAGGATACTCCAATGAGTGGCGTAGGGCAACCACTCTTTTCTCATCTACAGGAGCAAGAGTTGCATAGTCGCACATCTGGTCGGCGATAGTTTCAACCTTCTTGATCTTGACGTCGATTGAGAAAATCGGTGACGGTCCGTGGTATGGGGCGATGAAATAGATTGCCTTGCCGTTTGGATTCCACGCTATCGAAAGGGCTGTGTAGTCCCAGTTTTCTGTGAGGTCGGTTTTTACGCCCGTCTTGATGTCGAGGACGAATATGCGGTTCTTGTCTGACTCATATCCGTCGTGTTCCATTGACAACCATGCGAGTTTGTCGCCTTTGGGAGAGAATGTAGGGTTTGTGTCGTAGCCCATCATTCCCTCGGTGAGGTTCTTGGTCTCTTTAGTCTCGAGATTGTACAGATAAATGTCGGAATTTGTGGAGAGACTGTATTCCATACCAGTCTTCTTGCGAGAAGAGTAGGCGATTGTTTTTGAATCAGGAGACCAGGAGAATGATTCCGTGCCACCGAACGGAAGCATCGGGCATTCATAAGGCTCGCCCTCCATGATGTCTACAATGTCGGAGATTCCATTTTCCGACACGTTGCCAATAAATGGGTGCGGAATTTCGGTAACCCAGTGGTCCCAGTGTTTATACATCAGGTCGTCGACAATTTTCACATCGGCTTTGTCAAGGTCAGGATACACGTCGGTCGACGCTTTACCATATTTGATGTTGCGGATGAGCAGAATCTTTGTCTCGTCGGGGGAGAACAAGAATCCGTCGATGCCTTTTTCAACATTGGAAATTTGTTTGCGGTTTTCTCCGTTTGGATCCATAGTGAAAAGCTGCATTCCGTCGTCGGTGGATGAGAGGAATGCAATCTTTGTGCCGTTTTTGATCCAAACAGCGCCAACCTCGCTTTCTGCGGTGTTGGTGATTTTTTGAGGATTGCTTCCGTCAATGTTCATTGTCCACAATTCCTTGTTGCCCTTGTCGGCCTTAAGGCTGATGAACTCGACGTTGTAGAGAATCTTTTTCTTGTCGGGGGAAACTTGTGGGTCGGTTACGCGGCCGAATGCCTCCATGAGCTCTGGAGTCATCTTTCCGTCGACAACTTTGAAATCCGGACGCGAGATTATTTCCGCGCCTGTCGCTTCGTTTGCAACCGTCGATGCGACGGCTAAGATGGAAGCTGCCATGATTGTCTTGTTAAAGTTCATTTAAAAATTCTTTTTATGTTTGTTGTTCTGAAATTTGCTTTCGTATTGACGTTGTGAACCGAAAAGCTCGGCGATGAGATCTTTTCTTCCCAGGCGAATCAGCGACCGGCGGATGTCGGCGGCAAACTCTTTTTTATACCAGAAGAAGTATTGACGCTGAGCTTCTTTTTCTTTTGGCGTTTTGGCTGTAAACACGGGCTGCAGCGTGTATGGGTGGTAGCCCGTGTAGTAGATTTCAGACGCCAAAGTCATGGGTGTTGGAGTGAAGTCCTGCACCTGTTCCAGGTGAAAGTTCAGTTTCTTGGTGATGGCGGCAAGCTCAGCCATGTCTGTCTCCCTGCATGCCGGATGCGAGGAAATGAAGTAAGGAATCAGTTGCTGCCGTAGTCCGTATTTTGCATTGATCTCATCAAAAAGTTTGTTGAACTTCCGGAACAAATTGAATGACGGTTTACGCATGCAGTTCAGCACGGTGTCGGATGTGTGTTCGGGCGCTACTTTCAGTCGTCCTGAAACGTGCTTTACAATCAGTTCCTCCAGATATCTTCGGTTTGATTGGTTTACTTTGGCATTGCGGTTTTCTGCAAATGCAAGGTCGTAGCGCACACCGCTGCCGATGAACGATTTCTTGATTCCTGGCAGACTGTCGACGGCATGGTATACATCAAGCAGACGTTGGTGGTCGTTGTTGAGATTTTTGCAGGGGGCAGGGTGCAGGCACGACGGGCGTTGGCATTTCTTGCAAATGTCAAGGTCGTGGCCGTGCATGTCGTACATGTTTGCCGATGGCCCGCCAAGGTCGGAGATGTAACCTTTGAAGTCCGACATCTGTGCAACCACTTTAGCCTCGTCGACAATTGATTTCTGACTTCGGGACGAGATGAATTTGCCTTGATGTGCAGAAATGGTGCAGAATGCACAACCACCGAAGCATCCGCGGTGCATGTTGATGGAATGCCGGATCATCTCATAGGCGGGAATCCTTTTCCCGTTGTAGCGGGGATGTGGCATTCTGGTGTAGGGCAGGTCGAACGACTTGTCCATTTCCGCTTGTGTCATTGGCGGATACATGGGGTTGACCTTTACCGCCACATTACCTGTGGCTTGCCAAATGGTGTTGCCGTTCCAACGGTTGGACTCGATTTCGATATGCTTGAAGTTTTCGGCCTGATGTTTTTTGCTCTTCAGACATTGCTCGAAAGAATGCAGCACAACGTCTGTCTCGGATTGTTTCGGAATGTCGCTGTTTTTCTTCAAAACGACAGTTTGGCGAATGTCGTCAATGTCGTGGATGTTGCTTCCGTTCTCCAATCGTTTGCATAGTTCGACAATGGGACGTTCGCCCATGCCGTATATGAGCATGTCGGCTCCGCATTCCGTAAGAATTGAAGGACGTAGCCGGTCTGCCCAATAATCGTAGTGCGACACGCGGCGTAGCGAAGCCTCAATGCCTCCTACAACAACGGGGGTGTCGGGAAACAGACGTTTCAGAATCTGAGTGTAGACGATTGTCGGATAGTCGGGGCGTGCGCCATGGCGTCCGTTGGGGGTATAGGCGTCGTCGCTGCGTCGTCTGCGCGCAGCGGTATAGTGGTTCACCATGGAGTCCATTGCGCCGGCGGAAACGCCGAAGAACAGTCGCGGGGCTCCAAGCTTTTTAAAGTCGCGCAGGTCGTCTTGCCAGTTCGGTTGAGGCACGATTGCCACATTGTAGCCTTCGTGCTCGAGGATGCGTCCCAAGACAGCGCAGCCCATTGACGGATGGTCGATATATGCGTCGCCGGAGAATAGAATCACGTCGATGTGGTCCCATCCCAGCCGTTCAATTTCCTTTTTGGTTGTAGGCAGCCAAAGAGGTTTGTTTTGTTTATGTGGTGATTGTTCTGTCATTTCATCTCGTTTAGTTTGTCCTCCAGTCGAATCATCTCATCCCGTAATTGAGCGGCGGTGATGAAGTCCATATTCTTTGCGGCGGCAACCATATCGGCTTTCGTTTTCTCGATTGCTTTTTCGAGATTGTCTTTCGACATGTATGCAACGACCGGATCGGCGGCGATATGATGTAAGGAGTCAATGTCGTAAATGCTTGATGTCGCCTTTTTAGGAGTAGACTTCTTTTGCTTGTTTTCCGACTCCTCCTTCTTGTCGACTCCGACAACGCGGATGCGTTCTTTGACAATTGCCTGAGGGGTGATTCCATGCTCTTCGTTGTATTGAAGCTGTATTGCCCTGCGGCGTTCCGTCTCGTCGATTGTCTGCTGCATGGATTCTGTAATTTTGTCGGCATACATTATAACAGTGCCGTTAAGGTTTCGTGCGGCGCGTCCTACGGTCTGTGTCAGTGAACGGTGTGAGCGAAGGAAGCCTTCTTTGTCGGCGTCGATTATTGCAACCAGCGACACTTCCGGAAGGTCCAGTCCCTCACGGAGCAGGTTTACGCCTATGAGCACATCAATTTCTCCAGCCCGCAAATTGTCGAGAATCTGAATGCGGTCCATAGTGTCAACGTCTGAATGGATATATGCGCAGTTGATGTCGAGTTTGGTGAGGTAGCTGGACAGCTCTTCCGCCATGCGTTTTGTCAAAGTTGTCACCAGCACGCGCTCATTGCGCTCAATGCGCAGATGAATCTCCTCGAGAAGGTCGTCAATTTGACCCTTTGACGGACGAACAAGAATTTTTGGGTCGAGCAATCCGGTCGGGCGGATTAATTGTTCTACAATCACGCCCTCAGATTTGTTCAATTCATATTCTGCCGGAGTGGCGCTGACATATATAGTCTGATGCGTGGCTTCCTCGAATTCCTCGAATTTCAGCGGACGGTTGTCGATTGCCGCAGGCAGCCTGAAGCCGTATTCGACAAGGTTCATCTTCCTTGAAATGTCGCCTCCGTACATGGCGCGAATCTGTGGAATCGTGACGTGGCTTTCGTCGATTATTGTCAAGAAATCTTTTGGAAAATAGTCAAGCAGGCAGAATGGACGCACGCCTGGCAGACGCCCGTCGAAATATCTGGAATAGTTTTCTATGCCGGAGCAATAGCCCACTTCCCGCATCATCTCCAAGTCGTAGGTCACACGTTCGTAAAGCCGTTTGGCCTCGACCTCACGGCCTTCGTTGCGGAACATATCGACTTGTTTACCCAAATCCAACTCGATTTGGTGTATGGCTGATGCTGTGCGTTCTTTTGTGGAAACAAAGATGTTTGCCGGGAAAATCTTATATCCTTCAAGCTGTAGTTCAGTTTCCATCGTTTCCGGATTGAGCGATGATATGGATTCGATTTCATCGCCCCAGAAGATGATGCGTATTATGATTTCCTCATATGCCAGATACAGGTCGACGGTGTCTCCTTTAACACGAAACTGCCCGCGACCCAACTCCATCTCTGTCCGGGAGTAGAGCGAGTCGACAAGGTTGCGTAGAAAGACGTTGCGGGCTATTTTTTGTCCCACTTTTATTTCTACTACGTTCTTGTCGAAGTCCTCCGGATTGCCAATGCCGTACAGACACGACACGGATGAAACGATAACCACATCGCGTCTGCCCGACAATAGAGCTGTTGTTGCGGCAAGACGCAAACGGTCTATCTCATCGTTTATCATCAAGTCCTTCTCGATATATTTGTCGGACGATGGAATGTATGCCTCGGGTTGGTAGTAGTCGTAGTAGGAAACGAAATAATGGACAGCGTTTTTTGGGAAAAACGATTTGAATTCAGCATACAACTGGGCGGCAAGCGTTTTGTTGTGCGACAAAATCAAAGTCGGACGATTGACTCGTTCGATTACGTTTGCCATCGTGAAGGTCTTACCGGAACCAGTGACGCCCAGAAGGGTTTGGTAGTCGGCTCCGTTCTTAAGCCCGTTGCACAATTCCTCAATGGCCTGCGGCTGGTCGCCTGTCGGTTTGTATGCAGATTCAATTTTGAAGTCCATTGTTGCGTTTTATTGTTGAATGCGTTTGAGGAGTAAAACCTCTTTTTTGTTTCTGTCAAGGAGACGTATTGTCTTCCCTTCGTTTTCACGCTTTATGATTTCCGTCTCTTCCAATGCAACCATAAAGTCGCGTTCAACAGCCATCTTGCTGTCTTCACACTTCATTCTGGAGACAATGATGTTTTGGAACTGTATGAACCAGTCTTTGTTGCGGTCCAATCCGATGTCGCCGTTGAAAATGTTGCAACCGGTTTTGCCATGAATCTTCAATTCCGGAACATCGACAACAATTTCAAGATTGCTGTCTTCGATTTCATTGCCGTTGATTTTGTCTATTCTCCACATTCCTGTCATGACGTCGGCATTGTGGCGTTTGGCATGGACAACAATATTTCCGCGCTTGTCGAGAAGGTCGAGATAATAAATGTCGTTCTTCTTTTTAGTTATAGTGTATAAGCAGGCATCGCCCAATCCGGTTTTTATATCGTCCTCTTCGCGGATATATGCACTTGGTAGATGAGTCATTTCTATCTCGGACACCGAGATGTGGCCTCTCTCCGGAATCTCGAAGCACGCATTGACAACATTCCCTCCCACATCACCATAGATTCTGCCGTCGGAGGCGTTTATGTCAATGTAAGGCGCGGAGTCGCGCAGATTCATATCTCTTCCGTTGGCGGATAGAATTATCCATTCGCCATAGATGCGGCTGCCGGAAACTTGAGTGTTGGCAGATGTGCTGTAGGCAACCCTATTGGATTGTCTGACTCCGGATTCTGGAGTCTCGCAGAATGCCTCCGCCCCAAAAAGCATAGATGAGGAAAGGAGGATGGCGGATAAGCTGTATTTGATATTCATAAATTTATTCATCAATCCAATGTTTTCTGATGGGATATTTAACAGGGCGTATAAGCAAACGCAATGATGTGGTGTAGAACAAATATGCCCAAACCCAATTTATCAATACGTTGACCTTGTTTCTCATGCCGAGTATCGATATGAGATGGATGAACATCCATGTCGCCCATGCAGGACGTCCGTAGAGATATGCAAACTTCAAATCGCACACTGCGCGATTTCGTCCAATTGTAGCCATAGAGCCTTTGTCGACATATTTAAACGCCGTGTCGGCTCCGGTGTTGAGCCGCTTGGCAAGATGTTTTGCTTGCTGTATTGCAACCTGTGCCACTTGCGGGTATCCGTTGGGATGCGACTCGTCTTCCAGATAGGCGATGTCGCCAAGGGCATAGATGTTGTCGTATCCCTTTATTTTGCAGTTTGAGCCAACAATGTAGCGGTTTCCGCGGGTGATTGAATCATCGCTGATGCCATTGATTTTATTGCCTGTGATACCTGCTGTCCAAATCAGCGTCTCGCAATAGATTTCCTCGCCGGTCGACAGGTGAAGTACATTGTTTTCATACGACTTCATCATACAGTTTAGCCTGGTCTCAATCATGAGATGCCCCAAGTAGACTTTTGCATCGTGTGACGCTCTTTCGCTCATTGTGCGGAGAAAGCGGTCAGTGCCCTCAATCAGAATCACTCTGACATCGTCAATGTCGATTTCGGGATACTCTTTGTTTAGGATATATCGTTTCATCTCGCCGAGCGCGCCGGCAACCTCAACGCCAGAAGGTCCGCCGCCCACAACGACAAAACTTAACAGTTGGCGTCTGCGTTCGCGGTCGGTGGTGATGCAAGCGCGTTCAAGTCGGTCGAGAATTTCGTTGCGCAGGCGTATAGCCTCAGCGGTGGATTTGAGTGTGTGCACTTTTTCCTTCAGTTCCGGCTGGTTGAAGAAGTTGTTGGTCGTTCCGGAAGCGACTACCAATTGGTCATATTTGATTGTCTCAAATTGCGTGCGGACGGTTGAGTTCTTGCTGTCGATTTCCAAAACCTCGCCGAAGTGGTAATTGGTATTTTTGAGACGTCTCATTTCCCGACGGAACGGGAAGGATATGCTGCTCGGCTCAAGTCCGGAAGATGCTATTTGATAGAAAAGCGGTGGAAAACTATGAAAATTGTTTTTGTCCAAAATGGTGACTCTGAATTTATTCTTGTCAAGTTCCTTTGCCAAATTGAGTCCGGCAAAACCGCCTCCGATTATCACAATGTGTTGTAGTTTCTCCATATAAGGGTCTATAAATTGTCGAATGAAATAATAAAAAACACAAACAGCCTGCTATCTTCTCTTGCAAAGATACGCATTTATTGGCGATTTTGGATTACATTTGCAGTCAATCTGGATATTATTATGAACAATTATAGGTATATACGAAGTTTTTTATTGATTTTAATATTGTCGGTGACCTCTTTGACTGGCGTTTGCCAATTGAACACGGAGCGGTTGCTGACAATTGGTAGAAATGCGCTTTATTTTGAGGACTATCTTCTTTCAATACAATACTTCAACCAAGTGATAAAGGTTAAGCCTTATCTTGCCGATCCGTATTTTTTTAGAGGACTTGCCAAATTCTATCTTGAAGACTATAGTGGCGCGGAGGCGGATTGCACGATGGCTATCGACCGCAATCCGTTTGTTGTGGACGCCTATGAGGTCAGGGCTTTGTCGAGGTTGCAGACGGGAAAATATCTCGATGCGGTGAAGGATTATGATAAAGGGTTGGAGTTCTTGCCTGAGAATAAGGTGTTTATGCTTAATAAGGCAATAGCGTTGCAGAACGCCGGGGAGTTTGGCGACTCGCATGCGGCATATGACGAGTTGTTGCAGAAGTTCCCGAAATACGACAAAGGCTATCTCGGACGTGCGCAGTTGTGTCTGGCCGAAAAAGATTCGTTGGCGGCACTGCCCGACCTTGACAAATGTTTGGAGCTGAATGCCAACACGATTGAAGCATACCTTATGAGGGCGGATATACATTATGGAAAAAGTAAGGATTGCGAAGCTGCGGTGAAAGATTTGGATGCGGCGGTCAAACTTTCGCCGAAGGAGGCGGGGCTGTTTATAAACAGGGCGTATCTTAAATATAATTTGGAGGATTATTTCGGGGCGATGGCTGATTTCGACTATGCGATAGGATTGGATCCTGAAAATGTGACGGCAAGGTTCAACCGAGGTCTTCTGAGGATGGAGGTGCAAGATGTGAATAAGGCTATAGAAGATTTCA
>ULOM01042929.1_pt1 | contig 27529 bp, 22 predicted proteins | sample 1952561 | NCBI WGS metagenome assembly ULOM01 (sample SAMEA4835602, study PRJEB28245) | human gut metagenome | biome: gut microbiome; material: fecal sample | place: Denmark | collected 2008
ACACTTCTTCATAAATCATCAAGTATGCTGCGCAACGCCCTTAAATCTGAGGAAGCAAAAACCGCACGTCTTATGAGAGAATTTGAGATCGAGCAGGAAATGGCGAAAGCAAAAGAACAATATCATAGCATATAAAGGGGAACTAATATGGATCTTGAAAAACTTAAGCGCATAAAAAATCTTATCATCGCAAAAATTCTTTTTGTATTTGGCTGGATCTATGATCTTGCTATGCGTATTTTAAATGCGGTGAATAAAACACCTATTGAAAAAGACAAAGACCGCCGAAATATCAGAATAAAACAATTTGCAATAGCTACATCGATACTATATGTGATCTTTAACAGCATTTTTATTTACATCTTTAAAAGTATGCGCAGGGTAAGCCTTAACGGACGCTCTGGTGAATACACAAGCACTCACTTTATGCCGTGGAACACCATTGTTCCGTCAGGATTTATGATGTTCATTTTTGAAATTATCCTGGCAATGGTAGTAGGCTTGTGTATAACAGTAAAGCTCCATACTCTGTGGCGTATGAAGAATGACAGCAAGGACATCAAGGGTGATAATAAATTCATGGAAGATAATGAGCTTCTTGAACACTTTCAGGCAGTCCCTATGGATAATATAAAGTCAGCGGAACAAGCTGGTATGCTCATTGGTGAGAGCAATGGTATGTACTATGTTGAAACTGGCACATACAACACTATGATAGTAGGCGCTCCTCGTTCAGGTAAAGGCGAATGCTATGTGCTGCCAAGTATGCGGCTTATGGCTAACTCAAAAAATAAGCCCTCGCTTATCATAAACGATATGAAAGGCGAGTTGCTTGAACTGACATATGAAGATTTTGCAAATAACGGATATAAGATAGTCATTCTTAATCTTATAGATACGGACCGATCTGATTGTTGGAATCCTCTACAACTTATCATTGACGAATATCTCGCTGCAAAACGGAGCGGAAGCAACGATCTTTCACAAACCTCTAAGCTTGTCAGCTCGTTTGCCCACTGTCTTACAGACGATGTACAAAGCGAAGCAATATGGACAGACTCTGCAAGGTCACTTTTAAGCGCCCTGATATACTATTTTCTTGATAAAGGCTATGAAAAAGGTGATATGTCAAACGTTAATATGTACAGCATAACAACATTCTTCACTGAATTTGGCGTATATAATACAGTGATCGAGGACGAAAGCGGCAATAAGAAAATGGTCAATGCTCTCGATGAGCTGTTCAATGCGCTGCCTGTGGGCTGTCTTGCAAGAACATCCTATTCAACGTCAAAGTTCTCCCAGGGCGATACACGTTCTTCAATATACACTGTTCTCTCCGCAGACCTTGAGATCTTCATGACGGATATGGGTGTTCAAAAGCTGACATCTAAAAATGAAATAAACTTTGCTGACCTTATCAATGAAGATCAGCCTTGCATAATATATATGCTTGTGCCGTATGAGGAAAAATCACGTTATGTAATAGCTTCAATGTTTGCAGACCAATCCTTTATGTACCTTGCAAAGCAGGCAAGAAAATACCAGGGCGGCAAATTGCCACGAAAAATAGAGTATATCTACGATGAGTTTGGTCAAATGACAAAGCTTCCTGACCTCAGCAGCAAAATGAATGCTTCTCCAGGAGCTAACATTCTGTTCAATCTCTTTCTGCAGGACTATGGTCAGCTCAAAAAGTATGATAAAGAAGAGGACGGCATAAAGGGCGCTTGCAATATTCAGATATACATACTCTCTCTTAACGGAAACACTAACAAGGCGTTTTCTGAAATGATAGGAAACGAGACCGTAAACTATCTTACATTCAGCGGTAGTCTATACGGCTTTATCGATCACCAAGGCGAACACGTTGACCGCAAGGCTCTGCTCGATACCACACAGCTGTCTAAGCTTCCTTTTGGCACTGCCATAGTTAAGAAAATGCGTTGTGAGCCAATACGAACTAATATCACGCCTTATCACCTTATCGAGAATAAGCCGCCAAGAATACCTGTCGAAAATCTGCCTATAAGAAACCATAACATAGACCTTTCTGCTGTGCTTTACCCATATGATGAGCTTTGGGACAGTTTGGGCGTTATAGGCAATCAGTATAGACTTGATAAGCTGAAAAATAATGCAGAAAGTGCCATGAACAAATACTATATGCAGCTTAATGATATTGAGAAAATAAAGGCTGCAGGCGGAGCAGTTTCTGAGCTTATGTATAAAGCTGCATTAGAACTTGAAAAACAGGCAAGTCAGGCGCATCGTCAGGTCATAGAGTATCAGCAGCATATCCAACAGCTCAAAGAATTTCGTAAGAATGAAACACGAAAAATATTTGCCCAGGCTTATTCAGACAATGGCTTTCAAGAGGAAGATGACGGCTTTGATGAAAGCACAGACGAGCTTTATCTCCCTAATGACTTCCCTGCTCCTCAAAGCGAACTCCCATATGTGGATATATCCGCATTGCTTTATAAGGTCAATGGACTTGCAGGCGATGAGCTTAGCAGCCTGCTTGAAAAGAAAAACTATGCCGCTGCAAGGGGCTACATAAAAAAAATACAGAAACGTCCTGATATACGCAGCAATTTTGTTGCCGATGAATGGGCGGCACTGGAACAATACATTAATAATGAGGAATTGAAAAATGCGAATACCTAACAGCTTTGTTACACGTTTTACACAGGCATCAGACTTGAAGCTTGCCTGTGTATTCTATAGTCTTATCCACAAGAATACAAAAAGAAATCTGCTTGGCTATGAGATCACAGTCAAGCAGACAACTCTTGTGTCACTATGCGGCTTTTCGGTATCCACTGTTAAGCGTGCGGCAAGCTCACTGCTCAAGAGTGGGTTTATCAAGTCCCAGAAGCGCCAAACAAATGCTCCCGGAAAGCTTGGCACATATACATACACTATTGAAGCCGTATCTACAGCTTCTAAATATTTCACCATTGACAAAAAGCTTATGAGCAGATTGAATGGAAATGAATTCAGAGTTTATGCAATGTGCTGTAAGCTGGCTGACAGCTCACACAAGAACTTTTTTCAAAGCTATAATGATCTATCTCAGCTTCTAGGCATGAGCCGTCAGGACGTTCTCAGGACGATAGAAAAGCTTGTAAAAGGCAAATTCATTCGTAAGAAGAAAATCAGAACTCGTGCAGGTGATTTTACAGACAACACATATACTGTCTGTATATATGTTCATCACAGCAGAATAAAAAAAGCCTCCCGCCGCTCGAGCAGGAGGCAGAGCATTCATTGCTTTACAATGAACACACCCATTAAAAACACAAGTTCATTGTATAACAAAAAATCGGGTTTGTCAATAGGTTTTAAGAAAAAAATGCGGCTTTTAGAGATTTTTTTCTTAAAAAGGGGTAGTGGGTAAAATGAACTGTCTATAACTGACCCATTCTTGATTATCTGTCTGAAATCAAATAATTGATTTTGGTTTATATACTTAGTTATTATCAAAGTTATTGATGAGTATTTGTTTTTTATGTGAAATTCGCTTTTTTCTTTCAGACAGATATCAATTCAAGCTGTCAAAATGCCTGTTTTTGTAATATAATTAATTTATTATATCAAAAAAGGGGATCATTATGACTATCGAAGAACTAATTGACGAAAAAACAAAACTTGAAAAACTTGTGATACAGCTTGCAGGAGAAAACCAACAGCTTAAGGACAAGTTGTCGGCTAAAAAAGCTAGTGACACTCCGTTCGCCGATCTGCTTGAAACGTGGCTGCGCAACAAAAAAATGTCTGTAAAAGCCAACACATATGAAGCTTACTGCACCCAGGTCAATCACCACCTTGTGCCGTATTTTCGCAGCAAAGGTACAATGCTTTCTCAGCTCACGCCAGCAGTGCTTGAAGAATATTATTTCACAAAGCTTCAATCTGGCTTATCAGGCTCAACCATCAGGAAACATCATTCTAACATCAAGATGGCGCTGAAATTTGCCGTAAAGAACGGATTGACAGACCAAAATGCCGCACTTCTTGCAGAACTTCCCTCCTGTAACAAGTTCTGTGGTAACTTTCTCAACACAGAGCAATTTGATCTTGTTCTCAGCAAAATAAAACACACTGCAATTTACACACCTGTGTTTATAGCAGGAACAATGGGGCTTAGACGCAGTGAAGTTCTGGGGCTGCGTTGGTCGGATATCAATTTTGAGCAGCGCACTATGTGTATTCAACATACTGTGGTCAAATGCGTCAAAAACCATAAAACTACGCTTATATTTTCTGACGTGCCTAAAACAAGGTCAAGCCGCCGCACACTTCCGCTGCCTGACAGTGTATACAGCTACTTGAAATGGCTCAAACACAAGCAGTGCTTGTCTTATGCAGCTAACAGGAGCAGCTATTCACGGCAATATTTACAATACATATGCGTTGATAGCAAGGGCATTCTTATACAGCCAGATGAACTTTCTGTCCGTTACATCAGACTAATGAACGAAATGCACCTCAGATGCCGCTTTCACGATCTTCGCCACACTTGCGCTTCCCTGCTCGTTCAGCATGGCGTTCCCATGAAAGCCGTATCTGCATGGCTTGGACACAGCAGTTTGGCAGTGACGAGCGATATCTACACTCACTTAACATTTCAAGAGAAGCTTAACGTTGCTAACACTATTGAAGATTACATGAAAGATATGAATGTGTCACCGTGACACATTCATAATTTTTCACATTGTACATAACATAAATAAAAAGACCTCCCAGAGCATAAACGCCCTGAGAAGTCTTAACAATGTTGACAATCAACTCAAATTGTGCTATATTAAACATAGATGAGGCAACGCAACTTACTAAGTTGGTTGTCTGTGATTATTTAAAATAACCGTTTAGTTTGACAGGCTAGCACGGTTATTTTTTTTGCTCTTTTATAATGTTGCCCAAAACCCAAACAAGCAAAATGGTCAGTGCTAAAATTGGTACATCCACTTGGCAATTACCTCCTTTCCTTTAATATCTGAAAGCAGGTCTGCTTTTTATTTCCTCATCCAAGTAATATTATACCACAAAATTTTCTTGCCGTCAAACGCATATACGAACAAAAACCGATTTTTTTATTATTTTCAGAAAAAATGTGATAAATTGACCATTTTTCACTAAATTTCCACTTTGGGCGAAAATTTTATTATATCACACCAAAAAATAAAAGTCAAATTTTTCACTAACAATTCTAAAAATAGTTTTTTTCACTATAAAAAAGACAAAAAACATGTTATCTTTTATCTTTATTTCTATAAATATAAAATAAAAAATATGAGTTTAACACATAAATACTCAAAACTTAACTATTTTAGTAAAGAACGTCCTGGTGTGTCACCGTGACACATTAGGGCGTTCTATATCTTTATATCAATGCACTTGTTGACAAATATATGTTTTTGCGGTATAATATATAAAAATAGGATTATAAAGGAGAAGTTGTTTATGAAGAAATGTGTTTCTGTATTTTTGGCGGCATTAATGCTCTCATTGGTATCATGCAGTGAAAACCCTAATACTGAGGGCGGCACTGACGTGGGAACTGATACAGCCTATATTCAAGGCAAATCAGGCAACAAATACACTGTTGATGATGAATACACGCTTTCTGTTCCAACATACAAGTATGTTTTTTTCACAAATGATGATAAAGAAGAAACAGGCAAGAGTTACCTCATTGTTGACTTGGAGTATAAAAACCTTGAAACAAAATCTATCATTCTTAAAGACAGAATATCAAGTAAAGCTATATATCAGGATAAATATGAATATGATTTAGATATATATGACAATGGTGGCTATGATAGCGGCATTGCATTTGTTTTGGAGAACGATAATATTGTTAACTGTTATCATGAAATTCGTGAAGGTTATGATTTAGAGCCACTTGAAAGCACCGAGTTTAGCTATGTTTATAGATTGCCAGAGGATTATGACGGATCAGACATAACAGTACACATGGATGTTGCCAATGATAAATATGATTTCACATTTGAGAAAAATGAAAATCATACTGCACTTGCACAAGAATATCTACGATAATATATTAGCCCCTAGTGTGTCACGGTGACACACTAGGGGGCATTTTGCATTTATATATAAAATATATATTTTCCGCCATTAATTTCCGCAAAAGTATTGACAAATTGACAAAATGGTGGTATAATTAATATACAGAGGAAATTTAGAGGGCATAAAAAATCGCACCCTCTAAGGCTTATAAACTCTTGGCGGAGATTATAAGCCCAGCAGCACAGATGTTACAGCAACTGTGGAGCTTTCAGAGAATGCTATCCTCGTGCTCTATTATAGCACGTTGGAAATAGATTGTCAAGGGCTTTTCACGATGTCAAACATCTGGAAAGCTCTTTTTGCTTTTAGCTGCTGATTTAACTCATCAAAAATGCAGCTTGAAAATCGAATATCGTAAGTCCTCAAATAAGATTGAGATGAGGTCAACTGATGTGAAACACAAGCACAACAAGACATTGAGTTGTCTTTAAGTCGCTTTGAGCCATGACGTTCGTTACTGTTCAATCACGCCGATCAGGCATTCTTAACATTTCAGAACATGAACACGAGCCAGCCAGTAACAGTTAAGCTAACTGCAAGCCTATGTGCCGACGCCACTATGAATTAACATCAGATGATTCGCTTAAGCTCCACAATGTGCAGCTGCCTTGACAAGGTCTAAGAGCGAAACGAAACAAATGTCACAAAACATATCCTAGCTTGTTACTACAAGCTTTCATATATGCTCAGCAAGGATACTTAAAGATACTTGCTGAGGAAAGTCCACATTTTTATATCCTGTGGATTTTCCTTTGTGAGTATCAAAAATGATTGGTGCGCCAGAAGGGACTCGAACCCCCGACCTACTGGTTCGTAGCCAGTCACTCTATCCAGCTGAGCTACTGGCGCATTCAACTCTAATATTATATCATATGCAAGCCCCTTTGTCAATGAGTTAATGGAATTTCTCTGCTTATTTTACAGAATGTTCACATCGTTTCTTGTAGCTTCACACCTTTATCATCCCTTTAAATGCCATTGTTTTTCACACTTTTTGTCAATCAAGTGTTTGTAATCATTTGTAATACTTTTTCGGCAAACTGCTCTGTTTTTAACCGGAATTTTTGTAGATTATTTATCATTCTATGCCCTTGACTTATATTCTGATTGTGGTATAATAGTAAATGTTCAATATTATGTTGTGATAAAAGAAGCCAACCACAATATATAGTGGTTGAGCAAGATAGAATGAAAGGAAGAGTATAGGTGAAGATAATAAAAAGAAGCGGCGCTGAGAATACGTTCGATAAGGAAAAGATAGAAAATGCCGTTGCGAAAGCTAATATCACTGTTGAGGAAAAGGATAGGCTCTCTGAGGGAGAAATAGGAGAGATAGCACAGAATATAGAGGACAAATGCTCTGAAATGAATAGAGCTATGGACGTTGAAACTATCCAGGACTGGGTGGAAGCCGATATCATGCGCCACGGCAAGTATACAGTGGCAAAGCATTATATCACCTACCGCTATGAGCGTTCTATCGTCAGACAGGCTAATACTACTGACAAGCAGATACTTTCTCTTCTTAACTTCGAGAACGAGGAAGTAAAGCAGGAAAATTCCAATAAGAACCCTACTGTCAATTCAGTTCAGAGGGATTATATGGCAGGCGAAGTGAGCAAGGATATCACAAGAAGATTTTTGCTCCCTGACGATATAGTTGAAGCTCACGAAAAAGGTCTGATACATTTCCACGACGCCGATTATTTCGCTCAGCATATGCACAACTGCTGTCTTGTAAATCTTGAGGATATGCTCCAGAACGGCACTGTCATAAGCGAGGTCATGATAGAAAAGCCACACAGCTTCTCTACAGCCTGCAATATCGCTACACAATCTATCGCTCAGATAGCTTCTTCACAGTATGGCGGACAGAGTATCACACTTTCCCACCTTGCTCCGTTCGTTCAGATATCCCGTGATAAATACCGCCGTGAGGTAAAAAAAGAGTTCGCAGAGCTTAATATCCCTGCCGACGAGGATACTATAAATAAGGTAGCCGAAATGAGAGTAAAGGCTGAGATAGTTCAGGGCGTTCAGATGATACAGTATCAGGTCATCACTCTTATGACTACCAATGGTCAAGCTCCTTTCGTTACTGTTTTCATGTACCTTGACGAGGTGCCGGAGGGGCAGACAAGAGATGACCTTGCGGCTATCATAGAGGAAATGCTCAGACAGCGTATCCAAGGCGTAAAGAACGAAAAGGGCGTCTATATAACACCTGCGTTCCCTAAGCTAATATATGTCCTTGAAGAGGACAACATAAGAGAAGGCTCAAAATATTGGGAGCTTACAAAGCTTGCTGCAAAGTGTACCGCAAAGAGAATGGTGCCTGACTATATAAGCGAAAAGAAAATGAAGGAGCTTAAAGTAGACAAGAATGGCAATGGTCAGTGCTACCCTTGCATGGGCTGCAGAAGCTTCCTTACAACATATCTTGACGAAAACGGCAAGCCTAAATATTACGGCAGATTCAATCAGGGCGTTGTTACAATAAACCTTGTGGACGTTGCCTGCTCGTCATATAAGGATATGGATAAGTTCTGGAAGATATTTGATGAAAGACTTGAGCTTTGCAGACGTGCGCTTATGCTCCGTCACGAAAGACTTAAAGGCACTCCGTCAGACGTTGCGCCTATCCTTTGGCAGAACGGTGCATTGGCAAGGCTTAAAAAGGGCGAAACGATCGACAAGCTCCTGTTCGGCGGATATTCCACCATATCACTTGGCTATGCAGGTCTTTGCGAATGCGTAAGATACATGACGGGCAAGTCACACACAGACCCTTCAGCAACGCCTTTTGCACTTGAAGTTATGCAGCACCTTAATGACGCCTGCGCAAAGTGGAGAGCAGAAACAAACATAGATTTCAGCCTTTACGGCACGCCATTGGAGTCCACAACATACAAATTTGCAAGATGTTTGCAGAAGCGTTTCGGTGTTATCGAGGGTGTAACAGACAGAAACTACATCACAAACAGCTATCATATCCATGTTACCGAGAACATCGACGCATTTGACAAGCTCACATTCGAGTCTCAGTTCCAGGCTCTCTCACCAGGAGGAGCTATCAGCTATGTGGAAGTGCCGAATATGCAGAACAACATAGAGGCTGTTCTTGCAGTTATGCAGCATATTTACGACAACATCATGTATGCAGAGCTTAACACAAAGAGCGACTACTGTCAGAAGTGCGGTTTTGACGGTGAGATAAAGATAGTAGAAGATGACGGCAAGCTTGTATGGGAGTGTCCGAACTGCGGCAACAGAGATCAGAACACTCTGAACGTTGCAAGGCGCACCTGCGGCTACATCGGCACGCAGTTCTGGAATCAGGGCAGGACTCAAGAGATAAAGGAGAGAGTTTTGCATTTGTGATTTCTGTTAAAACCCAATGTAATTACAACACCCAAAAAATTTTTCTAGCAAAATCGAAAATTTTTGAACATTATAGCCGTTAAAACTCAAAAGTTCAAAAATCAAAACTCGTCAGAAAAATGAACATTATAGCAAGGAAAACTCAAAAACTCAAAACTGCAAAATCCGAAAATAATGAACATTATTATTGACATAAAACAGCAAACAGCATATAACTATCGGGGCAATACAAAAGCGTATTGCCCTGCGTTGTATGTATGAAAGGAGCGGAAAATGAATTATTGTGAGATAAAGAAAACCGATATCGCCAATGGCTCAGGAGTGAGGGTCACGCTGTTCGTATCAGGTTGCAGACACCACTGCAAGGGCTGTTTTCAGCCTGACACTTGGAACTTTGACTACGGCAAGCCTTTCACAGATACCACCGCAGACGAGATAATTAACGCCCTCTCCAAGGGCTATATAAAAGGACTTACGCTCCTTGGCGGCGAGCCTATGGAGCCTGAGAACCAGCCTGAGCTTACAAAGCTCCTCCACCGTGTGAAAACAGAACTTCCCGACAAGGACGTGTGGTGCTACACAGGCTGTACCCTTGAAACTGACCTGCTTGCAGGCTCAAAGTCACCATACAGAACGCAGTACACAGACGAAATGCTGAGCCTTATCGACTACCTCGTTGACGGCGAATTTGTTCTCGAAAAGAAAAACATCTCACTGAAATTCAGAGGATCTGAAAATCAGAGGATACTTCATAAAAAAGATGGCATTTGGCTGCCTTGCGAAGATATGTAAAACAAAACCGCTCCCCGTGACATCACGAAGAGCGGTTTTTTTATACAAATTGTAGGGGGACAGCGTCCTCGACGTCCCATTTATTGACTATGTGTCATGCTCTTGACCTTACTTTTCAGACTTTGTAAAGAATATCGCCTTTATAAGCTGGATAACGAGCATAGAGCCAAAGCTTAGAATGTATATCCATGCAAACTGCATACCTGTCATGTCTGCTATCTTGAAAAGTCCCTTGAGTTGTGGAACGAGCAGAACGGAGTTTAAAAATACCATTCCAAGGCCGAACGCCATAAGACCGAACTTGTTGTTGAAAAAGTCCTTTGAGAAGATAACAGGACCTTTTTTCTTGCACGAGAATCCGTGGAACAATCTTGCGGAGCAAAGCACTGCGAATGCCATCGTCATACCAAGAGCTGCGCTTGTCTTGTTTCCCATAAGGAAAGCCAAAGCTACCGCTATCGCTATAACTACGCCATACAATGCTATCTCGCCCAGGAAAGGACGTGTGAGTATAGATTCGTTTGCGTTTCTTGGCTTGCGTTTCATGACCTCTTCGGAGTGCGGTTCAAGACCCAAACCGATAGCAGGAAGCGAGTCTGTAAGCAGATTAATAAACAGCAAATGTATTGCCGCAAACGGAACAGGAAGTCCAAGCAGTGAGTTGAAAAGCACCACAAGAATTGCCGCAAAGTTGCCCGAAAGCAGGAAGAGTATAGCCTTTTTAATGTTCTCGTAAATGTTTCTGCCGTTTCTTATCGCCTTGACTATAGTTGCAAAGTTATCGTCTGCAAGCACCATTGAGGCAGCGTCCTTTGAAACCTCAGTTCCTGTGATGCCCATTGCAACGCCCACATCAGCCTGCTTTAACGCAGGTGCGTCGTTCACACCGTCGCCTGTCATGGAAACTATACAGCCGTTTGCCTGCCAAGCCTTTACGATCCTTATTTTATGCTCAGGTGTAACACGAGCGTAAACAGCCTTGTCCTTTACAAAGTCAACAAGCTCTTCGTCTGAATAAGCGTCAAGCTCGTGACCCTCGACAGCCTTTGAGTTGTCGTCAAGAATACCTATCTCACGGGCAATAGCCGAAGCCGTAACGATATGGTCGCCTGTTATCATGACTGGCTTTATGCCTGCCTTGCGGCATTCGGCAACAGCCGCCTTTGATTCCTCTCTCGGAGGATCCATCATAGCAATAAGACCGACAAACTCCAATCCATCCTCGTCCTCTGGACATACGGTATCCTTGTCGAATTTTTTCTCTGCAAATGCAAGTATACGCAGACCTTTTTCCGAAAGCTCTGCCACACGCTGGGTTATAACAGCCTTTTCTTCGTCGCTTGAAGTTATCCTGTTTATAAGAACGTCAGCCGCACCCTTTACATAAAGCACCTTTTCGCCGTCTATAACGTGCAGAGTTGACATAAGCTTTCTGTCTGAATCAAATGGTATCTCAGAAATTCTAGGGAGATCTTCCCTCACCTTGTCAGTGTCTATACCAAGCTTTGTGCCGAAGTTGATAAGCGCCGTTTCAGTAGGGTCGCCTATCTCAACGCCGTCCTTACAGCTTGAATCGTTGCAAAGGATCATGGCTCTTGTCATAATCTTGACCTTTTCATCGTCAAGATCAACAGCGTCAGTGTCGATTATCCTGCCGTCTACCATTATTTTTCTGACCGTCATCTTGTTCTGAGTAAGAGTACCAGTCTTGTCAGAGCATATTACAGAAACACTGCCCAAGCCCTCAACAGCTTGAAGCTTTCTTATGATAGCGTTTTCCTTTGACATTTTCTGTGTGCCGAAAGAAAGCACGATAGTAACGATAGAGCTGAGAGCCTCAGGAATAGCCGCAACAGCAAGTGCGATAGCGAACATGAACGAATCCATAAGCTCGCCGCCACGAAGCATACTAAGTCCGAACACAACTGCACAGACAATAAGTATAGCAATGGAAAGCTTTTTGCCGAACTCGTCAAGTGTGTTCTGGAGAGGCGTTTTTCTCTCAGAAGCGTTTTGGATAAGCGAAGCTATCTTGCCCACCTCAGTGTCCATACCCACCTCAGTGACAAGCATTTTTCCTCTGCCGTATGTGACAAAAGAGCCTGAATAAACCATGTTAGCACGCTCAGCAAGAGGCTTTTCGCCCTCTATATCGCTCATATCCTTGTCGATATTAACGCTCTCGCCTGTAAGCGCCGACTCGTTCACCTGAACAGACGCACACTCTACGAGTCGTCCGTCTGCACATATCTGGTCGCCTGCCTCGATAAGAAGAATGTCGCCCACTGCGATCTCCTCAGAGGGGATAATGACCTTTTCACCGTTACGAAGCGCCTTAGCCGTCGGTGCAGAAAGCTTTTTAAGGTTCGTCAGTGACTTTTCAGCCTTGACGGTCTGAACTGTACCCAAAATAGCGTTCATTGTGATAACAACGAGAATTACCGCACAACTCTCAACGTCTTTCATGAAAGCTGAAACTATCGCAGCAATAATGAGTATAAGCACAAGAAAGTCCTTATACTGCTCTAAAAAAATCACGGGAATGGACTTTTTCTTGCCCTCCGTGATAACATTTCGTCCGAACTTTTCGCAGTTTTTCACTGCCTGCTCGGTTGAAAGACCATTTTCACCTGATGAAAACTCAGTGTAAAGCTGGTCAAGTTTTTTCTGATACTGCTTCATAAAATACCACCTTTTTTATTTTTTCCTGCAAACATTGCCGATATACCCTTCAAAGCCTCCTTTTCTCATAGGCTCAGAAAAATAAACGCATAAAAAATCGGCAAGACGTTTATTGGGTAAACTGCGCCTGTGGCAATTTAATCAATAAAAGTCTCGCCGTTTAGATATGCAGCGGTCCCTCATCGGAACGTATTGACGCAAACATAAACGGATCTCTCCGCCAGCTACTCTCTTTTACTATGAGGTTATTATAACCTATATTTTTGATTTTGTCAATAGTTTTTTATATATTTTATTGTACATTTGCAACGCTTCATATCATCAAAAAAGTGGGTCTTTGAGACCTGACTTTTGTATAAAAAGTCCTTGGACATATGAAAAAATATATGGTATAATAATTATAACAATGAGCAGCGACAGCGTAAGTCCGATTGTATTCGGACCTGCGCTGTTTTTTTATGCGCAAAAAACGGGAGGTAATAAAATATGAGCGAAAAAGCTCTGAAAGAAAACAAGATGGGCGTTATGCCCATGCCGAAACTCATGCTGAGCATGGGTCTGCCTATGATAATTTCAATGATAGTTCAGGCTTTTTACAATATCGTTGACAGCTATTTCGTAAGCAGGATAACAGATGATACAGTTGAGCACATGGGCGAATATGCCGTAAACGCCCTCACCCTTGCATACCCTGTCCAGCTTTTGATAATCGCTGTAGGCGTAGGCACAGGCGTTGGAATAAACGCCTTGCTCTCCAGAAGCCTTGGAGAAAAGAATTTTGAGCGTGCAGGCAAAATAGCAGGCAATGCCATTTTCATAGGTCTTTGCACCTACATCGTGTTCATGCTGTTCGGATTTTTCGGCACTGACGCATTTTTGAAAACACAGACCCATGATAGTCTTGCTCTAAAGCTTGGGGGCGAATATCTAGGCATATGCTGTGTGTTGTCATTCGGTGCAGTAGGTTCAATGATATTTGAAAAGCTTTTGCAGGCGACAGGCAAAACTATCCATTCCACCATTGCTCAGCTTGTAGGCGCAATAGCCAACATCGTCCTTGACCCTGTTTTGATTTTCGGGCTTGGCCCTTTCCCAGAGCTTGGAGTAAAAGGTGCCGCATATGCCACTGTCATCGGTCAGGTACTCACAATGGTCATAGGCGGCGTGCTTCATTTTGTGTGCAACAAAGAGATACCAAGCGGCATGAGGTATTTTATACCCCAGCGCAAAATGATAACAAACATTTATAGAATAGGCGTTCCTGCCATAATAATACAGGCTCTTATGTCCGTCATGACCTACGGTCTTAATGTCATACTCAACAGGATAGGTCAATCCGCCGTAACAGCCTATGGTATCTATTATAAAATACAGCAGTTCGTGTTCTTTGCGTCATTCGGCATGAACAACACTATCATTCCGGTTGTATCATACAACTACGGCAAAGGTGACAAAACAAGAGTTCGTTCAGGCATAAAATACGGTATGCTCTACACGTTGGGACTCATGCTCCTTGGCATTATAGGCTTGCAGCTTTTTGCTTCTCAGATATGCCATGTATTCTCACTGTCAGCGGATACGGAGATATTCGCCACCTACGCCATAAGGATAATCACTTTAGGCTATCTTTTTGCAGGTGCAAACATAGCCTATCAGGGAATTTTTCAGGCGCTCGACCATGGCATAGCTTCCCTTGTGCTTTCCCTTATCAGACTTTTAGTTATCCCTCTCCCCACGGCTTATCTTCTCACCCTTACCTCCTCAGCAGGCAAGATAGTATGGGCAGCCGTTCCGTTCGGCGAGCTTGTAGGAACTGTCGCCGCCATTGTGATAATGGGCAGGATAAAACGTGAGATAAAACTCAAAGACTAAAACACTGCCCTTGATTATTATTCCAAAAGGTGCTATAATAGCATTGGTGATAATAATGAAAAGGAAAATACTTGTAGGTCTGCTTACCGCCGTTATCTTTTTGGCTTGCGCCATTGTGATAAATATAACCCCAAAGGTGGAGAAAGGTTCAGTTGTGCTGACCTGTGACGGAAGCAAATATGAGCTTCCCGGCACTGAAAAGACACGATACTGCAATGGCAAGAGCGAGAGCCTTTCCGCTGAAAAGAGCTTTGAAGATCTGCTCTCCTCTGTACCGTCATTTAATGTAAAGGCAGATGTAGATAAGGACGGCAATGTTACCCTTAAAACCCCTATGTCCGTAGAAGTCACAGGGGACAGGCTCGGTGACGTGCTTTACACTGTCTACAGCTATGACGGAAAGGTGCTTGCCAAGGAGTCCAAAAAGCTAGAGCTTCCAAAAGAGGATATTGACGGCTGTCTTGTGAAAATAAAAATTACATGGGGCAAGAAAGACACAAGCTATCTTGAAGAAGATTACTGGTTTGCCGCAATGTACAATACTGAAAGATAACAAAAAACGTCGGACGAATTTGAAAACGTCCGACGTTTTGTTTTTTAACATATTTGAAATCCGATTATACCCACCATACAAATAACGCTGCCGATAAATCTCAGCTTTGTGATAGGCTCTTTTCTTATGAGCGCTATAACAAACAGCGAACACAGTATCATAGGCTGGATAAATGACGCACTCGCAAGACTCACAGCAATAACAGCGTTCTCCGCAAGCAGACCTGCCACATTCGGAATCTTTGTAAGCACAACCACCCATGCGCCCTTTTGATTTTTCTTGAATATCTCCAAAGGCTTCGCCCTTGGCAGAAGTATGATAGCCATAAGTATAAGCGCAAAGAACAGCGCCATGGTTGAGGATATGTAATTCTCCGACGCTCTTACAACTATGCCGTAGCCGTATCTTGCCAAAAGATAGAACACCAGAGGAACAACTATCCTGCGGTAATTTATATTGCCGCTGTCCGTTCTGCCTGATTTTGCGATAAAAACAAGTCCTGCAACAGTAAGCACGATAAAAAGGAACTTGAAAATGCTCGGCTTTTCACCAAGGAAAATATCCGTTGCATAGGACATGAAAAGGGTGATACCAAGCCAAGCCTTAAGCTCAAAGGCTGATATTTCATCAAGGATAATAGCCGAAAGCTTAAATTCAAGGATCTTCGACAAGCACAGCAGACCTATCGCCGCAAAGGATTGCCAGCTAAATGTAATAGTCCTGTCCAGGAAAGGCAGACAGCAAGCCATGAAAACAGCCGTTGCCGCAGCCATTAAGAATCCAAGCTCATCGCCGTTGAATTTTGCCGTTGAAACAGCGTACTTGTCACTAAGGGAACATATTGTGTAGCATACAACTACAAGTATAAGCAAAAACATTATTTTTCTTCTTCCTTACTCTATGATTTTCTAAGACCTGTATGCTATGAAACATACGAAATAATGGGCGACCCAAGGTCGCCCCTACGCAAAGCCGATTTATCAGTTCTTTTTATTTTTCACAAGCCATACTACCGCCAAAATACCAAGTATCACCGAGAACAGAGTAGCAATGGCTAGACATATCCAGCTTGCATACTGACTTTGTATAAATTCGTTCTGCGATTGGCTTCCTATAAGGGTATCTACCCCCGATTGCGAGCCTAAGGCTGAGAACAGTATTATAAATGCCATTCTCACATTCATTACGCAGGCTATAACGCTGTAAATATGCACTATACCCTGAAAAAGACAGACTCCGCAGTCGTCCTTTACATAGCTTTTCACTCCAAGCACCGCACATACCACCGACACTGCCGTGTAGATAATGAACGCCGCAAAAAGCACTATCGTTGGCACTTTTGCCCCATCGGTTTTCACTATCATGCTCATAAGCCCAGCCATACACCCCATGAACACAGCCGCTGCCGCAAGCCCTGCAACAGACCATTTTCTGTATAAAAGCTCTGACTTTTTTATCTGCTCTTTCTTTATCTGTTTAGGCATTTTCTTCCTCCGCCTTCTTGCTTTCAAGCTCCTCTTCGGATATCTTGAAGCGTATCCTGTCTATTTTCTGCTCGTCCTCCATTTTCACTGTCATCTCAAAAGGCGGACAGCTTATAACTTCATTCTGCTCAGGAAGTCTGTCAAGCATATCCATTATCCAGCCACCGAGAGATGTTCTTTCGGTTTCGATAGTGTCCTCCGGCAGTCCTATCCTCTCAAGAAAATCCGATACCGAAAGCTCCGCCGACGCTTCGTAAACACCGTCGCTTATTTTCACAAGGGAGGTATCCTCCTCGTCGCTTTCATCATAGATCTCGCCCACAAGCTCCTCTATGATATCCTCAAGGGTACAAATGCCCTCCGTACCGCCGTATTGGTCGAGCACCACCGCCATATGCACCTTTTTGCGCTGCATCTGCTTCAGGATCTCAGAGATCTTGCGGTTTTCGGTTATGTAAAGTGGCTTGTTCATTATAAGGCTTATGTCCGTCTTGCCCTTGAGATACATTTCAAAAAAGTCAGACTGGTGGATAAGTCCCACAATGTGGTCTAAGTCCTTGTCATACACGGGGAGTCTTGAAAACTTTGTCTGCACAAAGCGTTTTTTTATGCTCTCCATATCCTCATGAAGCTCAACGCCCTCGATATTTACTCTCGGCACAAGTATCTCGCTTATGGTTATCTCGTCAAAATCAAGTGCCGAACGCACAAGCTCAGACTCCTGCTCTTCAAGTACGCCCTCGTCCTGAATCTCGTCTATGATATATTTAAGCTCTTCCTCAGTAACAGACGGCTCGCTGTTCTTGTTGCCCACAAGCTTTGAAACGCCGCTTTTTATGCCCATAAAGATAGCCGTTATAGGCGTGATGATGAACATGAATGCGGAAAGCGGAGCCGCCATAAGAATAGAAAACCGCTCAGAATTTTCCTTTGCAAGGCTCTTAGGCAAGATCTCACCAAAAATAAGCACAAGCACCGTCATGACTACAGTAGCCAGACCCACGCTTCCCTTTCCGAACTTTTCCGTAAAAAGCACCGTTGCAAGTGAAGATGAAGAAATGTTCACAACATTGTTTCCCACAAGTATAGCGGTGAGTGCCTTGTCAAAATTATCGCATATGTTCATTGCCTTCTTTGCAGACTTGTTTCCGTCGTCTGCAAGTTTTTTAAGCCTTATCCTGTTGCACGAAGAAAACGCTGTCTCCGTTGCAGAACAAATAGCAGACAGCATAAGAAGCACAGCGATGATAACAACTTTCATAAAATAAAATTATCCTTTCAGGTCAGAATATAAATTTGCTGCCCTAGTTATAAAAATAGCACTAAAGGCAGTCATGAAAACTGACTACATATAGTTATCATAACATATTTTTTAACCAATTGCAACAGTATTGTTGAAAAAACGATGTAAAAGAGTTATAATATTCTTTGTGTTCATAATATTCATATGCACAAAAGGAGATAATAGAAATGGCAAAGAAAGATAAAGACATTTTCGACAAAATAATGGACTGGAAGATATTCGGCTGGTTCAGACCCTTTTACGTCAAAAACAAAGAAATGCTTTTGTATCTGTTTTTCGGCGTACTCACCACCGCAGTCAGCTTTGTGACCGCAGGCATCTCAAAAGTGCTTTTGGAGCAGGCAGGCATAGGCAAGGGCGGTGTTTCCACCACAAGCACCGTCATATCATGGATATGTGCAGTAACATTCGCATACATAACCAACAGGATATGGGTTTTCGAGTCTGAAGCAGAGGGCAAAAAGGCGATAATCTCCGAAGCAGCTTCATTTTACGGCGGCAGGATATTCACTCTTCTCGTAGAAATGTTCATGATGTGGCTCGGCTACTCACTTCTCAGCTTCAACTATTGGGTAACAAAGATAGTGGCAAACGTTGTTGTGCTGATACTTAACTATGTCATCAGCAAGCTTGTGGTCTTCAGAAAGAAATAAGCATACAAAAAAAGCTGTCAAATCTGACAGCTTTTTATTTTGCCCCAGTTGCCACGTTACAACCGACTAATCTTTGTACATAAGCGTGACCGCCATGCCGTTTATCACGCCCACTACAACTCCGCACACAATGAAAAACACCTTGATAGGCAGGTCAAGCAGAAGCGAGATAAGCCCGAACACGATAACGAACGCCATTGCTCCGCCTATCTGCACAAGAAACTTTCTTTTCACAAGCACAGGAAAACGCTTCGCAAGCTTTGCGGTCTTGTTACCCTTGCGGTCAATTATCCTGTAAATAAGCTGAGTCAGTGCCATTGGTATTCCGATAAATAAAATTGCTGTTATAAGTTTGTCCATTTTAAATTCCTCCATTTTTCACTTAAATTATAGCTTTTTTGTATCAAAAAAGGCTGCCCAAGACACAGTTCGTCCGTGGGCAGCCTCATTGCTGCATATAAAATTTCTTTTATCAACAATTAAAGAACTCTTACGCCAACAACGCCCTCGATAGACTTGAAAGCGTCAACGTCAACGTCGCCTGTAACATCGAGCATTGTGTAAGCCCAGTCTTTCTTAGACTTGTTTACAAGGTTCTCGATATTTGCGCCCTTGTCAGATACAACAGATGTGATCTGTGCAATAAGTGCAGGAACGTTCTTGTGAAGCACGCAAACAAGGTGGTCGCCTGTTTTAGCAAGCTCTGCATTAGGGAAGTTTACAGAATTCTTGATAGTTCCCTTCTCGATATAGTCGATAAGCTCGTGAGCCGCCATTGTTGCGCAGTTGTCCTCAGACTCAGGTGTGGAAGCGCCAAGGTGTGGCAGAACGATAACGTTCTCCTCGCCAAGAACAACATCATCTGCAAAGTCTGTTACATACTTTGCAACCTTGCCGTCCTTGATAGCCTTTACAACAGCCGCACTGTTGATAAGCTCGCCTCTTGCAAGGTTGATAAGACGAACGCCGTCCTTCATCATTGCTATCTGAGCTTCGTCGATAGTGTTCTTTGTGTCAGGTGTATAAGGAACGTGGATAGTGATATAGTCACTGTTCTTGTAAATATCGTTGATATCAGCAGTTACCTTTACAGCAGGATCAAGCTGGATAGCTGCGTTTACAGAAAGGAATGGGTCATAGCCGATAACGTCCATGCCAAGTGCAACGGCTGCGTTTGCGATCTTTCCGCCGATAGCACCAAGACCGATTACACCAAGAGTCTTGCCCAATATCTCAGGACCTGCAAACTTAGACTTGCCGCCCTCAACTGTCTTTGGAGCGTCAAGTGTGCCCTTGAGTGATGCAGCCCATGCAGCAGCCTCAGTTATCTTTCTTGAAGAAAGAAGAAGCGCACAAATAGCAAGTTCCTTAACAGCGTTTGAGTTTGCGCCAGGTGTGTTAAATACAACGATTCCCTGCTCTGCGCACTTCTCAACTGGGATATTGTTTACGCCAGCACCTGCTCTTGCAATAGCAAGCAGGCTCTCAGGCATTTCCATATCGTGCATCTTTGCTGAACGTACCATTATAGCGGTAGGATTTTCAGCATTGTCGCTTACTGTGTACTTAGCCTTGTCAAAGATATCAGTACCGCAGGTAGCGATCTTATTTAATGTCTTTATCTCATACATTGTAAATTACCCTCTCTTATAATAAGGTTACGCTTATGCGTTCTCAGCCTCGAACTTCTTCATGAACTCAACAAGCTTTTCAACGCCCTCGATAGGCATTGCGTTGTAGATAGAAGCTCTCATACCGCCAACAGTTCTGTGACCCTTGAGGTTTACAAAGCCTGCTGCTGTAGCCTCAGCAACGAACTTCTTGTCAAGCTCAGCGTCGCCTGTTACGAATGGAACGTTCATAAGAGATCTGTCCTCAGGAACAACAGTGCCCTTGAAGAGCTTGCTCTGGTCAAGATAATCATAGAGTATCTTAGCTTTCTTCTCGTTGTGAGCCTTCATAGCCTCAAGACCGCCCATTTTCTTTATCCACTTGAATACCTTGCCGCAGATGTAGATGCCATAGCAAGGAGGTGTATTGTAAAGAGAGTCAGCGTCAGCCTGAGTTTTCCACTTGAGCATTGTAGGTGTTCCCTCGAGAACATCGTCAGTGATAAGATCTTCTCTGATGATAGCGATAACAACGCCGGCAGGACCAACGTTCTTCTGAACGCCGCCGTAAATAACGCCGTACTTTGTTACGTCAACAGGCTCAGACAGGAAGCAGGAAGAAACGTCTGCAACAAGTGTGTGACCCTTTGTGTTAGGCAGAGTCTTGTACTTTGTACCATAGATAGTATTGTTTTCGCAGATATAAACATAGTCAGCGTCCTCTGGGATATCCAGATCTGAACAATCAGGAATATAAGAGAAAGTCTTGTCAGCAGAAGAAGCCACAGCAACAGCCTCGCCGTATTTCTGAGCCTCCTGATAAGCCTTCTTAGCCCACTGACCTGTGATTATGTAAGCCGCTTTCTTGTTCTTCATAAGGTTCATAGGAACGGCTGAGAACTGCTGAGAAGCACCGCCCTGAAGGAACAGCACCTTATAGTTATCAGGGATACCCATAAGCTCTCTGATGTCCTTTTCAGCTTCCTTGATGATGTCATCGAACGCCTTGGAACGGTGGCTCATCTCCATTACGCTCATACCTGTGCCCTTATAATCGAGCATTTCATCGGCAGCTTCCTTAAGCACTTCCTCAGGGAGTACAGCAGGACCTGCGCTGAAGTTATATACTCTACCCATTGTTAAACCCTCCATATAAATTAGTTTCTTAGTTTCATTATTTATAAAGACTATAAATATATAAATTAATAATAATATTATATGCCTTTTATAAAAAAAAGTCAAGGGCTGTCATATAAAAATACTCACTCGTCATAAGTTTTTGTACATATCAGCACATAAAGCAGCCCTGAAAACGTGCATTTTTACACCTTACCTATGCCGTTATGTATAATAAGCACTGAAAAGCATGAAAAATCAGAATAATACTAAAGCGTTAAAAAGAGGTTAAAATTTTTGGTATTCCTTGAAATCTCCATATTTGTGTAGTATAATGTAATCAATAAAATGCGACAGTTGTAAAAAAATCGGGGAACAATTGTCACTCTCAGGGAAAGAGGATATATATGCAAAAGATATTTTATGTTTCAAGAAATGAGGACAAAGCCCATGATGGAAAAGCCCCGGATATGGACAGATTTCAGCGAGTTGAAAAGCTCAACAGTCTGATCGCGGCAGGCTGGGCTATAAAGGAAATGAAAAGTGAAAACAACAGCACATTCTTTGTGCTTGAGAAAGCAGACTAGACTTAAAATGGCGGTATAAGACCGTACCCTGCCAATAACGCAGACACGACGTCCCGCCAACAAGTTCGCCAGGTCTTTCAACAAACTTATAGGACGGTAGCCCCACCGTCCTGTTTTTATGTGCAGATAAATTTTGCGAAAACGTTTTATGGGTATTGCATTTCAGAGAGAAATATTGTATAATTAATGTAATCGTTTTAATGAGCACAAATGATACTATACATATTATAAAGGAGTAAAAAAATATGGCTTATGTAATCGGCGTAGACTGCGGCACAAGCGGCACTAAGACGGTGCTTTTTGACGAAAAGGGCACTGTTATCTCTTCTGTAACTATTGAATATCCTATGTATCAGCCTAAAAACGGCTATGCAGAGCAAGACCCTGCTGACTGGGCAAACGCAATGATAAACACTATCAAGGCTGTTATGACCAAAAGCGGCGTAAATAAAGATGACGTTGCAGGTGTTGGTATCTCTGGACAGATGCACGGACTTGTTATGCTGGATAAGGACGACAACGTGCTTAGAAAGTCCATAATATGGTGCGATCAGAGAACTGCCACAGAAGTTGAAGAAATGAACGAAAAGCTAGGCAGAGAAAAGCTCATCAAGATAACAGCAAACCCTGCCCTCACAGGCTGGACGGCTGCGAAAATCCTTTGGGTAAAGAACAACGAGCCTGATATATATGAAAAATGCAGACACATTCTTCTTCCAAAGGACTATCTGAGATTTATCCTCACTGGCGAATATGCAACAGAGGTTTCCGACGCCAGCGGTATGCAGCTTCTTGACGTGCCAAACCGCTGCTGGTCAAAGGAAGTCTGCGATACGCTTGGCATTGATATGTCAATGCTGGGCAAGGTGTACGAGTCATGCGAGGTAACAGGCAAGGTCACAAAGAAAATGGCTGAGCTTACAGGACTTAAAGAGGGTACTATAGTAGTAGGCGGAGCAGGCGACAATGCCGCTGCGGCTATCGGAACAGGTGTTGCAGAGGACGGCAAGGCGTTCACAACTATCGGAACATCAGGTGTTGTATTCGCACACACTTCTTCTATCTCTATCGACCCAAAGGGCAGAGTTCACACCTGCTGTGCAGCAGTGCCGAACGCATGGCACGTTATGGGTGTTACACAAGGCGCAGGACTTTCGCTGAAATGGTTCAGGGATAATTTCTGCAATGCAGAGAAAGAAACAGCAAAGTGCATGGGCGTTGACGAATATTATCTCATGGATAAAGAAGCAGAGAAAGTGCCTGTTGGTGCAAACAGACTTCTCTATCTGCCATATCTCATGGGCGAAAGAACACCGCATCTTGACCCTGACGCAAGAGGAGTATTCTTCGGACTTTCCGCAATGCACACAAAGCGTGATATGCTGAGAGCAGTAATGGAGGGCGTATCATACTCCCTGAGAGATTGCGTTGAGGTATTCAGAGAAATGAATATCAACGTATCCGACATGATGGCATGCGGAGGCGGCGGAAGCTCACCGCTGTGGAGATCAATGCTCGCAGATCTTTACAACTGCCCTGTAAAAACAGCTTCATCGAAAGAAGGTCCAGCCCTTGGCGTAGCACTTCTTGCAGCAACAGGCGCAGGCATTTACTCATCAGTACCGGAAGCTTGTAAGGCAGTAGTAAAGACCGACAAGGTACAGCAGCCTGAAGCAGAGCGAGTACCTGAGTATGAGAAATACTACAAGCTTTACACAGAGATCTATCCTGCACTGAAAGCAGAATTTGCAAAGCTTGCGAAGATGTAATATAAAACCAAAAGCTCCGATTTGCCGTCGGAGCTTTTTTTGTGTTAGAATATTTCGACAACTAAAAAATGGCTCTCCACAATAGCGGAAAGCCGTTTTTACATATTGGTCGGAGTGACCTGATTTGAACAGGCGACCTCTACCACCCCAAGGTAGCGCGCTACCAATCTGCGCCACACCCCGATATCGTATATATTATACCCGATTTGGATACAATAGTCAAGAGTTTTCAATCAAAATAAAAAAATTGCAAAAAAGGTATTGACATTCACATTCATTTGTGATATAATAAATAAGCACTCAAGAGAGAGCACAAAAAATATCGCGGGATGGAGCAGTTCGGTAGCTCGTCGGGCTCATAACCCGAAGGTCGTTGGTTCAAATCCAGCTCCCGCAACCATATTGGTGATACCAAATGGATACTCACCTTAAAAAGCCCGTGTTTACGGGCTTTTTTGATATTTAGAAAACAAAAAATTTTAATGTAAAACCGTGGATGCTTTTCACCAGTTTTCACGAAAAAAAGGGAGTCGAACCCTACACAACAAAAAATATCGAACATAACGGCAGACTTTGAGTATATTTTGCTCTAAGCCTGCCGATTTTTTATGAAAAAACATTCACAAAGTTTAGAAGGCTGTTTTGTCAAATATCACGAAATGTGATAAACGACAAAGCGGTCTTTTTTTATTTCAAAGGAGGCTTGATAACAAATATACTATAAAAAGGGAATCTAAAACGACTGGAGGTGATCAAGTAAAAAATGAACAGCAGTCAGACCGAGGACATGACCGAAGAACCCGATATGGGAATGACGATGTGAGGTGTTATATGATTTACAACGAAAAGAAGGTAGAAATGCTCAGGCAGAGATATCCCGAAGGAACTCGGATATGCCTTGACAGTATGGATAACGATCCCCGTCCGATTCCACCAGGTACTAAAGGCATAGTTCAATTTGTGGACGATGCGGGTACTCTGCACTGTAAATTTGATAACGGAAGAACGCTTGGGGTTATCCCCGATGTGGATAAGTTCCATAAAATCGCTCAGGAACAGAGTCAGATTGATAAGCAAACAGAGGAAAATATTGAGTGCGAGGAAATTACAGAAACGGAAGATCTTGAAGAAAACGAAGAAATGAATATGTCAATGTAACGGTTAAGTTTTGAAAAGAACTTAGCCGTTTTTTTATTGCAAAAAAGAAAGGATCGGTGATAAATGATAAAATATTTTGAAGCGTTTGCAGGCATCGGCGCATTCCGCTCGGCTTTTGAAAAGACAGGTGGATTTGAGTGCGTCGGATGGTGCGAAATCGACCGTTTTGCGCAGAAAGCCTACAGAACGCTGTATGACACAAAGGGGGAGATTTTTTATGAGGACATCACAAAAATCGATTACGGAGGTATGCCGGACTTTGATCTGCTCGTTGGAGGCCCGTGCTGCCAAAGTTTCAGTGCTGCGGGCAAAAGACTCGCTTTTGAGGACGATAGAGGAAACCTGTTTTTTAACTATATCCAAATCCTTGAAGCCAAGCGCCCCCGTTACTTTATCGCTGAAAACGTACCCAACCTGCTTGGTATATCGCAGGGGGAATGTTTCAGAATCATCCTTGAAAAGATTTCTGAACTGGGGTATAGTATGTGCTGGCGTGTGCTTAACTCTGCCGGATTCGGGATACCGCAGTCAAGAAGAAGGCTGTTCCTTATCGGATATCTTGGAGACAGATGTCCCTCAGAAATACTGGCTTTCGGAGGAAATGATGAGGAAAATTGCGAAAAAGGAAAACCTGAACAGCTGATTGGCGGTTCACAGGGACAGCGTGTGTATTCTACGGACGGCACTGCTGTTACTCAATGCAGCGGTTCGGGCGGTCTTGGAGGTAAAACAGGACTTTATTTCATAGACTGCAATCCCAATCCTCAGATGACAGATATTGCAAGGTGCATAACAGCAAGACAGGACAGCGGAGTGAGTAAGCATAAAGGGGAACACTCCGCTGTTTTCTGCGATCTGAACGAAAATCCGCAGATTACAGAAAATGCACGATGTCTGCATACAAGAATGGATTTGGGAGTAACAAACGGAACTCACAAAGGCGAACGTTCAGGAGTGCTTGAAGAAGCTCCTAGGGCAATAATCAACCCATTTAAGGAAACTACCCGACAGAACGGCAGACGGATAAAAAATCCCGATGAGCCTATGTTTACGCTCACGGTTACGGACAGACACGGAATAGTACACAAAGGCAGAATCCGCAGACTTATGCCCATAGAATGCTGGCGTTTGCAGGGCTTCACAACCGAGCAGTTCCGCAAGGTTGAGGCTGTCGGTATGTCCGATGCACAGCTTTACAAGCAGGCAGGAAATTCAATTACGGTAAATGTGGTTGAAGCTATTGCAAGAAATTTACTGAAATTTGACGAGGAGGAAAACGCAAATGAAGAATATGATAAAAATATTTGAAAATGACGAATTCGGAAAAGTGAGAACAGTCATTAAGGACGGCGAACCGTGGCTTGTAGGAAAAGATGTTGCGGAAATTTTAGGGTATTCCAACACAAGGGACGCTCTTTCACGTCATGTGGATACCGAGGATAAAACCACCGTCGTGATTTCCGACAGTGGTTCAAATTACAAGAGCAAGACCACTATCATCAATGAAAGCGGCTTTTACAGCTTAGTTCTCTCAAGCAAAATGCCGAGAGCCAAAGAGTTCAGGCGTTGGGTGACAGCCACGATTTTACCAACTTTGAGGAGGACAGGCGGTTACGTCGGCAACGAAGAAATGTTCATAGAAAACTATCTCCCGTTCCTTGACGAGCCGTACCGAAATCTTTTTCACTTGCAGATGATGGCGATAAATCAGCTGAACGAACGAATCCGCCACGATCAGCCGCTGGTGGAGTTTGCGGAACAGGTTGCAGGCACAGAAAATCTGATTGATATGAACGCTATGGCAAAGCTTGCAAGAGCCGAAAATATCCCTGTCGGCAGGAACAAGCTTTACGGCTGGCTCAAAGGAAAAGACGTTCTTATGGCGAATAATCTGCCGTATCAGGCGTTTATCGACCGAGGATATTTTGCGGTCAAGGAGTCGGTGTTTGAGGTGGACGGTCTGAAAAAGACATACCAGCAGACGTTTGTTACAGGCAGGGGGCAGCAGTTCGTCATAAATTTGCTCAAAAAATATTATGGAAAAGAGGTTTTGCAATAATGGAGATAGTAAGCGTTTCTTTACACGATCTGAGAAAAATGAATGACAGCGAGGGACTTATTCTACAAGGCTGCGGCGGCGACCTTAAAGAATGGGTTGACGGCATAAACGATATGCTGACGGAAAGCGGAATATTGCAGAATGAAAGTCGATTTGAAAAAGTATATACATTTAAAAATGAAAATCTGACTTGTCTGCTTTTTCCGTTTGATGACGTTCAGCTTGATGTCGGTAAGCTTGCAATGTGGAGATTGCAGACTCACGAGCAGTTCGGCGGTACATGGCTTTCCGATTATGTTCCAAACAGACTTGGCGGTTTTGTTCTGTGTGAGGAAGAATGTGACGAAAGCGAAGAAATGGGAATGGAGATGATGTAATGGCGTATTTATTCACAGGAATGATAATCGGAGGGAT
>ULOM01006108.1_pt1 | contig 25311 bp, 20 predicted proteins | sample 1952561 | NCBI WGS metagenome assembly ULOM01 (sample SAMEA4835602, study PRJEB28245) | human gut metagenome | biome: gut microbiome; material: fecal sample | place: Denmark | collected 2008
CAGCCTGTGGCAGTTCGGACAGCTCCTCAAAGGCTGAAAACGATTCTTCAGCTACAGAAAATACTCAGAAGCATATCAATGACCCTATGACAGTGACCACTGCAAAAGACCTTGTGGCTCAGATGAAAGTGGGCTGGAATCTTGGCAATACCATGGACGCCACAGGCGGCTCAGGTCTTGACGCTGAAACCTCATGGGGAAATGTGGAAACCACAAAATTGATGATAGACCAGGTCAAGGACGCAGGCTTCAACGTGTTCAGACTTCCTGTTTCATGGGGTACTCACATGGACGAGAACTATACAGTTGACGAGGCATGGATGAACAGAGTTCAGGAAATTGTCGATTACGGTATCGACAACGGAATGTTCGTTATCCTCAACACCCACCACGAGGAGTGGTATATGCCTAAGAAAGACCGTGCCGATAAGGATATAGAGCAGCTCAAAGCCCTCTGGAAACAGATATGCGACAGATTTCAGGGTTATGACGAGCACCTCATTTTCGAGGGCGTGAATGAACCTAGACTTAGAGGCGAGGGCAACGAGTGGATAGGCGACGCTGAGTCAAGAGAGGTCGTAAATCAGTACGCAAAGGCGTTTGTTGAAACTGTCCGTGCTTCTGGCGGAAACAATCCTAACAGATGTATAATGGTGACACCATATGCCGCATCATCAACAAAGCAGAATATGGAGGCTTTGGAAGTTCCGCAGGGCGACGATAAGATAATAGTTTCTATCCACGCTTATCTGCCATATTCATTTGCACTTGATACCGCAGGCACAGACCAGTATACAAGTATCGACTCTTCTATCACAACGCTCTTTACCGATATCAATGAAGTGTTCCTCAGCAAGGGAATACCTGTAATAATCGGTGAGTTCGGCTCTGTAAATAAGGCTAATACAGAAGCAAGAGTTCAGTGTGTAAAGGATTATCTCAGCACCGCAAAGCAGTATGGCGTACCATGCTGTTGGTGGGATAACGGCACAAGAATAGGAAACGGTGAGAACTTCGGACTTCTCAACAGATCCGAGGGCGGCTGGTATTTCCCTGAAATAATCGACGCTATCAAGGAAACAGTAAATAGCTAAAAAAATCAAGGACGGAAGCGATTCCGTCCTTTTTTTGTGCGCAAATTATGTGCAATTTTTGTGGGGCGAATTGATATCTTGCGAGCGGTGGGCAATCTTGCGGTAAACGGGCGAACGCTGTTCGCCCCTACAAAAATTTATATTATTATCGTTTTTTATCAATACATTTATGTAGGGGAGCGGCGCAATTTTTTTGTGTAGGGGACGGCGCCCTCGACGTCCCGCCACTCTCGTTCGTTTCAATCACAAACTGTTTTGTTCATTAAACGCCACAAAAAAAGGACGACCCCAAGTCGTCCTTTTTCATATCTATTCCCCTGAAAGGGTCTTTTTCATTGCAATGTGCGGACAGTATTCGTCCTTGTAAACATCACCATATGCCGTGTAGCCAAGCTTCTCGTAAAATTGCTGTACTCTCGTTTGCGCCGATAAGCCGACTTCCTTGTAGCCCACTTTTTCAGCCTGCTTTTCAAGGGCTTCCACTATCATTCTGCCAAGATCTCTGCCACGATATGCCTTTCTCACGCAGATACGTCCAATGTGCGCTTCGCCATTTTCGTCAAACAGCCTGCCTGTTGCAATGGGATATCCTCCTGTGTAGATAACAGCATGATAAGCCTCATGGTCGATATCGTCAAATTCGTTCACAAAGCCCTGCTCCTCAACGAATACCTGCTGTCTTATGAGCCTGGCGTCTGCGTTGTTTGCAAGCCCCTTTGCGATCTTTATGGTGTAATTATCCATTATATCAGCCCCCAAGACGTATCATTTCGTCGATACATTTTCTTGCAGAGGTTATCTCCTCGTCTGTCATTTTTATCTCAAAACCGCCGCCGTTGCCGATGCCCTCGCAGGTCTTGTAAACGTCCATAAGAGTGGTGAGCTTCATGTTAGGACAAAGTATCTTCTTTGAGAGTATGTAAAACTCCTTCTCAGGGAATCTGTACTGCAAATGCTCCGCAATAGATATCTCAGTGCCTATGATGAACTCCTTTGCGTCAGACTCAGCCGCAAAATTCATTATGCCTGAAGTCGAACCAACATAATCAGCCATTTCGCTTACAGCAGGGATACACTCAGGGTGACAAAGCACCAGTGCATCAGGGTGAGCCTCCTTAGCCGCTATCATGTCAGCCTTTGTTACCGACGCATGAACAGGACATCCGCCCTGCAAAAGCATTATATCCTTTTCAGGACAGGCTTTTTTTACGAATGCACCAAGATTGCAGTCAGGAATGAACAGTATCTTGTCAGCGTCCATGTTCTTTACTATCTTCACCGCAGACGAGGAAGTAACGCAAACGTCGCAAACCCTCTTGAGTGCGGCTGTGGTGTTTATGTAGCATACTACATTTCTGTCAGGCTCCTGCGCCTTTATCATTTCTATCATCTCAGGTTCCATTTGCTCTGCCATTGGACAGCCTGCCGATGGATTTGCAAGATATACGTTCTTGTCAGGGTTGAGCATTTTTGCCGCCTCAGCCATAAAATGCACTCCGCACATAAGTATGTTTTTGTTTGAGACCTTCTGCGCCTCAACGCTTAGCTTGTATGAATCACCCGTAATATCTGCTATCTCTACTATCTCCTTAGCCTGATAGCTGTGCGCAAGTATACAAATATCGTTTTCTTTCTTTAACTGAAGAATTTTTTCCTGTACGTCCTTAATCATATCCAGATCATGCCTTTCGACCTTTGAAAAGCATATCCTCCTTTCGGTGTTTCGGCGTTTGCCGAAAGATTTATACCATATTATTATAGTATGATATAGACATTTTGTCAAGGGCATTTGTACCATACCGCCCATAGCACTTGACAAATTCATCAACAGGGTGTATAATCAACAGTGTTGACAATCAACTGCCTTGACATTTGGAGGAATAACAATGAACGATAAAACAGCCCAGCGTTTTGGAGAAGTTTTCAGACGTTTTTTTGAAACAGGATATATGGACGACCTTGCAGAGCTTTTTCAGGGCGAAAGCAAAGTGATAGTCTATCTTAGCACAGCCGAGGGCATAGTCTACCCCTCAGACATAAGCCGTGACCTTATGATATCACGTCAGCGAGCAACGTCAGTGCTCAGTGCAATGGAGAAAAAAGGCTTTGTTAGCCTTGTGCGTGACCCTGAGGATAAACGCCGTGTGCAGGTGAAACTCCTCCCAAAAGGTGAAAAATCCATTGAAGAAAAGCAGCAGCGTCTTGAAAAATATTTCAGCGTGTTTGTTGACGCATTGGGTGAGGAAAATCTCAAAAACCTCCTTGACAGCTCCGAAAAAGCTGTCGAGGCACTTGAACATACAATGAAGGGCAACTCTCAGAAAGTCTGAGGTGCGGAAAGGAAACTGCCATGAACATTTATAACGAATTTAGAAAAACGGCAATAAACCGCTATAGCAAGACCGCTCTCGTGATGATGAATGACGAGGGTGAAACAAAGGAATATACATTCGGACAAACTTTGCAGCAGGCTGATATTTTTTGCGGCCGCCTGAAAGCCATGGGCGTTGTGGCAGGGGATAGGGTCTGTATCGCCTCCGAGGGCAGACCTGAGTGGAATATCGCATTTCTCGCCTGTGCAAAGCTAAACGCAACAGCCGTCCTTTTGGATTATTCGCTTCCTGCGGCAGAGCTTGTCGCACTGGTGAAAAAGTCACAGCCTGTGTGCGTTGTCGCTTCTCAAAAGGCGGCAAAGAAGCTTACAAGCGTGAAAAATATACCTGTTCTCGATATTCAAAACCAGCTTGACAGACTTGACGGTTCAGGGGAAAATATACTCCGCCAAGGTGAAGTAGGCGACCCTGATATCGCAGTGATAATCTTCTCCAGCGGTACGACAAGGACAGCCTCAGGCATCATGCACACCCACGATTCTCAGATAAATTCCTGCAAAATGGTCTGCCAGTGCAATGGCATAACCGATAACGAACGCTATCTCGGAATCCTGCCAAACAGCCATATCTACGGACTTTTTGCACAGGTCTTAGCCCCTCTCCTCACAGGTGGAACAGTGTGCTTTATTGAGTCCCTCTCCGCAAAGGGTCTTTCCGCAGGCTTCCAAAACTTCAAGCCGACAGTTTTCCCGGGCGTGCCAAAGGTCTATGAGCTTTTGAAAACTCAGATAATGCAGCAGATCAACGCAAGCAAAGTATCTTCAGCACTTTTCAAGAAAATGTTTCCTGTTGCACTTCATCAGCGTAAGATCTACGGTATAAACAGCGGCAAAAAGATATTCGCAAAGATACACAAAGCCTTGGGCGGTGAGCTTAGATTTCTCTGCTCCGCAGGCTCGCCGATGTCAAAGGATACATTTGATTTCTTCTACGGCACAGGCTTTAATATTGTGAACAACTACGGTGCGACCGAAACGAGCATACCAACTATCGGCACATATGGCAAGCACGTCTATGCCGACACCTGCGGCAAGCCGTACCCCGATATCAAAGTGAAGATAGACCGCAGCGGTGAGCTTCTCATAAAGTCACCTTATATGATGATAGGCTACTATGGCGACAAAAAGTCCACAGATGAAGCTTTCAATCCTGACGGCTGGTTCAAGTCAGGCGACCTTGCAAAGTTCGATAAGCATAAAAATATCGTCATTCTCGGCAGATGTAAAGAAAATATCGTCCTATCCACAGGCAAAAAAGCCGCCCCTGACGATATCGAACAGGTCTATAGGGGCATCGAGAGCGTTGACGAGCTTGTGGTCTGCGGAGTGCCTGCGAAAGAGGGAAGCTATGACGAGGTACACGCCTTTGTGGTCTGTGCTGAGGATAAGCGTGAGCAGACTGAAGAAAAGCTAAAAGAGATAAGCTCCTCCGCAGGTCAGGCAATGAAACTAAGCGGCATACATTTTGTGGATTATATACCAAGAACAGCTATCGGCAAGCCAAAGCGTTATCTGCTGAAGAAAATGGTCATGGAGGATAACCTTGACAGCCTTACAAAGCAGGCGAAAAATAGTATCGACCCGTCGGATATCCCGTCAATGGTGAGAAATGCCGTGGCAAAAATAGCACACGTTCAGCCGAATGAAGTCAAGCTCAGTACAAAATTTTTGCAGGAGTTCACCATAGACTCCCTCTCGGCTATCGAGCTTGCATTGGAGATAGAGCAGTTCAGCGGTGTGCGTGTTGACGGCTGTATGGATAAGGATATGACAGTGGGCAAGCTTATCGCCCTTGTTCAAAACCCAAACCGCATAAAGCCGCAAACAGTGAAATCAATGCTCTATCCTCTGGACAAGAAAAAGATAGACTATCGTATTTACCGCTTTTACAGAAACCTCGTGACGGCCTTCTATGAGGTCAAGGTCACCAACGAGGAAAATCTACCTGATAAGGACGGTTATATAATCTGTGCAAATCACGTTTCAAATTTTGATTTTATCTTCCTTACCCTGAATTTCAGATACGAGCGTTTTGCAAAATTCTGCTGTATGGCGAAAAAAGAGCTTTTCAACGGCAGTTTAGCCAGCCGACTTATAGTAAGAATAGGCGGTATGGTGCCTGTTGACAGAGGCGGAAGAGTAGATGAAACAATGGCGGCTCTGCGTAAAAAGCTTGGTCAGAAATGGGGTGTGCTAGTTCACCCGGAGGGCACAAGAAGCAAAACTGGTGAAATGGGCAAGTTCAAAAGCGGTGCAGCCGTTCTTGCTATCGAAGCCAATGTACCTATAGTACCAGCCTACATCAAAGGCGGACACGAGATATTCCCACCAGACAGAAAGCTACCAAGGCTTTTCAACTGGAAGCGTCTTAGCAAATATAAGGTCAAAGTAGTGTACGGCGAGCCTATTTATCCTAATGGCGAAACCCCTGAGGAACTTATGGCGAAAGTCCGTGATTCTGTTCTTGCCTTGAAAAACGAAGAGAACTGATTTAAAGTGAGGAGTGAGGAGTGAGGAATGACAAATGAGGAATTAGGAATGAGGAATTAGCATAGCTGTGGTTTGAGATACTCCAAGAGGTAAGTTAATAAGACCATTAGTGAGTTAATTGTGCGAACGCAGTTCGCAATGAAAAAATCATCGCCGCAGGCGATACCTTCATTCCTCACTCCTCATTCCTCACTCTTTCCGTTTGACAAGTCGCAAAATATGTAGTATAATGTATTAATACGCTGATACGGTGACGTGTTATCGTAATATTTTGTTAAGGAATGAATATTTATGACTTTTGAGGAAGTAAAAAAGGTCACGGAGATCCTGCTGGAGTTCCTGCCTAATACACTGAAGCTTTTCGCATGGACCATCATGCTTTCAATACCTGTGGGAGTGCTTGTGACAATGCTGAAAAAATGCCGCTTCAAGCCTATCTCGTGGCTGACAAATCTCTATATACTTGTCATGCGTGGCACACCGCTCATGCTTCAGATAATCGCTATCTACTATGCAGTGCCGCTTATTATCGCAAGTGCTGCAAAGCAGGGCAAGACAGGCGGCGTATATGACGTGCTCACCAATATAAAAAACAATGAGAACTATATGTTTATCGCCCTTGTTACGGCATTTGTCCTTAACTATGCGGCGTATTTCGCAGAGATATTCAGAGGCGGTATCGAGGCTATCCCAAAGGGACAGTACGAAGCGGCTTCAATGCTCGGCATGACGAAAATGCAGACATTTTTTAGAATAATCCTGCCGCAGGTCACAAAGCGTGTTATCCCTGCCACATCGAATGAGGTCATCGTCCTTGTAAAGGATACCTCTCTCGCAAACGTTATCGCATTCGCTGAGATAACAATGAAGGCAAAACAGCAAATGAACCTGTATAGCTCAATAACACCGCTTTTTATCGCAGGCGCATTCTATTTCGTACTCAACGCTATCGTGACGGTGGCATTTGCCGTTATCGAAAAGAAATTCGACTATTATAAATAAGGAGAACTCATATGGCTATTCTTGAAGTGAAAAATATTTCTAAAAGCTTTGACAGCCTTAAGGTACTCAAAGATATTTCTTTCAACGTTGAGGTGGGCGAGGTAGTCGCAATAATAGGTCCGTCAGGAAGCGGTAAATCAACGCTTCTGCGCTGTATAAACCAGCTTGAAAAAGCAGACGGCGGAGAGATAAACGTTGACGGCGTGAATATGTTCCATACAGAAAATGGCAAGGCGATGTATGCACCCTCTAAGACCCTCAGGGATATCCGCCTGAAAATAGGTCTTGTGTTCCAGAATTTCAACCTTTTTCCGCACTTTTCTGTAAATCAGAATATAATGGAAGCCCCTCTCCATGTCCTTAAACAGCCAAAAGCCGAGGCAAAAGCCAACTGTGAGGAGCTTTTAAAGAAAATGGGACTTGAGACTAAAGGCAAGTCTTATCCCTGCGAGCTTTCAGGCGGTCAGCAGCAGCGTGTATCTATCGCAAGAGCATTGGCTTTGAAACCGCAGATACTTTTCTTTGACGAGCCGACCTCCGCACTTGACCCTGAGCTTACAGGGGAGATATTAAAGGTAATAAAAGAGCTTGCCAAAGAGAAAATGACCATGGTCATCGTTACCCATGAAATGGCATTCGCCCGTGATGTGGCAAATCATGTTATCTTTATGGACGACGGCTATATCGTGGAGGAGGGTACTCCGGAGGAAGTTTTCGGTCAGACCCAGAACGAAAGAACAAAGCAGTTCTTGCAGAGATTCAATGACAGATAGGACGGGAAATTGTTGTAAAATATAAGAGATGATAACGTTTTCTGTGATTAATGCACAAAAGAAGTGTGACAATATTGTTAGAAATTTCAACACTTTTTGGAATAAAAAAAGTGAAAACCCCTTGATTTTAGGGAGAAAGTCTGCTATAATAAGACTAGAATTGAATGACAATTCATAAAACTATATTCATATGGAGGAGATTAACGATGAAAATTTCTAAGATTCTCGCTGGTATGTCAGCAGCAGCTATCGTAGCTTCTATGGCAATGATCCCAGCATCCGCAGCAGGCACAAAGCTCAACGTAAGCGATGACCTTCTTAAAATCGCTAGACAGACTCAGGATGACATCTTCGCTGTATACTTCAATGGTAAGGACGAAGATATGCCTAACAAGGATGCTATTGCTGACCTTGGAACTGTTTACGGTGCTTCATTCACAATCAAGGTTGATAACAACGATTGGAACACGATCGGCGGTGGCGGATCAATCAACTTCAACTCAGCATCAGGCGGCTGGAACGCTAAGGACTGGGCTGGCGGCTCTTGGGTTGAGGACGATAAGCCAAAGGATACTCTCTGCTACACAACAGACGAGGAAGGTACATACGTTCTTGAGTACCTCGGCGACGCTCCTGTTTTCGCAACAACAGACGGTGATGCTGATAATTACGCAGCAGTTGGTATCAACAACTGGGCAGCAGACCTTAAGGGCATCGACGTTGTAGGCATAAAGGTTCTTGGTGCTGATGGCAACGCTCTCTTCGAGGCTGGTTCTAACAAGGACAAGAAGGAAGTTCAGAAGAAGCCAGTAGCTGAGGAGTCAAGCTCTGGAACTGATTCAACAGCTTCAGGCACAGAGTCTAAGAAGGACGACAAGTCTTCTGCAGCAGCTACTTCAACAGCAGCTACATCTTCAAAGACTGGCACAACAACAACAGCTACTTCTTCAGCAGCAGCTTCTGACAACGTAGCAGCTACAGGCGCAACAGCTGGTCTTGCACTCGCTGGCGTAGCACTTGCTGGTGCAGCTATCGTTATTTCTAAGAGAAAGTAATCTCTCACAGATAACACACTTGAATAAGTGAATTTATACAGAGCTTTCTGTCATTCGGGAAGCTCTGTTTTTTTGTTCGTTTGTGTAACCTGCACTAATTTGTAAACGATTTCTGTGCAAAATATATGAAATCATGTGCTTAAATTGTGCAAATAGTATATTGAAAATATGTGACGATTGTGTTATAATACAGAAGTAAATATAGGTCAGGCTATGTGTATAGCATGACAATTAAACGGAGGTTATTAAAATGAAAAAGTTTTTAGCTTGCGCTCTTGCACTTACACTTACAAGTGCTATGTTCGCTTCTTGCGGTAGCTCTGATGATTCTTCATCAAAGGCTGAGGCAAAAACTACTACAACTGCTACAACAACAGAGGCTACTACAACAACAGCCGCTCCTGAGTCAACAGCTGATTCAACAGCCGCTTCCGGCACAGAGTCTGAGGGTGAGGCTGCAAAGGATATTTCCGAAATGCCAGCTACTCTGAAGAACTATGAGGAGGCTTCTGTATATTTCAAGAAGGATATGGACGTTGCTTCTATCGTTGAACCTTTCGCTGAGAAGGATTACGAGAACGATGAGTCTCATGTAAATCTCTCTGTTGAGGAGCTTGCTGGTATACCAATGCTCAAGGTAGAGACTCTCGATCAGGATGATCAGGGCAACTACAAGATCCCTAAGATCAAGTTCCACATGGAGAAGTTCTTTGAGGGTCACGAGGCTGATCTTGAGAAGATCTTCACTATCAAGGCTGACGTAGTTACAAAGGCAGTTGGCGAGTTCACAGGTGACGACGGCACAAAATCACTCGTTCCTGGTAACTTCATGGGTGCATTCGTTACACAGCCTACAACAGGTGAAGGTGAAAACAGTTGGAACGACCTCTATGACTTCGGCGAGGCTGAGTGGACTTCTGAGTGGGGTTCCTATGAGCTTACAATGAGACCTGGTATCAAGGACGGCGCTACATTTGTAAACTCAACTGAACCACAGTATGTTTCACTTATGAGATGGGGCATTCCAAACCAGGCTGATTTCTACATTGCTGACCTCAGATTTGAGGATGAGGACGGTAACGTTATCGCTTGCGCAAACTTTGGTAAATAATTCATTTCCATACATAAGAAAGGTGCAGATTTTCTCTGCACCTTTTTTTATGTGAATTTTACGCTTATCTCCCCTGATATCTCCAAGCTTTTTACCTTTTCGCCTTTGATTTTAGCCGAAAAATCCTGCCCTTTTATCTGACCCGTGGCGGTGATATCTCCCTTGTCATTTTTGAGATACGTCACGCCTTTCTGCGAAATAAGCTTGTCAAGCACAGCGGCAGTCATTGTGACAGCGGAGCTTTCGGGTATGTTTCCTCGGTCAGTTTCGTAGGTCAAACCCTTGTATTCTAGTCGTGCGCTTTCTCCTGAGTAGGTTATCACCATACCGCTGACAGTTTCTGGCACGGTTATCTCACACTCCCACATATCTGCGCCCTCACGGGTGAAGCTTGCGACGTATTCCGTGCCGTCAATGGTGATCTCAGCCGGGGTCTTGTAATCCTCTGCCAGCTTTACGGGTTTGACTTCGCTGCTTTCACCGCATGAGCATAAACCCATTACCGCCAAAATCGTGAGAAAAAATGCCTTTGTTCTTTTCATTTTGCCCTCCATTAAAAAAGACCCTCTTCATAAGAAGAAGGTCTTTGTTTTTAGTACAGCTTAGTCGGCGTTTTCAAGGTCATACAAAAATCGTGGCAAAGCGTCAATAACATCTCTTGAAATGATTCCACGCTCAGATCTTTTGTATCCTGCAAGTAGAGCCGTCGAGCCAAGTGTGAACGACCCAAGTGCCGCCGCATCGAGAGCATCGCACCCCTGAGCCACATAGGAGGAAACAATGCCTGCAAGCATATCCCCTGAGCCACCCTTTGCAAGCGCAGTTGTGCCTTCGGTGCAAAGATAAACTTTTCCACCGTCCACAGCAAAGGTGTCAGCCGACTTCGCAAGCACTGTCACACCATATTTTTCTGACAGCCTATATGCAGATCCAAGTCTGTCCGACATGACCTCGCCAACCGTCATGCCACAAAGCCTTGCAAGCTCCGCAGGGTGAGGGGTGAGGATAACTGTACTTTTCTTCTTCAACAGTACATCTATATTCGGACAAAGTGAATTTATTCCGTCAGCGTCCAAAACTATGGGTATCTCCGCATTTTCAATAAGCTCCGCCACAAGCTTCTCTGTCTGAGCCGTGTGACCAAGCCCACAGCCTATTAGCAAACAGCTTGCCTTTTCGCACTTTTTCAGTATCGTCTCCGCATTTTCAGCCACCATAAAGCCGTCCTTGTCGGTTTTCATTGCCGAGTATGTACATTCATACATACCAGCCGACAGGGAGTTGACTACGCTTTTTGCAGTGCAAAGCTCAAAAAGCCCCACGCCTGTTCGCATTGCCGCCATTGCTGAAAGCCCTGCCGCACCTATATAGCTCTCCGAGCCTGCCACGCTCACCACCTTGCCGAACGTGCCCTTGTGTCCGTCAGCAGGTCTAAAAGGCAGTGCCGCCCTTGCTTTTACCACGTCAAAAGGCGTTATAACAGGGTATAGGGTATTCTCGCAACGCTCGTCAATACCGATATCTTTTACCAGAATTTCACCGCAAACGTCCACCGCAGGCTGTAAATAAAGACCCAGCTTGCCACGATGAAAGGTCACTGTCACGTCAGCCATGAACGATAGCTTGTCAGCCTGACCATTCCGTGCATTGACTCCCGACGGCAGGTCGCAGGCTATCTTCATGCCTTCACATTTTTCACAAGCTCTGAACACTGGCAGGATATTTTCACGCAAACTGCCATGAAAACCCGTTCCGAAAATGCAGTCCACAAGCACGTCAGCACCCTTGATAAAATCCAGCGCATTTTCAGCTTTCAGCACCTCTACGCTCTTATCAAGCCTAGCATACGCTGCCGAGGAGAGGTCAGTGTCAGGCTCACCACAGCATAGGACCACCGCAGGCTTGAGACCTTGTTCCGCAAGTAAATTTGCCGCCACAAGTCCGTCACCGCCATTGTTTCCCTTGCCAATAAGAAGCACTATCTTTGAGGACGAAGACGAGTTGCTTGCAATGACCTCCGAAAGCTGTGCCGCCGCATTGTCCATGAGCTGAGCAAGGCTCACGCCATATTTTTCAGCCTCATGCTCGCAAAATGTCATTTGCTCCACTGTTAATATCCTATCCATTTTTATCCTCCTTTTCATAAGCTATCACCACTGCCGAAGCGATATCCTTGATGTGGGAAAGTGACACCGCAAAGGTCAGCCCCCTCTTTTCAGCCGCCAAAAGCGCATTCCCCGTAAGCTCCAGATAAGGGCAGCCAAGCTCGTCACGCAAGCATGACACATCGTTCAAGGCGAAGCCCTCGACCCCAGTGCCTAAAGCCTTTGCGAAGCTTTCCTTAGCCGCCCAATTCGCCGCCATGGATTCGTATGGGTTTTTCTTCTGTGAAAAAAGGGTCAGCTCCTTTTCGGAGTAAACCCTTTCACAGAAACGTCGGCTCTGACAGCTTTTTTTTATGCGTTCGATCTCAATAAGATCAGTTCCGACAAATATTTTCATTTTTATTTCCTCAGTGTTCTCGGAAGTGCAGGCTTTATAAGTGCCAGCATATCGTCATCAGGTGTGAATATAACAGTTGTAAGTCCGAGATTTTTGTGGTTGAATGTTATGTAGTAGTCTGTAAGGCTATCGTCACAAGCGCAGGCAAGGACTTGTGTTGCGCCCTCAGGTACAGAGAAATTCTCGTCAGCAATGCCGAAATCTGTCGCACTGCCGCAACGGAATGTGATAAGGCGCTTTCTTGAACGCTGAGCCGTTATCTTGTCAACGTCTATTTCTCCGTTTGTGAAAATGTATTCATACTCCACATCAAGTTTTGTTGTAAGATAATAACCGCCATAAAGTGCGGCAGCGGCAAGAAAAATGCCTATTACAGAAAACTGCGTGCCGAAAGGGAAGATAAAGCACAGTGCGGCAAGTGCCACGCTTGCTATCATGATGAAAATTTTCTGTATCTTATCGTTCTTTGTGGGAATCTTGCGAACTATCTGTTCTTTGAAGCTGTCCATTATTTGTCCTCCGTTTATTCAGTGCCGCTGAGAAGCTCTTTCATTACCCAGCCGCTTTTATTGTTGTATTTTACATATACCCATATGTTTCCGTCGCCGTCTGTTCTCTCGCCATAGCCGTTGATAGTCTTGCCGTCAGGTATCTTTTCTATCACGTCATATTTCTTTGACGGACCGTATCTGAGATTAAGATAAGAAGTGTCTGACTTTACAAGAAATGGGATAGAATCAGGGTATTTCACATCATCACCCAAAGGGAAAAGTGCGTCCTTTTTGAACTTTGTGGTGGCGGTCTTTTTAGTCGCCTTTGTTTCGGCAGATGTTGTGGTGGTGGTGGTGGTCGTCCTCTTTGTTGCCGTTGCGATTATGTCAGGGTCGTAGCCTTCGTCAATGCTCACGTCAGGGTTTTCAAGTGTGCCTGCCGTCACAGAAGTGGTGGTGGTGTAGCCCTCGTAATCCTCATCGTCCTCATCATAATCGTCGCCCATTGTGGCGGTCTTTGTGGTCTCTATAACTCTCTGGGCGGCAGTACCTGTGGTGGTCTCCGTTTCGGAGGAGCTTTCTGGAAGCATTGCCCCACATGACGCAAGCCCGAAAACCGCAGAACAAGCCAGCACAGCCGCAAGCAGTTTTGATCTCATTTTTTTATATCCTCTTTTCAGAATTTACACAATTTTATTTTAAGTCAAGAAGTCTTTCTGCGTTGCCACCGAGAATTTTATCTTTGTTATCCTCGGAAATGTTCAAGCGCAGTATCTTTTCTTTTATAAGGTAGGAACTGTCCCAAGGGCAGTCGCTTGCAAAAAGTATCCTGTCAGCCCCATGCTTTTCAACGATAGCCTGCATAAGCTCGTCAGGACACATACTTGTGAAAGCGGTGTCAAAATAAACTTCACCGTCAACTCCTGCCAAAACGTCACGCACTTGCTCCCACATCATGTTTGCACCAAGATGTGCAAGAATGACCTTGAGCTTAGGGTGCTTTTTTATCATGTTCAGCGCCCTCTCAGGTGTGGAGTGGATAAGGTCAGGGGAAACGCAGTCATAGCCGGAATGGAATATAACAGGCAGGTCGGCTCTTTCAATGGCGTCATATATCTTGTCCATGCGCTCATCATCTATCATAAAGCCCTGATAATCAGGGTGAAGCTTTATGCCGTGAAGTCCAAGCTCCTTTATGTGGGCTATCTCCTGCTCATAGTCCTCGGCGTCAGGGTGTATTCCACCGAAGCTTATAAATCTTCCGCCGTCCTGTTGGGCACACCAATCGTTTATAACTCTCTGCTGAGTAGGTTTTGTTGCCACTGATAACAGCACGCCCTTGTCAATGCCCCATTCGTCAAAACGCTGTATGGTTTCCTCTGCAGTGCCTCTTGTGAAAGGAGTTATTCCACTGCAAGCCTGAAGCTTTTCAACAGCCTTTTCCGCTACCTTTGGATTAAAGGCGTGAACGTGAAAATCAATTACCATTTAAAACATCTCTTTCTGAAATTACTTTTCCATATGGTATTATACCACACTTTCAAGCTTCTTTCAACGAATATCGGCAATTTTCACAGTATTTTCATCTAGGGCTATTCCCAGCTTTTCCACACCTCGGGGCAGAAGCCTACGGTAGCTTTCTTGCCGTTTCTTACGATAGGTGCGGCAAAAAGCTCGGGATAGTCAAGAAGCTTTTCTATCTTTTCCTCGGTGCTTCCAAGATATTTTATGAGCATTGCCTGCTCTCCCTTTGCCTTTGGGTCGATAAGCTTGTCGATATCCCCAACAGCCGCAAGCACTGAGTTAAGCTCACCCTTGCTAAGTCCCTTTGTAGGCAGGTCAACAGATTGGAACTTTATGCCACGCTCTTTGAAATAACGCTCGGCCTTTTTTGTGTCAAAGGATTTTGACTTGCCGAATATCTGTATGTTCATGGAATTATCTCTCCGTTTCTGCATTCAAGAATGATAGTAAAAGGACCGTCATTGAGCAGTGAAACTTTCATGTCTGCACCGAAAACGCCCTTTTCTACCTTGCCTGTAATTTTTTCACCGCAGACCTTGCAGAAATATTCATACAGCCTGTTCGCCTCGTCAGGCTTGCCTGCATAGATAAATGACGGGCGGTTGCCGTGGTGACAATCTGCATAAAGGGTGAACTGTGAAACGCAAAGAATATCTCCGCCAACATCATTTATAGAAAGATTTGTTTTGTCGTTCTCGTCAGCGAAAATGCGAAGCTTTGATATCTTGTTTGCAAGCTTGTCGCAGTCAGCCTCAGTGTCCTCCTGACCTACTCCGAAAAGTATCAGAAAGCCCTTTTCTATCTCGCCTGTGATCTTGCCCTCGACCTCAACTTTTGCACTTGTGACCCTCTGTATTACCGCTCTCATCAGCCCACCTCCACGGTGTAGCTGTAGGTGTAAACAGCTTCAGGTGCAAGCTTGATAGCATGAGGCTTGTTTTCGATATCCTCAAAAGCGTCGTCCTCGTAAACAGGCACGCTAGTCCAAGGCTCAAGGCAGATAAACTGAGCGTCAGGGTTGCCTGTGGAAGTCCATACGGCAATGCAGTCAGAATGTGGAAATGAAAGCTTTACGAAACCGCCGTCAGACTTTTTCAGGGTGACAGCCTTTGAAGCAGGGTGGTCTTTCATGATAACGTCATAGTCGAAAAGCTCTCTTGTGAGAGTGATAGTCTTTTCACCGTCAAGGATAGTCCTCTCGCCGTTTGGGATAGGCTGAACGATATGCTCGTTTTTCTCGTACTCAACTGTGCATTTGCCACCTTGGATATCGCAGATAAAAGCAGGGTGACCGCCGAGATAGAAGTACATAGCCTTTTCATCAGTATTTTTTACTGTGTTTGTGACGGTGACTTTTGAACCTTTTATGGAGTAAGTGACTTCAAGCTCAAAGTGATATGGGTATTGAGCAAGTGTCACGTCATTGTCTTTTAGGAGAAAGCTCAGTGAATTTTTTGTGCTGCCTGAGAAAGCAAATTCGCTGTCACGGGCGAAGCCGTGGTTTGCTGTCATGTGATATTCCTGACCGCCTGCCTTGTAGGTGCGGTCTTTAGGGGAGCATATGAACGGGAAGAGGATAGGAGCGTAGCGTTTCCAAGCGTCACCGCATTGCCAGAGATATTCTTTGCCGTCCAGTTTGATAGAGTGAAGCTCAGCACCGAAAGTGTCGGCTGAGATAGAGAGTTTATCATTTTTTATTTCATAAAGCATAGATCAGACCTCCGAGAGAAAAATTTTATACCTTATTATTATAGCACATTGTTTGGGAGATGTCAAAACCAAGTGAGCAGTGAGGTTATGAGGTCGGCTGGATATGGGCGAAAACGTTTGAAAAAACTTAAAAGTCTGTTGAAAATTCTGTTCTGATATCAATATTTTAACAGTTAAATTTTATGACTTTGATACAGAATAACTAAAATATTTTCAATTGTTTGTGTAAGCTGACAAAACTTGTGATGACTATTGACTTTAATTTGGAGATAGTCTATAATAAAATGGTAAGATTATTTAATTGTGCAGTGCTTTTTGTTCACAGCTTCAGACTGCACTGAGGAGAAATGTTTATGAATATTAAAGAAGCAAAACAACAGATACTTAATGCAATACAAGCCTATCTCATTAAAGACGAATTTGGCGATTACCGAATTAGCATAGAACATCAGAGACCTGTGTTCCTGCTTGGCGCACCTGGTATCGGTAAGACCGCTATCATGGAGCAGATAGCTCAGGAAACTGGCGTAAACCTTGTTACCTACTCGATGTCCCACCACACAAGAGAGTCTGCCCTCGGTCTGCCTGTTATTGTACATAGAAACTACACCGGTGCTGACGTGCAGATATCCGAGTACACGATGAGTGAGATCGTGGCTACTCTTTATGACACTATCGAAGCCACTGGCATCAAAGAGGGTATTCTCTTCCTCGATGAGATCAACTGCGTTTCCGAGTCCCTTGCTCCTGCAATGCTCCAGTTTTTGCAGTATAAGGTTTTCGGACTTCATCAGGTTCCGGCAGGTTGGGTAGTTGTTACAGCAGGTAACCCGCCTGAGTTCAACAAGTCTGTTTCTGAGTTCGATATCGTTACTCTCGACCGTGTTAAGAGGGTCGAGTGTCAGCCTGATTTCGACGTTTGGAAAGAATATGCTTACTATGCAGGCGTTCACCCAGCTATCATATCATATCTTGAGCTTCACCCTGACCATTATTATATGGTAGACGCAAGCGATAAGAACAACTACCGCTTTGTTACTGCCCGTGGCTGGGAGGACCTTTCTGAAATGATGCAGCTTTATGAGGAGAGCGGTATCCTTGTTGACCACGCTCTGGCTGCTCAGTATGTACAGAACCCAGAGTTCTCAAAGGGCTTTGCGGAATATTATGACAGATTCAACTACTACCGTGAGAAATATGACGTTGACGCTATCCTCGAGGGCGGCATAACTGCTCAGAACATTGCTGACGCAAGAGCGGCAGGCACTGAGGAAGCTGTGGCTCTTATGAATCTGCTTATGGACGGCATCACATACACAATGAGAAGTTGTATCCAAATGGAGAAGATGATAAGGCTTATCCACCCAAGAATGGAAGATATCCTTGTGAAGATAAACAATGGTCTTTCATGCCGTCAGATAATCAGTGAACACATCATGGACTGCAACAAGAGCCTTGACAAGGCGGTAAGAGCAAGAAACATCTCGCCGTCTAACAAGAAGATCCAGCACTGGATACTCCACAATCTGGAAGCTTATCTTGATAAGTGTACCAACGAGGGAAGAGATAACAAAAACCGCTGTACTGTTATTTTGCAGAACTCCTTCAACAATCTGCTCCATGGCGCAAACAACGTTACACAGCAGTCTATGAATGGTCTGAAATACGCTTTTGACTTCCTTGAGAATGCTTATGGCGCTGACAGCAATGTTATGAAGAAGTTTATCGAGGAGCTGAAAATAAATTGCCACACCACAAACTTCATCAAGAAGTATGGCTCAGAGCAGTTCTACAGACTTGCAGGTGAGCCTGTTCAGCAGCCTACCTACAACAATCTCTATGACCTTAATCTTACTGATTGCCTTTTAGAGCAGGAATAAGCATAGATAAAAAATGAATATTTACGGGCGAACGCATTTTGCCATACATTGTAATAGTTGCATTGTAGGGGCGAACAGTGTTCGCCCGTTTTAGCTTTATAGGTAGTTTTCAGATACATATTTGTTAATATAAAAAGCTTGTAATTTGCGAAAAAGTGTGATATAATATCTAAGAGTGTACAAACGAGAATCAGTGAGGTTTTTACTATGGGCAAGATTTATGATTTAGGCATAGACGTAGGTTCGACCACGGTCAAGACGGTAATTCTTGACGAGGGCGAGTTTATTTATAACAAATATGAAAGACACTTTTCAAAGGTAAGGGAAACGGTGGCTGAGCAGCTGCGTGCTATCAGAGAGCTTTATCCTGAGGACAAGTTCAGGATAGCCATAACAGGCTCGGCAGGTCTTGGCATCGCTGAGGCAAGCGGTATCTCTTTCGTGCAGGAGGTCTTTTCTGCTTTTATCGCTGTAAACAAGAAGTATCCAAAGGCTGACGTTGTGGTTGAGCTTGGCGGTGAGGACGCTAAGATAATCTTCCTCACAGGGGGCGTTGAACAGCGTATGAACGGCTCTTGCGCAGGTGGCACAGGTGCTTTTATCGACCAGATGGCAGGACTTTTGGGCGTTACCCCTGACGAGATGAACGACCTTGCTCTTAAGGCTGAAAAGACTTATCCTATCGCTTCAAGATGCGGTGTTTTCGCAAAGTCTGATATTCAGCCGCTTCTTAATCAGGGCGCAAGAAAAGAGGACATATCTGCGTCTATCTTTCAGGCTGTTGTTGACCAGACAGTTTCGGGTCTGGCGCAGGGCAGAAAGATCGGCGGTCAGGTGCTTTTCCTTGGCGGCCCGCTTACATATCTCAGTGCACTGAGAAAGGCATTCAGAACTACTTTGAACCTTGACGAGGAACACGCTATACTTCCTGAAAATTCTTCCTGCTATATGGCTTTCGGTGCGGCACTTCATGCTGACACTCTTGCTGAGGAAATGACTATAGACGAAGCCCTTGACAAGATAGTGAACGCAAAGGCTACTGACAATATCGTGGTAGGCAAGCCACTGTTTGCAAGCCGTGAGGAATATAATGCTTTCGTGGAAAGACACAAGAAGTCTGACCTTAAATATGAAGACATCAGAACTTACAGGGGCGACGCTTATCTTGGCATAGACGCAGGCTCGACAACCACAAAACTTGTGCTTATCACACCTGACGGAAAGCTTCTTTATCAGCACTACTGCTCAAACAAGGGTCAGCCGCTGGATATAATCGCTTCAAAGCTTGAGGAGATCTACAGCCTTGCTACCCCTGAGCTTAACATAAAAGCTTCTGCGGTAACAGGCTACGGTGAGGATCTGATAAAGGCAGGTCTGGGCGTTGACTATGGTATAGTTGAAACTGTTGCGCACTATAAGGCGGCGGCTTATTTCTGCCCTGACGTTGATTTTATCATCGACATCGGCGGACAGGATATAAAGTGCTTCAAGATAAAAAACAACGCTATCGACAGCATTATGCTCAACGAGGCTTGTTCATCAGGCTGTGGCTCGTTCATTCAGACTTTTGCAGGTGCAATGGGATATGATATCGCAGAGTTTGCAAGGCTCGGTCTGTTTGCAAAAGCACCTGTGGAGCTTGGCTCAAGATGTACAGTGTTCATGAACTCATCTGTAAAGCAGGCGCAAAAGGACGGAGCTTCCGTTGAGGATATCTCTGCAGGACTTTCTTCGTCTATCATCAAGAACGCAGTTTACAAGGTAATAAGAGCCAAGTCTATTGACGAGCTTGGCAAGAATATAGTCGTTCAGGGCGGAACGTTCCTTAACGACGCTGTGCTAAGGTCATTTGAAATGGAGCTTGGCAGAAACGTTATAAGACCTGCCATTGCGGGACTTATGGGTGCGTTCGGCTGTGCGCTTTTCGCAAAAGAAAAATCTCAGGGCAGGGACGGCAAGTCAGGCGTTCTTACAAAGGCTCAGCTTGAAGAATTTGCTTACAATTCAAGAGCCGTTCAGTGCGGTGGCTGTGGTGCGCACTGTAACCTTACTATAATAAGATTTAATGACGGCAGAAGATTTACTTCCGGAAACCGCTGTGAAAAGGGTGCAGGCATAAAGATAACCGACAGAACGGAAAACATGATAGAGTATAAGTATAACAAGATACTCTCTTATGCTGACAACAAGCCTGCAAAGCCTATTGCAAAGGTAGGTCTGCCGCTTGCGCTGTCTTATTATGACCTTATGCCGTTTTTCTCAACACTGCTCACAAGCCTTGGATTTGAAGTGGTGCTGTCTGAGGAGTCAACGAGAGATACATATTACAAGGGTCAGCAAACTATTCCGTCTGATACGGTATGTTATCCTGCAAAGCTTTGTCACGGTCATATAGAGAGCCTCCTTGACAAGGGTGTTGACTTTATCTTCTATCCTTGCATGAGCTACAATGCTGACGAGGGTCAGTCGGACAATCACTATAACTGTCCTGTTGTTGCTTATTATCCTGAGCTTCTAAAGGCTAACAATGACAAGCTGAATGATGATAATTTCATCATGCCTTATCTTGACATAAACATCAAAAAGCACGTTGCAAAGGCAATGGCAAGAGCGCTTTCAAAGTATAACATCACTGCAAAGCAGGTGCTTGGAGTGCTTAACAAGGCTTATTCTGAGCAGGTAAGATATCATAGGGATATCGAGGCTAAGGCGCAGGAGATAATCGCTGAGGCAAGGGCGAAGGGTCAGAAAATAATCGTTCTGGCAGGCAGACCTTACCACATCGACCCTGAGATAAACCACGGCATACACAAGCTTATCGCATCGCTTGGCTTTGCGGTCATCACTGAGGACAGCGTGGCAATGAAGGTTGATACACCTCCACTTGACGTACTCAATCAGTGGACTTATCACTCAAGGCTTTACAGAGCGGCAGAGTATGTATGCGAGAATGATGATATGCAGCTCGTTCAGCTTGTATCCTTCGGCTGTGGTATCGACGCTGTTACAACAGATGAGGTAAGAGCTATACTTGAAGAAAAGGGCAAGCTTTACACTCAGCTAAAGATAGACGAGATAACGAATCTCGGTGCGGCTAAGATAAGACTCAGGTCTTTGGCGGCGGCACTGGAGGAAAAAGAAGCTGCTGCAAATGCTGAGAAGAAAATGGACAAGGAGGCAATGTAATGGCTGAAAAAGAGATAAAACACGCAGGCTCGGACAGAGTAAAAAGGTCTTATTTTGACAAATCAAGACGTGAGGAATACACTATACTTATACCTGATATGCTTCCTATACACTTCAAGCTTATCATGGCGATATACAAAAAATACGGCTATAACATGGAGCTTTTGCAAAACTGCTCACGAAACGTTATAGACGAGGGACTTAAAAACACACATAATGACGCTTGCTATCCTGCGCTTCTTGTTATCGGACAGTTTATGGACGCTCTCAAAAGCGGCAAGTATGACCTTGAACACACGGCTCTGCTTATGTCACAGACTGGCGGCGGCTGTCGTGCTTCAAACTATATCCACCTTATAAGAAAGGCGCTGTCAACGCAGTTCCCTGAAGTGCCTGTTTTGTCGCTGAATTTCAGCGGACTTGAAAAGGACGCTTCCATAGATATCACCCCTGCCATTGCAATGAAGCTTATTTATGCGGTACTTTACGGTGATATGCTCATGCTTTTGTACAATCAGTGCAAGCCTTACGAGATAGAGAAAAATTCTACGGACGAGCTTTTGGCAAGGTGGCAGCACAGGCTTGGAAAGCTGTTTGCTACCCCGAGCAGATATATGCACACAAAGAGCATTTACAATGCTATGCTCAAAGACTTTGCGGCACTTCCAAGGACAAAGGAGAAGAAGCCTAAGGTGGGTATCGTGGGCGAGATATATGTAAAGTATTCGCCTCTTGCGAACAATCACCTGAACGACTTCCTGCTGTCTGAGGGCTGCGAGCCTAACGTGCCTGGACTGTTGGACTTCGTGCTTTACTGTGCGTCGGACGCTATCAATGACGAGAAGCTTTATGACAAGAAAACCAGCCGAACTCTTATGTACGGCATTGGTTATGACGTGCTTTACAAGTTCCAGAAACAGCAGATAAAGGTCATCAACGAGCAGGGCATTTTCCAGCCGCCTCATGATTTTGAACACCTTAGAAAGTGTGCTGATAAGTATATTAGTCAGGGCGTTAAAATGGGCGAGGGCTGGCTCATCACTGCTGAAATGGCGGCTCTTGCAGAAACAGGCACAAAGAACATAATCTGCACTCAGCCGTTCGGTTGTTTGCCTAACCATATTGTTGCAAAGGGTATGTCAAGAACTATCAAGCAGGCTTATCCGGACGCAAATATAGTCGCTATCGACTATGACCCGGGTGCGACAAAGGTCAATCAGGAGAACCGTATCAAGCTTATGCTTGCCAATGCGGTCATGGATTAATAGAAAAAAGTTACCCCCTCGGAGCTTGGCTCGGAGGGGGTTCTTGTTTGTTCTTTTACACATAGTTAGGGGAGTTGGTTTGTTGCTTCGACGGGCGAACGCTGTTTGAACCTACACAAGTGGCGTATTTAAGCGGTTTGCGTGGCCGATATAATAATTCTAGTAGGCATATGACGTCTGTTCGGGTTCAACAAAGCTTAGGGATTTAAGTCTTTCTGTGACTTTGTCTACTTCGGCATTTGTTACGTCGAAAGAGAAGGCGATAAAGTCAAGGCTAGTGTGGTCATCTTTTGAGGTATAAACATCTATTGTTACATTTATAGAATATGGCGAAACCTCGTGAGGTTTGAAGTGGTCGATATAGTCGGCAAAACTCTTTTTGCGGGTGTCAAGTGCTTTATTGTATATATCTATTATCTGCAGGGCTTCGTCTTTTGAGAGTATGTTGGAAAGATAGTCGAACCTTGCACCGTCGATTGTTGAATTCGTTGCATACACAAAGTTAGCGTCGCTGAGCCTTGATCCACTTATCTTACCTGTAAAGCCATTGCATAAGTATGCCAGAATGTTCACTCCGAATATTACCACCATATACACTGCGAAAATGCCTACCCATTTTACAAAGCGCACTATTGTGAGCTTTCTGTCTGAGGAGAGTATTCTCGCAAGGAGATAGCCCAAGAGAAGTGCAGGGAGAAGTATCAGGTTGCTTGTGTCTGAGAGGACGTAAGTTGTAACAGTGACTACGGCTAGGATAAGGATTATCTCACGATAGGCGCTGAATACGAACGGCTTGCCCGTGTCCTTGCCGTCACGTTTTTTGTAGAGAAAATACAGGAGAGTGATAAGCAGTGCCGAGAAAAGTGTGCTTCCAACGAGAAGAAACAGGACTTTTGTGGAGTAGCCAAATTCCATAAGGTGGGCAGGGAATGCACTCCATGCAGGACAATAGGTAACGAAATTTTCAATATCGTATGGGTACTGAACTGTAAATGGGCTTATGGTGGAATAGTATATGCAAGCAGGGAGAGCCGCTTCGCAGGCTGTTATTATCACCGCTGTGTATATCATCTCCGCCAATCTGCCGCAGCATATCATACACAAAAGCACCGCAAGTATCACGAAAAGGCTTGTGGCAAGCTCTGTGAACATAAGCACTGCAGAATATCTTGACACCATGTACAAGGTGATATCCGTTGTGAAGAATATGGCGATAAACTGAATGATGTTCCAGAATATGACCGGCAGGATATGCAGTTTCAGCAGGGTGAGAAGCTTTGAGAAGAAGCGTTCTTTTGCACTGCTTGGAAGCGAGTAAACAAGGTCTGCGTGTGGCTTGCTGTAAAGCTCATGGAAAAGGGTAAAAACTGTGAATACTGCACACAACGCTATCGCCACAGAGCCTGCCTGGGCAAGACCATAGCCTGTGTAACTGTTCGTCACGCTTTCGCTATAGTAGGTGATGAACTTTCGCATGGACATCTGCATGATGAAGTTTATGAACAGCACAAGGTTTGTGATGACAAAAAGCAGTTTGTTCACCTTGAAATCACGGCTTGATGCGGCTATTATCCTATTCTTCGCTGTTTGCATATCCATGCACCTCCATTTCGTATATGAAGATCTCCTCGAGGGTGAGGGGGACAAGCTCCAGAACGGCAGGGGAGAGGTCGGAAAGCTTGGCGGTGATATCCGCCTTGTCGCCCTTTGTTATCACTGTGGAAACTCTGCCCAAAGTCTTGAAGCTAAGAACTTCTACCCCTGCGTTCTCTATGACAGTGCGGTCAAGCTCGCCCTCAGGTAAGGCTATCTGCACCTTTTCAAAGCCCTCTCTTACGTCGTCGATATCCTTGGCGAAAATGACTTCGCCTTTGTGTAGGAGCATTGCCTTGTCGCAAAGCTCGCCTATTTCGGTAACGTTGTGGGAGGACACGATAAGGGTCGCACCACGGTCGAAAATATCGTCAACTATCATGGTGCGGATAAGTCTGCGCATGGCAGGGTCAAGGCCGTCAAAGGCTTCGTCAAGGAGGATATACTTTGTTCGGCTGGCAAGTGCAGCCGCAACGATAGCCTGCCTTTTCATGCCCTTTGAAAACTGGGACAGCGGTTTCTTCCGTGGCAGGTCAAGCTTTGAAATAAGGTCATCGAACACCTTGTCGTCAAAGGTCGGGTAGCTGCTTTGGTAAAAGCTTTTCAGGTCATTCACTGTCAGTCTTGAAAACTGCACCGTTTCGTCGCTCACAAAGAAGATGTTCTCCTTAGCCTGCGGCCGGTCATAGACCTCTGTTTCGTCAATGGTGACGCTACCGCTGTCGGGGCGGTAGATCCCGCTTATAACACGCAGTAGGGTGGATTTAACTGCACCGTTCGAGCCTACAAAGCCGTATATGCAGCCCTCGGGGATATCCAGGGTGACGGCTTTCAGTGCCTCGTGATCTTCGTCTGCGTTTTTGAATGTAAGTGACAGGTCTTTTATTTCTATCATTCTTTGTCACTCCTTTCTTTCTGTTCCTCCGCCAGTTCTTCAAGGACGGAGGTAAGCGATCCAAGGCTTATGCCTGCCTGCATTGCGGCGGCGGCATGGAGCTTAAATTCTTCCAGCAATTTTTTCTCTATAGAGCCTTTCTGCTTTGCCACAAAGCAGCCTTTTCCTGCTACAGAATAGATTATATCGTCATGCTCAAGTCTGCTGTAGGCTTTGGCGACTGTGTTTGGATTCAGACCCAGTTCCTTTGCCAACATTCTTGAGCTTGGCAGCTTATCGTTTTCTTTCAGCACGCCTTTTGATATAAGGCTTGAGAACTGGCTGCATATCTGTTCGTAGATAGGGGCT
>ULOM01027937.1_pt1 | contig 23655 bp, 19 predicted proteins | sample 1952561 | NCBI WGS metagenome assembly ULOM01 (sample SAMEA4835602, study PRJEB28245) | human gut metagenome | biome: gut microbiome; material: fecal sample | place: Denmark | collected 2008
ATTTAACGAAAGGTGTTATTGAAATTATCTTCCGCTAACAAATTCTCGCAAAATTTGAAACGGTACGAAGATGGTAGCAGTAGCACCCCACCATTTGATATATACCTACCTTATATTTATAAGGCTTTTAGATATTGTCAAAATTGGTGTGGGTTGCTATTGTTTTATCCGTACCAAAGGCAATGCGAGAAGCCAGTTAGCGAGATAAAGCAAATAGTGTTCCCACATCTTTTTTATTTAGGCTTACCGCAGGGAACAAGTGAGCATATAAATTATCACTATGAAATGTCCTCAATGTGGAAGTGAATGGTATTCTTCCAAAGAAGTAGATAAATGCCCATTTTGTAGCTATGTCTTTCTTGAAAAGGAAAGTGTTGATTTTGATTTTCTTTATGAACAAATAAGAGTAGATACAGAGGGATTTAAAAAGAATCTATTCAAGAGTGGTGGTTTAACTGTAAAGTTGGTTACATACCATTCACAAACAGTATGTTGGGATGAATTAAGTAGTAATACACGAATTGATTGGAGTGAAGACTTCATAGAAAAATTTCAATTTAAATTGAATTGGAATAATTTATCGCGGAATCCCTCTCTACCATGGTCTATCGAATTTATAAAAAAATTCAAAGATAAATGGGATTGGAAAGCTCTATCGTTAAGTGAATCGTTGCCATGGTCTATCCAATTTATCCGTAGTTTTAGTGATAAATGGGATTGGGAAGCTTTATCTTCAAATGAGTCGTTACCTTTATCTGTTGAATTAATCAATTCATTCATTGACAACTGGGATTGGCATTATTTAAGCATAAATATTGCGCACAATGCCACCAATCAGTTAATTGATTTTTTCAAAGATAGGATACATTGGCAATGGGGATTTTGTAGTGGAGATTATTACGGTAGTTCTTTGCATCAAACCATACCTTGGTCTATAAATTTCTTACATAAGTACTCCTCATATATAGATAGGTGTGACATGGGATGGGAACTTTTGAGTAGCAATCCCAATATTCCCATTTCCTATGCTTTATTTAAGGAATTTGTTCACAAATGGAACTTTGAAAGTTTAGCAAAAAATGAATCTCTACAATGGAATGAAGCCATGTTTACCATTTATAAAGATTATTGGATTGATAAATACAGTTATTATAATGCTGGGAAATTTTACGAATCATTTTGTCGTAATGCTCCTTTGAGCGATGATTATATATATCAAAATGAGAATCTTATCATATTCGAAGTTCTAAACTTAAATAAGAAAATCAAATGGAATGAAAAACTTATTGATAGATATAAAGAACGTTTAGATTGGGATGCACTCAGCAGAAACCCTGCATTGCCATGGAATGAAGAATTATATTATAGGTTTAAAAACAAATGGAATACGGCAAGCTTATTGAATAGCACATTTACTCCTATTAATATAAAGAAGATTATTATCCCCGATTATATTGATAGAAGTTATAAAACTTTAGCTAAACGTGATAAATACATCAGTTTATTACGTGAAGGAGAAATTGATTACTTCTTATTTTTTATCTAATGAAACGAATTTTACTTAATACAATATTTATAATATGTCCTTTAGCTTCTTATGCTGGAGATAGATTATCGCGTGAAGAACCATTTTCTTTTACTGATATAATATTCGCTTTGCTATGTGCTATAATAATACCACTACTCATGGCATTAAAAGACAAGAATAAAGAGTAATTTGTTTGATAGAACTTACAAATATGGGAAAGACTAAAATAACATTTACACTATTGACAATAATGTGTACATTTTTATATTCATGTAAATATAAAGAATACAAAAATAAACAACTAAGTAGCTATATAGACAGCACTTTACAAGTCAAAGCTACTTCTATCTTAGAGAATAAGCTATCTGAACTTAATGCTTTATCCGGGCAAATTATCATTATGGAAGTTCAGACAGGGTATATAAAGACTATGGTTGGACTTGAAAGGAAAGACAGTACAGACTACCAACCTTGTGAGAACTTTTCCCAAGCACACGAATCAGCACTGATGCACCCTATATCCATATTGGCAGCATTGGAAACAGGAAAGGTGAAACTATCTGATATGGTAGATGTGGGCAATGGAAGCTATTCTGTACAGGATAGAGAATTAAAAGACCATAATTGGCATAGAGATGGATATGGTAAAATCTCTATCAAGCAAGGTTTAGCTTCAAGTTCAAACATTGCTGTTTATAAAACAATGGAGAAAACATTTGGAGATGATGCACAAGCATACTTCAATCTGTTGAATAAGGTGAATTATGGTAAACCAAACAGTATCGCAGGAATAGCTAATCTGAAACCTGCATACTTTGTTACTCCTAAAGATAGTGGTTGGAGTGATACAGCCTTTGCATGGTTCTGCATTGGATATAATCAAACTATTACCCCTATACAAATGCTAACCTTTTATAATGCTATTGCTAATAGTGGAAAGATGGTACAACCTCAACTTTACAAAGACAGTACAACAGTAATCAATCCACAGATAGCAAGTCAAACCAACATTGACAGTCTGAAACAGGCATTGGAATATGCGGTAACTGATGGCTTAGGACAACCTGCCAAGTCTGATAAGGTACAAATTGCAGGTGAAACAGGAACAGTACAGCTTGAAGATGGAAGCTATATTGTAGAGTTCTGTGGTTACTTCCCTACAAATGTTCCCCAATATTCTATCATTGTTTCCATCCATAAAGAGAGACTACCTGCAAGTGGTGGATTGATGGCAGGTGATGTGTTTAGGCAAATTACAGAATATATTTCTACTTACAATAAATATTTTAATTCTAAATGAGAACATTTAGATTAATTGGAATGACCTTGTTAATGGTCATGTTGACTGTAAACTTTACAGCGTGTAGCGATGATGATGAAGAACAGCAAGACGATAAAACGTTAGCTTTATTAGTTGGTAGTTGGGAAAATGAACTTGACTCTTTTACTGATGTAAATGGAAATGTTGTTAGTTCAACGACTGAAGTTCTTACTTTCAAGGCAGATATGACATGGACTGGAATAGATTATTACACCGGAACAAATTACCCTAATGAAAAAACAGAAAAATGGGGTGAAGGGACATACAGCTATGACAGTAGCAAAAAAAGGTTAACCTTAAATAATAACATTTTTGAATCAGACATTGTGGAAATCTTAGAGATTACAGAAAGTAAATTATCATATCTCAGTGAGGACGGAATAATGAATTACACACGTAAAAAGTAAGAAAGTAAATAAAAATCAGACATTAGGCGGCATTGATTATCTTTGTCGCCTTTGTTTACGCACTTTTATGAATAAGCAGTATATAACAGCTATTATGTGTTTCAATCAATAGTAGTACCTTTTTTAGTAAAAGTTGGTTTTATAGACCCTAATTCAAAAAAGTACTATGCTTACTTTGAATAGCTATATAGATAGTTGAAACTTCATTTTATAATTGCTATTTTTGCAATGCAGGTTTATTCTGCAAAAGAGATTATTAATTTATTTATTATGAACCATTCTTGGCACTTGACCTTAAAAGTCAACCAATAGTTTCTAAATAGAATCAGATTCTAAAGATAACTATCATAAAAGGAAGTAGCTCAGTTGGTTGCTGACGAAAGCGCAGCTTTTGGCAGCCGCAGAAGAGCATTAGCCTTCCAAGCTGAGGGTCGCGGGTTTGAGCCCCGTCTTCCGCTCTTCTGAAAATCAGATAGTTATCGAAAGATTTCTATCTGATTTTTGTTTTTAGACAATGGCGGTTTGGCTATGGTTTAACCGAGTGAGTTCAACCAAGAGTTCAACCAAAATCTTATAAACGCAACGATTAATGTAGTATGCTATAAGTGGAAAACCTTAGCAAATGGTGAATACCCATTAATGCTCCGCATCTGTAAAGACGGAAAGAAGAAATACCAAAGTTTAGGCATATCTGTCCTACCCCGTTATTGGGACTTTACACGAAATAAGCCAAAACCAAACTGTCCCAATAAAGAGTATATTCAGAAAATCATTCTTGATAAACAAACAGAGTTACAACAACGAATGTTAGAGTTCAACTCTGAACAGAAAGAATATACTACCACTACTCTACTCAATGACGAAAACAAAAGATTTGAACTGAAAACTGTCTGTCAATTCTATCAAGAACAAATCGAACAATGCAAAGTTTTGTGTAAACAAAAAATACGGAACTCATTTTTGAATCCCGTATTTTCCATTTACACAAAATATTTTATAGCTCCATATTTTTTATAATAGCTAATCCTCCCTATCTTATCTGTTCAAATGAAATACTTTCATTCTTATTAGAGCTATCTCACATTAGCGTAGAGAATGAAAATTTTATTTTTATTTCTATTTCTGTATCTTGACGCAACGTATCAAACTGGAATTAGCACGACTATTATTCGAATTCAGTTTGACATCATCTTTACCAAGAGTTAGATGTACAGAATTCGCGGCCTTCTCTCTATCAGTAGAACTACACCAATAATAACCATTAGTATCTGCTGCAGTTAATTTTCCATTCTTGCGACTACGCCATCCTCCTATCGGATACCACCAGTTTTGTCCGCTATCATCCATCATAACATATCCCTTACTCCATTCTGCTGCAGCAAAAATACTTGAAGTTTTATCGTAACCATCGCTGGCTCCCATCCATGTATCATTAGGAGCTACCATATAACCTTCTGGACTCGGGTCATATATAGATTTTGTAAGATTGGATGCTTTCGGATAAGTATATCCCTCTGGATTCCCCCATAATGCCCAATCAGCATAGTATAGCCAATCGTAAGCACAATAATAAGGTGGATTAGCTGTATTGCTTTTACTCCGAGAATACATAATGAACTTTGTTGGATTTTGTATGGCATATTTCACATTGCCTGTACTTTCTCCACCTTTAACTGTAGCAAAAGCAACTTCTCCTACTTCATTGTACATTTTGGCATTACTATTTTTTCCATACTCCCCTGTACCTACAAACGGATCTTTCCGCCCCCATTGATAAAGTAATCCTATAGAGGAACGTTCTCCAGGAATAACGGAAGTCGCTCCTAAATTTCTGTCAAGTACAGTATAGCTATTTCCCTTTACGTTCATACCCAAATGCTGTTCCTTGACCTCTGTCACCCAAATATGAAATGACCACAAAATCTTAGCATCTTCCGTTTTAGGATCATCCTTGTCATAAATAGCTATCACTGCATTCCCTGGTCGTCCGTCAAGATTTACAGTAAATGATTTACGATCTGAAGAGAGTGTTACTCCCTTTACAAAATCAGAAGAAACATCATTCCACAATTGTGCAGCAGACAACGGTAAATAATTATCTCCTGCAGAGATATTCTCATATGCATAAACAGAACTAGTAGTATAATAGGCAGCACAATTCACTGTAACAGAAAGCTGTCCCGGTGGTACTATCACACAATTAGAAGTACCATAATAATAAGTCCACATTTCCCAATCTATATTATCAAGCGTTGCAGTAAGTACTTTACCTGCTTCTATAGATTTTCCTGTTAAATCAAGGCTATACGTTCCTCCTCCTTTCGGAGCCACAAGCATCACATCCAATTTCCCAGTAAATGTTTGCGGAGGTAGAACAATAATAGCCTCATTATTCTCAGTTATATCAATATTTCCTTTTAAAACGACTTCACGAGACATATTTTCCTTAGTGATAATATTACCACTTTCCAAACCCAATTCTATACATCCAGCCATTATATCATCCGATTCTGATTTCAAAACGACAGATGATATAGAAGCAAATTCCTGATTGGCAGGTATTATCAATTTTAACGCACCCAATGCCGGTTTCAATTTCAAATCCGCCAATCCTTCATTATCAGCAACAGCATAATACGGACATGCTGCTACATCAACTCCGCCAGTACGGTAAATCTGGTCCTTGGGCATGTTAAACTTCATTCGCTCCTCTTGCAGCTGTACGCTTAAAGGATAGTATACCGTATATTTTTCCTCGGCAGGCACTTCATATAAACTAACCAACCCTTTTGACAAGACTTGTACCTCTTTACCATTAATACCGATTTTTCCACCGGAAGGAATATTCAAAGCAAAAGCTTCATCACCTTCTACTTTTATATGAAAAGAATTAGGTTGTTCTATAAAGACTTCCTCCATTTTTTCTTCGGTACAGCCAACTACTACTGCCATTACTCCGGCAAATAGCAGGTATTTCATCAATAATTTTATCATAAAAAAAAAATTATTTATCTAATCTTTCATCAAGCGTAAATATATAATTCTCAATATTGGTATATCCGTTTTCTGCCATTTGTGAAGCATCGTCCGGATTATTCTTATCCAAACCATATCCGTCTTCAAACTCATCAGGCATACCGTCACCATCAGTATCTAAGAGGCTCACTCCAGATTCTATTTCACCTACACCACCTAAAGGAAACTGTTGTGTATCTTGTTCATTTTGGATTATAGTCCCTTTTTCTCCCAATGAAGTCAGTTCGCTGATAAGATAAGCATCCACCTGATCGCGCACAGGCAGACTTGCACCAACATATTTCACAATCCATTCATACGCTTTTTCGGCATCCGATTGCTGAGAAATAGTAGGAAATATTTCCGGACACGTAGCAAGAAAAGTCGGATTACCAGAACAAAGTTCTTCCCAATTGATTGCAGGAAGTATTTCTACCCCATTCAAAACACCATTCTTATCTTCATCATAAAAGTTTCCAACACAATAAGTATTAAAACGTTCATTTCCACCGATAAACGGCTTAGTTGGTGACATATCAACCAATTCCACCTTTATGCTGCCATCTTCCTGACGTACATTCTGCCAGTTAACCACAGGACCTTTAATAAAATAGTTATTTTCAATTGAAGTCAACGAACTACCTTCAGAATCACCACTCATGTTATACGCAGCGCCACTTCCCCAATTATATACAACATTATTCACGAATTGGTTCAGCCCCTTAACTTTCGGATTACGAGTCTTGTTATCAATATAAAGGTTACGAAACAATGTGATTCCATTTTCAAGATCGGTTTGCATCAATCCACCACAAGAATGATTCTGTAATCCCTGTCCAATAATAGAATTCTGTATAGTTATGTTACGTGCCGTAGTACTGTTTATAGAAAAATTCTCATCACGTCCCCACGTTACAGACAAGTGATCAAATATCATATTTTCTCCATCAGCCACTCCCGCGGCATCCTTGCCATCAGAACCTTTAATTCCCATACGAATACGCAAATGACGACATATTAAATTATCTGCATCCGTAAACGATACACGATTACCATACAAGACAATACCATCACCGGGAGCCGTCTGTCCGGCTATCGTCAGATTTTTTGAGAAAATCAATGTCGATTTCAGGTTTATGATACCAGCCACATCAAATACAATAATACGGTCAGACTTACTCACCGCATCTCGAAAAGAACCTTCACCATCATCATTAAGATTAGTAACGTGATATATTTCTCCACCACGTCCACCTGTAGCATATCGCCCAAAACCTTCTGCACCAGGAAAGGCAAGCACCTCACCATAATCGGGAAACTTTCCGGAATCTCCTTTGACATATACTTCTTTTGTGTTTATTTCTTCAGTGCATCCAGTACAAGCCAACAACATACTTAAAAGAAAAGTCTTCGTCATTTTCATACTTTCAATAATATTAGAGGTTAATAAAAAGCGTGGTCTCAAACTGCGTTATAAATGCCACAGTCACAAAACCACGCTCCAGTCTATGAGAAGTTTGCTATCAATAGCCAGGCAATTGAGTCAGATTTGGATTATCTATCAAAGGATGTCCACTAGATTTTGCAGCAAACGGACATAATTCAGAAAAGTTCTCCTTAAAACCATAAAATAATCCATCAGAACCATCCCCTTTATCAATCCAAGCAGGATAAGAACCTCCATTTTCCTCCGAACCGGTAGGCTGTTGATAAATAATCTTGCCTACTTGTATCTTACCTCTAGCAGATTTGGCAAATCCGACAACAGCTTGTCCTTTCATATTGAATTCACTGCTGAAAGCTTCAAACATTGCCCTAGGATACCATTTATCCTGCGAAGTTACATTAGAACGATGATTCTTCACAATTTCAATCAGTTCTGTTTCATAATCACTATACTGCTTTTCGTCTTCTGGAATATTTTTTACTGTAGCTATCTCCGTAGGATCTGTCAGTTCAATATAATCTATGGCAAGGAACTTATCACCGTACTTTTGACCGTCTTCCTGATATTTATACAATCTATATTTCGGCACATTGGCATATGCACCCTTACGATCGGACAAGTCTTTCATATCCTGCTTGGCCTGTCTCAACTCCTTAGCCAAACGTCCCATACGAATTAAATCGCTACGAAGAGTAAATTCTCCGGCAAACTCCCATTTACGTTCCTGCACAAGCGCATCTTCAAAACCTTGCTGATCGGTTGGAATAGGCAGTTCACCCACTCCGGCACGGGTACGTACTTCCTTCAAGGCAGCTTCAGCCTCGGGAGTAGGACCGTTATTCAAGTAATTCTCCGTTTCAGCATACATCAAAAGTACATCTGAATAACGTATAAGCGGAATATTGATATTTCTTTGGCTTGCAGCTTGCGGTTCCACACACCATTGGATACGACACTTACCCAATAGTATAGAAGAATAAGTAGTACCGGTATCAATCCATGGTCCTTTTTTACCGCCATCTTTGGGGTAGATACTATATGAAGTACATGTTACATCCCGACGAGTATCCTTTTTATCAAATGAAAGATAATAAGTTGGCAGAACAAACTGTAATGTCTTGCGTGAACCATATGTTCCATTATAAGAACCTGGCTGCAGATAAAGTCCAAATTCCGAGTTGGTCTTGTCACCATATTCTGCCAATTGCCAAATCATTTCAGATTCTGTCTCCGTAAGTTTACGCTGGCAATGATTATACCACAGATATTGGAAACCACTCATTCCGTCTTTTCCCTGTACCAATGAGTTCTTTCCATGTTCTTTGATTTGAAAGCATGCATCATTCGCTATTTCATATAATTCCTTAACACGTGTAGCATCATCCCGACGAGCCATTTTCAAAGTTGCAGGATCATTTGTCTCCAAATCCCAGCGCAATGAATAACCTCCTGCATAAAGAGCAATACGTGCCAGCAATGCATATGCTCCTTGTTTGGTAAGACGCTCGGTCGAAGTATAACCGCTCTCCTCGTACCAAGGTAACCATTCTGTAGCCTGTTGCAAGTCCGAAACAATTTGGTCATATATACCATCACGAGGTGAACGTTTCGGATAAAAACGGTTCTCATCATTTGCATCCATTTCTTCCAGGGGAACATATACAGCAGGTACATCTCCATAGATACGTATCAAGTTGTGGTAACAGAATGCACGAATGGCCAATGCTTCCCCTAACAATTGATTTCGCTTCACAGTTTCGGGCATCTTCTTCAAACGGCTGATAGCGACATTTGTTGATTCAATAATACGGTATCCCTCTTTAAAGATAGTTGTAACAGTGGTAGGAACCAATGGGTCAAAATCATAATTACATGCCTTGTATTTACTACTGAAACCATCCTCTGCCGTATGCACTACCGTTTCACCCATACCAAGATTATAAAACATCTCCTTGTGTATAAGTCCTCTGTAACACCCTTGTACAAACAAATCCGCTTTAGTCTCATTCTCAAATATATAATCAACATCGTCAGAGGTATAAGACTCCATTTCCAGCCAATCAGTGCATGATGTCATGCTCATACCCAACGAAAAACTGAGTATTGCCACCATAACCAGTTTCTTTTTCAAACCAGCCCATTTAAATATTTTGCTATTCATATTCTTTTTCTAATTAAAACGTTAAATTAAGACCAACAACATAACTTCTTGAACGGGGATATGCGGAACTGTCATATCCCGGAGTAGTAACCACGTTATCCTTAGCAGCTCTCACCTCAGGGTCATAGCCTGAATATCCGGTAAGTGTAGCCACATTGTTAGCTGTAAAATAAATACGGGCATTGGAAATCATCGCTTTCTTCAACCACGTTTTCGGCAAGGTATACCCCAATGTAATCTGAGCCAACCGCAAGTAAGAACCGTCTTCAACAAAATAAGAAGAAGGATAGAAGCCCCATTCCTTGTTATTTTTAGTCAATCCCCAAATACGTGCAGAACCATCGGGGTTCATTTCCTGCATACGTGACAGCGTTGCTTGTTTTCCGGTAGAAGGATCTACTACACGGTAATAGTTACTGAATTCCTGTGGAATATTCTCAAATATAGAATAAGTAGTTAAGCTCTGTTTATTTGCATTATAGATATCCTGGCCAATGGCAAATTTCAAGAAAACACTTAAATCAAAACCTTTATAAGTAAACGTATTATTGAAACCGCCGATACAATCTGGAGTTCCATTACCGATTTTCACATTTTTCTTAGTAAATATAGGATTCCCTTCTTCGTCTACATCATCGGCTGCATACTTAATATCACCTGGTTGAGGAGTTCCCGACTTAGGCTTCACAATTCCTTCACGCAAAGTCAGTTTACCATCTTTTCCCTCAATGAAATCCTCCGCTGTATAAATACCTTCATATTTATAACCGTACATTTCACCTAAAGCTTCGCCGACTGTTGCATAGTAGGTAACCATACCTGAACGGGAATCACCTGCACTGAATGTCTTTTCAGTCTGTCCTTGCTCCAACGCTACTACTTTTGATTTATTAAAAGACAAATTCAAATCACTTGTCCAACTGAAATTTTTAGTTCGGATATTCACTGTATTCAGCGTGACTTCCCAACCTCTGTTGCGCATCTTACCTACATTTTGATATTGTGTAGAATAACCTGTAGAAGATGGAACAACACAGTTCAATAACAAGTCATTCGCCTGATTATTATACCATTCTGCTGTCAAATTTACTCTGCTATTGAATAAAGACACATCAAGGCCAACATTGGTAGCTACTTGTGTCTCCCATTTCAATTCCGGGTTACCCAACTGCGTACCTAATACATAAGCAGGATTAGTCATTACATTATTCATAGGATAAGAGGTCAATGAAACATTAGTGCGGTAAGAGAAGCTTCCCACGCCATTGTTACCTGTAGTACCATAACCAACACGCAATTTCAAACTATTGACAACATCATTGATACGATTCTCTTTCCAGAAACTTTCCTCAGAAATTCTCCATGCAACTGAAGCTGAAGGAAAAACTCCCCACTGATGTCCTTTGGCAAATTTAGAAGAACCATCGGCACGAAGAGTTGCAGTCAGCAAATAACGTTCATCAAATGTATAGTTAGCGCGTAAGAAAGCAGAAACGATTCCACTATGTCCATGACCTGATTTCTTTTCTTCTACATTTCCCAATGAAATATCATCAATTCCATGGTTAGGATAGGGCATCTGCTTCACGCTAATAGAATTGCTTTCATCTTCACTATAACTCACTTCGTGACCCAATAAAAGATTTACCTTATGCTTCTTTGCAAAAGTCTGATTATAGTTCAAAGTATTCGTTATCTGATAAGAATAAGATTCACTATTTCCTATGCTTCCCGTCATACCCGTATTAACTGGGTCCATCAGGTAACCGGTAGAGCGTTCATCGGAAAATGAAGTGGATTTGCTGCTATTCCATCTGTAGCTTCCGGCAATGCGGTAAGTAAAGTGTTTCAGAAAGTCAAACTCTAAACCGGCATTTACAGAAAACATACGAGAACGTTTATTGGAAGTAGAAGCTTCGTTCTGTATCAAAGGGTTAGAAGCCGTATAGGAACTCTCAGCTCCACGAAAATCCACATAGGTCTGCTCTGTCAACATTTGGTCACGGGTAAAGTAAGTACCACCGCTGATAGGTTGACGTAACACATACTTCATACCAGAATAACTGCCGCCGCCATCTACACTCTTGTTATTAAACATTGCGTTGACATCTAGGCGAATTCCTTTATAAAGTTCTGAATTGATTTTTGCACGGAAAGCACTTTTATTGGCTGAATGATTGGCAAGCAGACCATCCTGTCCATTATAATTATAACTCAACATCACCTGAGTCTTTTCCGTTCCGGTAGAGATATTTACATTATGGCTCTGCGTCATGGCATATCCACCGAATACTTCATCCTGCCAGTCAATAGAAGATGCATCAGCGTAACGCTCATGTATACGGTCATATACACCCGTATAAAAACCTGTGGCATCCGTAGCCATGCCATCATCATAAAAAGCACTCCACGTAGGAGTAATACCTGTCAACTCAGCAAACTCATACTGGTATTTCACAAAATCTTCTACATTAGACATTAAATCTAATTTTTTGGCTAACTTATCGAAAGAAAAATAGGTATTGTAAGAAACTTGTGTCTTACCTTTCTTACCAGATTTAGTAGTAATCAAAATAATACCATTGGAACCGCGAGCACCATAAATAGCTGTCGAAGAAGCATCTTTCAGCACGTCAATACTTTCAATGTCATTAATATCAATATTATCAAGAGCACTTCCCATCTCAAATCCATCTACAATATAAAGAGGTTCAGTACTTTGAGTCAATGACATACCACCACGAATGGTAATGTTGGCACCTGCACCTGGAGCACCACTCTCTGTTACGATATTTACACCGGCAGCTTTTCCTTGCAACGCCTGCATCGCGGTTGTTACCGGTACATTAGCTAATTCTTTACCGCCTACCGATGAAATAGCACCTGTCAAATCTTTACGCTTCACCTTGGCATAACCAATAGCTACTACTTCTTCCAACATCACGGAAGACTCTTTCAACGTAACCTTATAATCAGTAGGTGTACCCAATCTGATTACAGCATCATCATATCCGATAAATTTAATCACCAAATCTCTAGCGGAAGAAGGTACTGAGATCCTGAACTTGCCATCCATATCAGTTATCGTACCGATAGAACTGTTGCCCTTTACTGTGACAGAAGCACCAATCACCACATCAACGGCGTCTCGAACCGTACCGGTAATTGTTCTATTTTGGGCAAAAATACCGAGAGAACAGCCTGTTAACAGGAACATCAACAGACAAAGTTTTTTGTGTAGAATTCTCATAGTTTAACAATATAATTTTTAATTAATAATATAACAATCCAGCTAAAATGTCATAAAATAAATATAAGATTAACGATATTCAAATACTGTGTTCGAACACAATATCTGTATTGCAAAGATGATGCATTCTTAAAATTATTTATATATTACATTTGATACAAAGACTTTCTCTTTTGATTTTTATTATGATTTAGAGTAATGCAAATAGAATAGTGTACAAAAAACATTAGTTCTGCCAAATGCAGGCTACCTAACATTTAAGAAGCTAAGTTCAGGCATTTCAAAAGAATTATCATCACAAGCAAATTTATTTCATCCGAACTAATACAAATAACCGATAACTTATATTTCGAGATTGATAAAATATCTATCTTTGCCGCAAATCTAACTGCAAACTACAAATGAACATGCACATTCCTTCCCGGCAGAACATATTTCGTGAAATGCGGGATTATTTAATGATTGCTTTAGGCATGATTATGTATGGTATCGGGTGGACAGTATTCCTGCTTCCCAACGATATTACCACAGGCGGAGTACCAGGTATTGCCTCACTGGTATATTTTGCAACAGGACTGCCGGTACAATATGTTTATTTCGGCATCAACTTCCTACTGTTATTGCTTGCTATCCGTATTTTAGGATGGAAGTTCAGCATCAAGACAATTTTTGCCGTTTTTACCCTGACTTCCTTTCTGCCAATCATTCAGCAACTGACAGACGGCGTTCACCTACTGAACGACCAGCCTTTCATGGCATGTGTCATCGGAGCATCTTTCTGTGGCGGCGGCATCGGCATTGCTTTCTCTTCGAACGGAAGTACGGGCGGAACGGATATTATCGCCGCTATCATCAACAAATACAGGGACATTACACTGGGGCGGGTCATGCTGTTTTGTGACCTTATCATCATCTCTTCCAGCTACTTCGTGCTGAAAGACTGGGAAAAAGTAGTATACGGCTACGTCACCCTATACATCTGTAGTTTCGTTCTGGATCAAGTAGTAAACAGTGCACGCCAATCCGTGCAGTTTTTCATCATCAGCGAAAAGTATGAGGAGATAGCCAGACATATCAATGTGTATCCTCACCGCGGCGCGACAGTTATAAATGCTTCCGGATTCTATACCGGCAAGGAAATAAAAATGCTGTTTGTACTTGCCAAAAAACGGGAATCAACCATTATCTTTCGGCTGATAAAAGACATAGACCCGAATGCCTTCGTGTCACAAAGTCAGGTAATCGGAGTATACGGAGAAGGATTCGACAAAATCAAAGTAAAATAAAAATCAAACATGAAGAATTAAGTATAAGAAATAAGGAAATCTACACTGTTCCTCTGATATTCTACATTAGCTTAGCTTCTGTAAGCCTTATTACTTTATACCTTATACTTAATTATTGAACTTCCCTTCTTTCCACGTATAGATTATAGGATCGCGGAGAAACGGTTTTAGTTTTTCCGCTGTTTCTTTTTCCATATAGTCGGGAGTGGTAAAAGTAAAAGTCAGCGTAGCGTCCTTGCCCGAAAGGTCGGCTTTCATTAAAAGCATATCAGCCTGAAGGCGAGCATTCTGATAGCGGTACACATCTACCGTATCGGAAGCAGGCAGAATAAAATCATTCATATTAGGTAATGATGCCAAATAGGATGCAGCGGGCAACTCTTCCCAACCGGTAGTATAAAACTTGATATGACTGTCACAAGCCGGAGCACAAACTGTAGAAACAGTACAGATAAGACGGGTACTGTCGTTCACTGACAAAAGTTTCATCTGCCAGGTACTTTGAGGTGTTACCTGCACACGGATATAATCGGGAGTAAGCTCAGTCATTTCCGACTTACCGCCAAAACGATTGGTTACTTCCGCTTTCATCTTGCTCTCCAAGAAGTCAATAAAGTCGGCACGATTTACAGCCGTAAGCAACGGACTCAGAGAATCGGGCATATTGGTAAAGCAAGTTTTTGCCAGTTGCGCCGACAAAGAACCAATTCCCATACCTACTACAAATAAAAAGACTATCAACTTCTTCACCATATCCCTATAATATTTTATCAATACTAAAATCTTATTATTATAAAAATCACCTTACAGATAAGAACATAACTCCTGCAAAAAACGCGCATCCACCTCATCAAAACTATTCAAGTTTTCACTGTCCACATCCAGCACACCCCATACTTCTCCCTTTGCACGAAGAAGCGGAAGCACTATTTCCGAACGCGACAAAGAACTGCATGCTATATGACCCGGAAAAGCATCTACATCCGGTACAACCAATATTTCAGCCCTCTTCCAGGCCTTTCCGCAAACGCCACGCCCCTTCTTTATTCTGGTACAAGCCACCGGACCCTGAAAAGGGGCAAGCACCAGATCCTCACCTTTCACCAGATAAAATCCCACCCAGAAAAAGTGAAAAGTCTCTTTCAGTGCAGCCGCAACATTAGCCAGATTGGCGATAAGGTCATCCTCTCCTTCAATCAGACACTTAATTTGCGGAAGCAACATACGATACTTCTCTTCTTTGCCGCCATTACTGATACACAAATCTTCTGCCATACGCGCTATTGAAATTCTATTTGCTCCCCAAATATAGGAAGAACATTCCAATCAGCACCAAAATGAGGTCTACCGCCTTGCTTTTTAAATTCTTTTCACGGAAGAAAAGGGCGCCAAACAGGAAAGAAACAACCACACTGCCACGTCGTACCATAGATACGATAGAAATCATGGAATCCTCATAACTCAAGGCATAGAAATACACAAAGTCTGCTGCACAAAGAAAGACGGATATACCGATGATAGTCCAATCCCAACGGAACGGTGTACTTTCCTTTCTCTTGGGATACCACAGCAACAGGATAATGGGACACATGATAAACACCTGATAGATGTTGTACCATGACTGCACCACCATAGGCGGCAGCTGCTTCATCAGATACTTGTCGTATAATCCGCTGACAGCACCCGTCACGGCCGCCAGTACAATAAAGAGAATCCATTTATTGTGCTTGAAGTCGATACCCTCTTTCTTACCGGAACGGCTTAACATAAAGAACGACAGGACTGCCAACATCACACCTATCCATTGATACAGATTGAGCCGCTCGCCGAATACAAGCATGGCTCCCACAAGTACCATTACCGGACGCGTTGCATTAATCGGGCCTACAATGGTAAGCGGCAAGTGCTTCATTCCGAAATATCCGAATATCCACGAGGAAAGAACGATGAAAGATTTGATGATGATAAATTTATGCACACCCCATCCCACTACAGGAACATCAAACATCGTACCTCCCAACACAGCAGGAGCAAAACACGATACCAGAATAAACGGAAGAAATATTAAACTGGAAAATACCGTATTCAAAAACAAAACCGGAAGCACGGCATTGTCTTTGAGCGCCTGCTTCTTGAAAGCATCATAAAATCCCAACAAGGCTGCCGAGAGAAAGGCTAATAATAACCACATTGATTTTAGCTATGAATTATGAGTTATAAGTTATGAATTAGCTATATTACAAGAAGAGAAAGAGTAAAAGTAATCACTTATCACTAACCACTAACCGCTAATAAAAGTTTCTTCAGGATAGGCAACATCTACAAGGAACAAAGCGTTACCGGGAACGGAAGTTCCTGCACGGCACCGGTCTTTTTGTTCGATAACCCGGCGAAAGCCCCCGATGGTAAGTTTACCCCTGCCGACTTCGAGCAATGTACCCACTACAGCACGTACCATGTTCCGCAGAAAACGGTCGGCCTGAATGGTAAATACCCAGGTCACTTCATCTACCTGCGTCCAGGCAGCGTGCATTATCTTGCAATTATTGGTTTTGACATCGGTATGCAACTTGCTGAAACTGGTAAAATCCGTATATTCAAACAAAGTCCGGGCAGCTTCGTTCATCCGTTCAAAGTCCGGAGTCTGGAACAGACGGCAACGATACTGACGATTGAAAGGCATCTTGGCCGTAGTAACATAGTATTTGTATGTACGTGCCGTGGCATCAAAGCGCGCATGAGCATCGGGACGTACGGCACGCAGACGGTAAACGGAAATATCCGGGGGAAGCAGGCGGTTCAGCTTATCCGTCATGAATATCACATCCAACGGAGTTTCACTGTCAAAATGCGCCACCATTAGGGAAGCATGTACACCGGCATCGGTGCGTCCGGCACCCACCACCTCCACTTCACGCCGCAACAAGGTAGAGAGTGCTTTCATCAAACACTCCTGCACACTTGCACCGTTGGGCTGAATCTGCCAGCCATGATAAGCAGTGCCGTCGTAGGCCAAATAGATAAAATATCGCTGCACGTTTCTTTTTATTCCTGAATTTGGCTGCAAAGGTACAAAAAGAGGGGAAAAAAGCAGCAAACTCTTCCAATTGTTCTATAGGATTACACTATCTTTGCAGGAGTTTTCACCACAAATTACACAATTCTACAAAGTTCAGAATTAATTATGTATAATAAAAGCCGTTTCATTTCCCTGTTTTTATTGGCAGGCATGGCAATAACTTGCTGCCTGGCTGGATGTAAGAAAAAAGACATGTCCCTCAAGCTGAATGAACCGCACAACATACGGGGTGTTATCAGTTACAAACGTTCTTTCGGCGATTTGAATGAAAAGCATTTGAATGTGGCGCAAGCTATCGGCATCCGTCCGTTAGCATCGCGCGAGGAAGCGGAAAAAATGAAAGAAACGTTGCAGTATATCGCAACAAATGATTTGTACGCGGTTGATTCTTTGACACATTCCGTCCCGTATCTCATTCCGGGAGCGGCTGCCCTGCTCGATACAATCGGTTATAACTTTCTCGATTCCCTGGCTGCCAAAGGCTTGAATCCGAACAAGATTACAGTAACTTCCGTACTGCGTACAAAAGACGATGTCAAGCGTCTGCGCCGTCGCAACGGCAATGCATCCGAAAATTCCGCTCATTGCTACGGCACGACATTCGATGTCAGTTGGAAACGCTTCCAGAAAGTAGAGGATGAAGACGGACGTCCGTTACAGGATGTCAGTTCGGATACATTGAAGCTGGTGCTGTCCGAGGTATTGCGCGACTTGAAGAAAGCAGAAAAGTGCTACATTAAATATGAGCTGAGGCAAGGTTGTTTCCACATTACTACAAGAATGTAAAAAACGAACCTATTAGTTTTTAAAACATCAGAATATTGAAATACCAACATTAACATGCAGTTTACAATTTCTCCTCCAGCATCCGCCATGCCAACGGTAAGCAAGTAACAATATCCCCTGCCTTCATACCCATTGCTCCATGCTTCTTGCAAGCAATATCTCCCGCCAGTCCATGGACATAAGCGGCCATACGTGCAGCAGTTTCCGCATCGTATCCCTGCGCCAGCAAGGCCAATACGACACCCGTAAGCACATCACCGCTACCTCCTGTCGCCATGCCGGGATTTCCGGTAGGATTAAACCAGCACTTTCCCGACGGTGCAATAATAACGGAATAAGCTCCTTTCAATATAATGTATACTCCGGCGCTTTTTGCCAGTTCACGGGCTTTTGTCAAACGTTCGTACGAGTTCTGACATTTCCCAACCAACCGTTCCAATTCTTTGGGATGCGGAGTGAGAATGCTGCTTTTGGGCAAACGACCGATGTAACTGCGATGTTCGCCCAACAGGTTCAACGCATCGGCATCCACTATCATGGGCGTCTGGCAAGAATCTATCTGATCCAGTAAAGCAGCTTCGGTATCTTCCGCCCTGCCTAAGCCCGGACCGATACCCACCGCCTGATAGTCGTCAGTATCAGTGGCACAAGAAAAACGGACATCGTTTATATCTATTTCCGTCATGGCCTCCGGTACGGCAGTCTGCACGATAAAGTTATTGCAAAAAGGAATATGAACCGTAAGCAATCCCACTCCGGAGCGCAGGCAAGCACGTGCCGCAAGCACCGACGCTCCCGCCATTCCTTGCGAACCTGCTATCAACAAGGCACGTCCGAAGCTTCCTTTATGTGCAAACTTGCCGCGCGGCTTCAGCATTGACGCCATATCCTCGTGTTCCGTCAACGCAAAATCCGTTTCCTTTTCTGTAATGGCTTCCTCACTCAAACCGATATCCAGCAATTGCCACTCGCCCACAAACGGCTCGTTCTCGGCAAAGAGAAAAGCCAGCTTCGGCAGTTGCAAGCTTAGCGTCAGGTCTGCACGGATGATATTAGCCTGAATATTATAGGTATTGTCCTCTCCCATTAAACCGGAAGGCACATCAATGGCAACTACCGTAGCCGGCGAGGAGTTGATGTACTTCACTACCGCAGCGAAACCACCGCTCAAAGGTTTGTTCAGTCCGCTGCCGAACAGTCCGTCTACAACCACATGCTCCGCTGTCAGCACTGGCGGCACGAATTGCGTGGTTATCTCATGAAAATCAATTCCGGAAACCCTTGCCAAACGTTCCTTGTTCGTTTCGCAATCCGGAGACAAAGTACCTTTCGTATTAAAGAGATATACCTCCACCCGGTATCCCTGCTCTGCCAGCAGACGCGAAACAGCCAGCGCGTCTCCCCCATTGTTGCCGGGCCCGGCAAATACCGTAAAAGGAGTTTCCGCTCCCCAGCGCTCGGATATGGCTTTTGCCAGAGCCTGCGAAGCGCGCTCCATAAGGTCTATGGAAGCAATCGGCTCATTCTCTATCGTATAGGCATCCAGTTCTTTTATCTGAATGGTAGGAAATATTTTTATCATTGCAGTTTATTCGTTTAAGTTACGAGCAAAGGTACAAAAAATAATAACTACTTTTGCGGCTCAAAACATATAAAGACAATTAACACATAACCAATGAGCACATCCAAACACCCTAAAGGACTTTACCTGATTTTCGCCACCAGTACCGCAGAACGTTTCAGCTACTATGGCATGCGGGCTATTTTCATTCTGTTCCTGACACAGGCCTTGCTGTTCGACAAGGAACATGCCGCTTCCATCTACGGCAGCTACACCGGACTGGTCTACCTCACCCCGCTTATCGGCGGATATATTGCCGACAAATACTGGGGCATCCGCCGTTCTGTCTTCTGGGGAGCCATCATGATGGCATTGGGACAGTTTCTGATGTTCTTCAGCGCTTCCATGCTGGATGCAGTCCAACTGTCGCACTGGCTGATGTATGGCGGACTCACCTTCCTTATATTGGGAAACGGATGTTTCAAACCTACGGTATCTTCCCTCGTGGGACAATTGTACGAACCGGGCGACAGACGGTTGGACTCCGCCTATACCATATTCTATATGGGCGTCAATGTAGGCTCTTTCCTTGCCCCGCTGGTATGTGGCTATTTTGGCGAAACCGGTAATCCGAACGACTTCAAATGGGGCTTTCTGATTGCCGCAATTGTCACCGTCTTTACGGTCATATTGTTCGAGACACAGAAGAATAAATACCTTATCGGTCCCGACGGCAAGCAGCTCGGCATCATTCCGGATGCTAAAAAGGAACAACCGCAAGCTACAAAGACAGCCGCCCAATCCACTACGCACAACAGCAAGAAAAAACGTAATTATCTCTTATTGGGAGTATTGACAATAGCGCTTGCCGTTTTCTTCTACTGGTGTTTCGGCAACGACTGGATCAGCATCGGCATCTTCACCGCCTGTATCGTCTTTCCTGTCAGCATCCTGTTGGAAGGTTCGCTTACGAAGATTGAACGCGACCGCATCTTTGTCATCTATATCATCGCTTTCTTCGTAATCTTCTTTTGGGCAGCCTACGAACAGGCAGGCGCTTCACTGACGCTTTTCGCTTCCGAACAGACCGACCGCGTTATCTTCGGCTGGGAAATGCCGGCTTCCTGGATACAATCATTCAATCCATTCTTCGTAGTGATACTGGCAGCCATCATGCCGGGAGTATGGGGCTTCCTCAATAAACGGGGCATGGAACCCGCCTCTCCCACCAAACAGGCCATCGGCTTGCTGCTTCTCTCCTTGGGTTATCTCGTTATCTGCTTCGCTGTAAAGGATGTGCAACCAGGCGTCAAGGTAAGCCTCATCTGGCTCACAGGACTTTATTTCATCCACACCATGGGCGAAATTGCCCTTTCGCCTATCGGGTTGTCCATGGTGAACAAGCTCACTCCTATCCGCTTTGCTTCGCTGATGATGGGTATATGGTACCTCTCCACGGCCACAGCCAACAAGTTTGCGGGTACGCTGAGCGGGCTCTATCCCGAAGCCGGAAAAGTAAAGACACTGCTTGGCTACCGCATAGAAACGATGTACGACTTCTTCATGGTATTTGTCGTAATGTCCGCCACCGCATCGCTTATCCTTTTCCTACTCTCAAAGAAATTGCAGAAGATGATGCACGGAGTGGAATAAAATCACTATTTTTGCGCCAACTTTCTAAAAACTCCCATTTATGGATACCATACAAATAAAAGACAAAATGTTCACCGTTTCCATTAAGGAACAGGACATATTGAAAGAAGTAACCCGTGTAGCGAACGAAATCAACCGCGATTTGGCAGGTAAGAATCCGCTTTTCCTGAGTGTGCTGAACGGCTCGTTCATGTTTACTTCCGACCTGATGAAGCGCATCACCATTCCTTGTGAGATTTCTTTCGTTAAACTTGCCTCTTATCAGGGAGTATCTTCTACGGGAGTAATCAAAGAAGTGATCGGCATCAACGAAGACATCTCCGGACGCACCATTGTCATTGTCGAAGATATCGTAGATACCGGCCTCACCATGCAACGCCTGCTGGAAACCCTCGGCACACGCGGCCCCAAGGAAATTCACATTGCCTCGTTACTGGTGAAACCCGACAAGTTGAAAGTAGACTTGAACATCGAATACGTAGCCATGAACATTCCCAACGACTTCATCGTGGGCTATGGTCTGGACTATGACGGATTCGGACGCAACTATCCCGACATCTATACCGTAGTAGACTGAAACCGGGAAAAGGCAGCAAGGCAAAGGTATTAATTTGTAAATCAAAAATAATAGCTAAACAAATGTTGAACATTGTAATTTTCGGTGCTCCCGGTTCAGGTAAGGGAACACAAAGCGAGAGAATTGTAGAGAAGTACGGTATCAACCACATTTCCACCGGAGACGTGCTCCGCGCAGAAATCAAGAACGGCACTGAGCTGGGCAAGACAGCCAAAGGCTACATCGACCAGGGACAACTGTTGCCGGACGAACTGATTATCGACATCCTGGCAAGCACACTGGACAGCTTCAAGGATAGCAAAGGCGTTATTTTCGACGGTTTCCCCCGTACTATCGCACAGGCAGAGGCATTGAAGAAGATGCTTGCCGAACGCGGACAAAGCGTAAACGTTATGCTGGACCTTGACGTTCCCGAAGACGAACTGATGAAACGCCTCATCAAGCGCGGACAGGAATCAGGCCGTGCCGACGACAACGAAGAGACTATCAAGAAACGTCTTACCGTATATCATTCACAGACAGCTCCGCTTATCGATTGGTATAAGAATGAAAAGCTGTACGCACACATTAAAGGTATAGGCGAATTGGATACTATTACGGCAGATGTTTGCAAAGCAATTGACGCTGCGAAATAATATTTGATATCTAAAGCAGATATTTTTAACGCAAATTACGCGAACCACTACGGATGACTACTCGTCCGTGCGGTTCGCGTAATTTATATTGTTTCCTACATCGGCTCTCAGCCGTTCCACCATTTTACACAGATTCGCCTCGTTCTGTTCATCCGAAACAGTGGGGTCTTTCACAAAATACCCGCAAGGCAAGTCCGGACAATCACCGCAATTCTTTTTCCTCTTGGTGCGGCAGCAATCATAAATGCGGCAGACATCATCACCCGTATACCGCAACCAGAATACTTTTCCTTTTATTTTCCTGCATCCGCCGCATTCCAGCGGAAAAGAAGCACACTCCACGCAAACCGCACCGCAGGGAGAAGGCTCAACAAAATCATCTTTCCAGAACCACCACTTGCACTTCATCGGATCGGGATTCCCGGTATTTACAAAGTATTCCACGGCACGATAAAGATACAACTGGCAGCGGTCAAGAGTGCAACCGCGCAACCGGCACTCCTCGGCATAAAGTTCTTCGGCGCTCTTGCCACGCAATGAGGCGATAGTGGTATACCCCATCAGTATCAGGTCCTGCTCCGTGCAGGCACCTATATTGGGAATCGTTCTCAGTTCACTCATTAAGATTATTGTATTAGGATGTAAATCAATGAACAAAAATAACGTTATCAATCCATCCAACCTAACAAATCACAACCCAAATTTGAGCATATCGCTTGAAATCACTAATTTTGCGCCTGTTATCCCGACGGTAACAATAAAGAAACCTAAAAAGTAAAAAGAATATGGCTGAATCGAATTTTGTTGACTACGTAAAAATCTATTGCCGCTCCGGTAAGGGCGGTCGAGGCTCCACGCACATGAGACGTGAAAAATACATTCCCAATGGCGGCCCCGACGGAGGTGACGGAGGACGAGGCGGCCACGTGATTCTCCGCGGCAACCGCAA
>ULOM01019671.1_pt1 | contig 21406 bp, 25 predicted proteins | sample 1952561 | NCBI WGS metagenome assembly ULOM01 (sample SAMEA4835602, study PRJEB28245) | human gut metagenome | biome: gut microbiome; material: fecal sample | place: Denmark | collected 2008
TCCTCGCCTGATACTGTTTCGCTCATTGCATTTCCTCCTTTATAGTTCTTTCTGTTCTTTTTCTTTCTCGTCAATTTAAAAATGTCTTTAGAGGTCTTATTTCTTCTTCAATCTCTTTATACCTTTGGTATTGCTTATCCGTCACTGCTGTCACCGTCCATTCTAGCTCTGCTAATTATGTCTCTATTATTCATTTCTCTCCAACGAATTGTAGATTTTGGTATTCCAAAGCGTTCACTACATTCTGATAATGTCATAGTCTCGTTATTGATAGTAATATAATGATTTGTAGATTTGTTGTTTGCCTGTGTTTTCATAGTAACCCATCTACAGTTATCAGGAAAATAATTTCCGTTGACATCTATCCTATCAAGGGTGAGAGTATCAGAGTATCCATTGTTTTCTGCCCAATTTTTAAAATTATAGAAGCTTTGCCATTCGTCACATACAGATATTCCTCTCCCACCATATGAGTGATAATAAGGGTGTTTCGCTCTTGTACACCTTTCCCTCATGCCGTCCCAGATTTTATAAAGACGTGTTTTTGTAGCGTGGTGAGTTGTTATTCCGTTTTTTATAATTGAATATCCTTTACATTTTGATTTTTTTCCATAGCAGGAAGACACTGTACTTTTCGCTACTCCTAAAAATTTGCAAGCATCTTTTTCAGAATTAAAAGTAATGTTTTCTTCACCTTTGATAAGTGTATAACTTGTTGTACTATGTATCATTACTTTTCCTCTTTTCAAATATCGCATTTTGCACCGCAGTTAGGGCAGTAATTTATCTCACCATGTGGATACTGAGCTATAAAGTGAATGATTTCACAATTACTGCATCTAAGCTGATTAGGTGTGTTTGTATTCTCCCATGTTCCATGCTTGACCTCCTGCACGTCTGCGGTAGGTACATCATCAACCAGTTTGCACAGGTTATAATAAAGTTCTTCTATGGTCATATCCCAATCAAATATGCTGTCTGTTTCCGAATCAATAGAACACTTTAATTTTTCTGCGTCAATATATCTTGACATTTGCTATTCTCCTTCCAGTGACTTTCAAACTCCTTCTTAAACTCTTGTAGTTCCTCATCTGCCTTTTCTAATGCATTTTTCATATCCTCGTTTGACACATGGTAGACACTTGGAATAGCACTAAAGGCATCGACAATTCGATCTCTTTCTTTCTGAGGAATATCTTGCAGTAGATTATGACTCACTTTTTTCACCTGTTTTCTCAGTTAAAATTATTTTGAACATATTGTCAACAGAAGTAAGAAGATCATACCTCTTATTCATTGGAGCAGTTGAGCTTCTAGCAAATTGGTGATTGACCATATCAATGTAAAAAGTTGATGAACCATCATCACCCATGTAGAATTGTTCCCATTCAGACTCAGACATTAGTCTTTTTACTTCAAGCTGCTCAATAGCAAGATTATCAAAACTTACTGTATTGAACTTTGTAAACAATACATCAAGATTATTATAAAGCCATAGCTGATTATATTTAACAGTTGCATATTTCTGAGTTAGATACTCATTACCTCTACGAAGTTCTTTATAACCAAGTATAAGCATTTTTAGATTATTATTCTGCAACATAGCAACATCATCTTCTGTAAGTATTCCGTTGATAACATGAATTACAGCATTGGGATAACGTTTGACCATTTCAATAAATTCTGTTGTCGGATTTACAAGGCTAACCCCTAAACCATAAATCAGCTTTTCGTCAACTAAATATTTAATCAACTCCTGCTTTTGCTCAAAGTGTTTCTGATTAACTGTTATATTAGCGATAACCTTTTTGTCTTTAAGCTTGCGAAGGAATGGAATTAAATCTGGGTGACTTGTAGCATCCCCACCACCAATTGCAACTTCTTGATATTCATGAAGCGTATCAATAAATTTCTGATTAAGAATATCTGCATGACAGCCATTAAGCGCACTTCCTTCATGACAGAACGGACAACCCATATCACAATAATTTGTGATTTTTATATCCATGTTTTCTGCGTGATCTGGAATAAAAACATTATCGTCTGTCTTGCGAACCTTTGTACCATCGTCAAAAATCATAGTAGTATAGTTCCCATTTTTATAAACACCCAGTAATTTCATTTTTATTCTCCTTTTATTTAATCGTGTCCATAATAGCCGAAAGCAACAACTTTATCTCCAGATGGTGTTGTACAGTTATCCCAGAATGTTTCATACTCGAAATCATAGCCTTCAAAAAATTGATTATAAGTATAATATCTATCTTCGTCACAATCATGTTTCATGTCAGAAATAGGAATTAACTTATCCTCCCAATAATCAAATATAAGTTCTCCACGCTTCCACTGTTCAAATTCTGAATCTGTGCAAAATGTAAACGAATGAACCGAGCTGCTGTTGGTTTCAAAAACGTTTCTTCTAATCTTAATTTTCATATTTAGCCACTCCTTCTCCATCATAGTCGTGTTTATATTCTCTAGCGATCATATTTCTATTTATGATACCAGTTTTCTTGATGTTATTCCAAATACAATATTCATCTCCGTCCACAATGACAAAATATTTTTTATTCGTTAAAAACTCTTTGAGTGAAATTCCTTCTTCTTTTAAAAAAGGCGTTAGAATATCTTCATCTACATAACCATAAAATGTTATATCGTATGGCTTGCGCTTATCATGCATTGTAACTATTGGAAGTTCAATATTTTTACACTCGGGATAAACCTCATGAACGATTTTTGTAATTTCACCAAATTTTTCTTTGGCGTTTTTAAGATAGGCTTCCTCGTCATACTGCATACAATACCCACATAAGCAGGCTATGGCATAACAGGTTTTCAATCTAAAAGTAGCTAAACACTTAAATGGCGCTCGTCCAAATGTTAAATCATCTTCATCCCATATGCTCCAAGTACCTTCGTCAAGGAATATCTCAGAAGCAATTTTCTCATGTGTTTCGTATTCATCTTCTGTATTTTTAACAACCAAGCTGTGCATACTACTTGAATTTGTTTCAAAAACATTTTGTCTTATTTGTAGTTTCATTTAATTCTTTAACCTCCTATTCCTGCAATTATTATTTTCTCTTATCGTACATTTTGTCCGACCATTCTTTAAACTTTTTCATTTCCTCTTCGGTCGGTTCGTCTTCCGGTCTGCCTTGATCGAAACCGAGAGTACAGCCACTTTCAAAGCAACAGCCTGCTAGATCGGCAGAGCATTCCACGTCATCGCCATATTCACGATATCCCCAAGCACAATCCTGACAACACTTCATTACAGGGTCTATGCATCGTGTTGGTAAGTCATGTATAATTTTTTTACTCATTTTCAATCTCCTTTGAAAAACTCTCTCGGTTCAAACCATTTATCTTCAATGACATTTCCTATTCCGACAACTAATCTATCTTCCTGTTTTACTCTAACATAATGACCTTTTATATCTTCCCATTTTGCAACGCCCGCAACGTCCATAATTCTTGTAAGAGCTTCAAGTCCCTTTTCAGAACCTTTAAACGATGTTCCGTTGAAAAAAGCTAAGTTATAACCGCCAAAACTAGCTCCCCAGCCTAAGCCTTTAAGTGCTATAGAAAAGGTAAGGCAACAATGGTCGCCTATTTCCAGTGATACATCAGTTATTTTAGCGTTTTCATAAATAGTGTTAGTGTTGCTTTCTACCGAGGGTATATTTTTTATTACAGGTGCAGGCTCATTTTCTTTTATGTAGCGGGTAAGATATCCGCCGCATGAAAAAAATTTTTTGCTAAGAGGACAGTGTTCACAGGTCTCATCTGTATTAGTGCAAACCTCCACCGCCTTTTCAAACTCCTCTTTCGTTATCATATTCTACCTCCTTCTATAAATAAAACTAAATTTTTATTTATTACTGATTCATGTTTTTTCATATTCAGTATCTTTTGTATTATTTAATTTCCAGCTCACAAAATCATTTCCTACAATTCAGCAAAATTAATAAGATTAAGTAAGTCCGTAACAGACATATCTTCCTCGTCTGCAACTTCTTTTAATTTCAGTAATGATGTTTCAAAGCTATCTTCACAATCTATACAATCTATACCCTCACAGCCTTCAAAACTATCGTACCATTTGCAACATTTACATTTAAGTTTTCTTATCTCTTTATTCATTTCTGTTTTACTCCTTATATGACTTATTAAATGTACCACTTACTGTTTCTACATATTTATTAAGTTCCTCTATAAATCTGTCTTCTTCCCCAATAGAAATAATCTTTACTTATATAACTTAAAAGTTGCTTATAAGTTGTCCGAATCTCCAATCAGGAAAATATGTTTTATGTATCTGCTTTAGTTCATTATAAAAGTTATCTAGTCTTTTTATGTCTCTTATAAATAAAATACCTCTTTCATATTTTAGTTATCACAAACTTTGAAATTATACATACAATAGTTAAAATTTCTAATTTATTTGCAACAACAACGCTTTTATATCTTTGTTCCATAGTTAGAGGTGATACTTTAGATATACCACCTAAGAAAAATGTCATTCCTAAAGTACAGCTTAAAAATGCTATAATAGATAAAATTAGTTGCATAATAGGTAATCACCTTTCTATTGTAAATGTATTAGTATTTTTAAATATGCCATTCCTAGAAAACTCTACAACAGCTCCATCAGACATTACAACTGTAATCCTATCAGGATAACGATTGTAACTATCATATTTATGAGTCTTAGTATATTTCATATTAGTAATTTTTATAGGCTTACAATGATAATTTTCACATTTCTTACATTCTAATTCTGTTTCATAAACATTTCCGCAAAGATCGCATTTATATGATTTAACTTCTTTCATTTTCTATTTTCCTCAATATAAGTTTTATTTTCATTAAAGGCAGTAATATCTTTAGGATTATAGCTTAGTCTAATTTCAGATAGTTTGTAATAGTCAATAGTATTATATATTTCTCCCATATCAATATCTGTTTCACAACTGCTTTAAACACATAGATTTTCCTTTGAATTATAGGAATCTAAAAGATTAAAATAATCTATTTTACTTTTTGTTAGTCTATTATTTTTTTTATTTGTTTACCTCAATAAAAGAAAACTTTTATATTACTCATTCTTATCTTTTTTGCCTAGCAACCACTCAATCGAGGTTGGCTTTTTGTCTTCCCAAGAACAAAGATTGTTTAATACCTTTGTTATGTTGTTGACACTAATTGAATGTATTCCACCATACCATATTGCTTCTGCTTTGCAGGGGCGTGTTTCGTAAGCTACTAAAGCATTACGAATATCGTCACAAGCTAAATATCTATAACCCAACAAATAAAGTCCTTCCAAAACAGTTCTCTGTTCATCTGTTATTTTTGGTTCGCTTGGTTTATTTATCACATCACCAACGATTGTACCTCTTACTGTAGGCTCATCGGTTGTAAATTTTGGATTGGATATTCTTATGATAGTTTCGCCAGTCTTTCTTTCGGTCTTAATAGTGATTGTCTGCTTAAACTCTGACATATGTATTTCCTTTCTAAATAAAATCAACTTTTTATAAGCTTGAATTATTAATAAATATACTTCTTAGGAGAAATTCTTACTTTATCACCAATTAAAAACATTTAAATTCCTTTCATCTATTATAAGTTTTGATAAATATAAAACATTCTTCTAAATTTACATAAATATATAGGGTAAAAGTAATTCATTACATAGAAAAAATACTTTTAATTTCGCAATATGCAAACCATTTAGATGAATACTTTTCAGGGTCATCAAACTCTACATAATATCTATGACAACAATTAAAATATCCTGCTTTAGTTATAGTTCCAATGGCTTTTGTATATCTTTTAAGATGTGCATAATTATCAGTATTTACTGTTATTCTATTTCCTACACTAAACATAAAAATACCTCTTTTCACCATTTTATATAAGTTGTTCTATAACATTCTTAACATCTTCAAATATTTCTTTGGTTGTCCATTTCTTGCCACAGTAACAAATACCAAAAATATAGTCATAACCAACAGTAGAGAAACTCCAACCAATATAATGACCCTTATTAGGATTTTTTATAGGGACAAATGGAAGTCCTGTATATGTGTTAAAATTAATTCCACCGTGACAAGCAATATCATAAAATTCATTTTGGTTACTAGCATTATACAACTTATGCCCCTCTGGAATTTCAACATAAGCACAAGGGTGAGTACCATAAGAAACTATAACATAATGAAAATCCTTGTAAATGCCTTCGTCAAGCATATCAATAACCTTTTGTTCATTCTCTACAGAACCTTTATATATCATTTCTTTCATAATATTTCCTCCTATCTTTTATACTTTACAAAGTCTTTTATTTTATGAAACCATTTTTTAATTGTCTTTAGCACTCTTTAACCACCTTTCAGCATATTAATTATAGTATGCTACTTTTAAGATTATATTTATAGTATACTACTACTTTTGAGATATGTCAAGTATGCAAAATGCACAAATCCATACTATAAAAACTATACATTGTTGTACAACAAGCTCAACCAAGTGTTTCTTTGCGAAGCTTGTATTTTCAAGCACCTCTGAAAAGCACTAGGCTCGGCAATCAACGCACATTTGGTTTTAGCTCTGGTAATCGCAGTATAAAGCATACAGCGGTCAAGCAGTTTATAATGGGTATTGTCGATCAGTACAATAACATTCTTAAAACCACTACCTTGCGTTAAATGGCAAGTCAGACAGTAAGCCAACTCAATACTACTTAAATCATTTTGCAGAAAATCAATTTCCTTGTCGGCAAATTTAATTGTAACAACATTCTGCTTCTTGCCGTCTTTAATTGTCTGTTCAATTTTTGTAATATAACCCATTTCACCATTGAAAACATTTCTATCATAGTCATTTGTTCTTTGAATAATTTTCGACCCAACACGAAATGTCTTGTTACCATACCTGATCTCAGGTGCGGTATCGGGTGGAATTATCATATCTTGCAAGATAGAGTTAATTTCAAAAGAACTATTTATCCTGTCCTTTTTGCAAGGTGTCAAAATAATCGTTTCATCATATCCGTCCTTCTGAGCTGCCATTGTATACAATTTAATAGCCAATTCACGCATACCCTCACGGCTCTCTCTAAACATATAGGTCATGTCTTGTAGCTCGCCAGTAACAACTTTTAATTTTGGTTCAGGCAATGGGTTTTCTCCATTTCTAATTTTAACTGAGTCCGAAATAATGCCTGACTTTTGAGCCTGTCTTAAAATCTTAGTCAGCTTACAGCAAGTGAACACATTGCAATTAAGTAAATCATGAAAGATATTGCCGCAGCCTATTGGCGGTAACTGACCGTCATCACCTACAATAATTACTTTTGCACCCTCTTTTATAGCAGAAACCAAGCTATAAAATAATGACGAATTAACCATTGAAGCTTCATCAAGTACAATAATATCACTAGACAATCTATTATCAGAGTTATAAACAAAGCCTGTCTTGTTAAAACCAAGCAACCTATGAATTGTACTTGCGAATAAACCTGTCGCCTCGGTTATCCTAATCGCAGCTTTAGCAGACAAAGCACAAGCTGATATAGAATAGCTTTTATATATCTTTGTGAGTCCTCTTAAAATTGAGCTTTTACCTGTTCCTGCTCTACCTGTTATAAGCACCACAGGGCTGTTGCAAGCCTTATATATCTCTTGTTTTTGTTCGTCTGTATAGCAAAAACCTTGTTCTCTTTCTGCTTCTGAAATACCTTTTTCAATGTTAATCTTATAGTCTGTTTCTTGTTCATTGAGATTTTTTAGAATATTCAAAATAGATATTTCAGTTTTATATTGGCGTAATAGCCCTACCTTATTTTCTTCAAAATGTAGAAATATCTCATGTTGCTTTTGTGTGGATTTAAAGTTCTCGTACATTTCATAACAATCGTTTATATTATCTCTTACCGCATTATCCAATACTGACTCTAGCACATATGAATGACCGTCATTATTTCCAGCACACTCAAGATAATACTTGATAAATGCCACAACTCTTTTGGTTGATATTCTGATATTTGGATTTAACTTTAATGCTAAATCGTCCACTCTTTTAAAGCCTAAGCCATGAATTTCTGTCATAATATAAGGGTTATCAAGTAACTTTTCCTTCAATAATTGAGGGTTAGGTTCATTGGAAATTAACTTACTTATCATGGCATACGTTACACCCAACGGCTGAAGCATAATAAGAATATCTGAAATAACATAGTTATTCAATATATTGTCCTTTATCCTATTCCAACTCTTTTCGCCTATACCCTTGATTTTTGCGTAATCAATTTCTCTGTTATGAATAACATCATCAATTACATTTGGGTAAACATCTAAAATGTTTTTTGCTTGTAGCTCTGTGACCTGAGTTTTCAAATATGCTATTTGTTGTTCTTCTGTCTTAGGCACGTTTGCAGTAATGGAGATTGGTGTATACTGATACGAATTATATTTACTATTAAAAGAGCAAGTGACTTCGGCATTGTACTCAACACCGATTGTCAAGCGTTGCATTTTACCTGCCAATGTGCTACCTTTTAACTGCTTTGGATTGTCACCAAAGGGATCATCATAACAATCATAAAAATATGGAATATCATCAGAAGTTGTTGTGAATGTGTACACTCCCCAATTACTATTTTCGTTATAAAATCGCTCCTGTTGGGGAACGATTTTAAACTTAAATGTTTTTTCTGTCATGTCTTTTCTTCCTTTCTGAAAGCCATTCAACATATGGTCGCATAGCCTGTATTGTAACTTTATCTTCGTCTGTTTTCCTGCATTTAATAGCAACCTGAGAGCCTTTCTTAACCAAATCTTCATACTGTACAAGTTGACTATTCCAAAGAACACCCTCTATAATACCGAAAGTAGAATAAATGTTCACAAAAGCAAATGGTTTTTTATTTCTGTCCTTTTTCTTTTGTACTCTGGAAATAACACCTACAATAACGCAATCATTATCATTCTCAACGGCTTCAAATGTTGTTGTTAGATAGGGGAGTGCTTCTTCAAATGGATTATTGTGTATAAATATCTGTAATGCTTCAAACTCCCAAAAATCAGCGTTTTCAAGATATTTGTTATTGGTTGAAAGAAATTGTTTCAACCTATCTTCTTGCTGTAAATCAAACTTTTCTTTCTTTTTCTGATTTGCAAGAGTGAGTAACAAATCTTTGTCATAGTCATACTTGCCGTTACCGATACGATATTTTTCAATATCAATATCATAGTCAATAATAAGCTTGTTATATGTTGGCAACTTAGACAATTCTTTATACTCTAATGGTTTATACAATGACTTCAAATATTTTAACAAACAACTCTTTTTATCTTTCGTAGGTATTGCACCTGACTTCATTAAGTTAATAATTTGAGTTTTTGCCAGTGTTGTTCTTGACAGCAAGTCTTGAAGGTTTTTATACTTGCCATTCTTCTCACGATCAGCAACAATCTCTTGGGCTATTCGTTCACCAATGCCTGTAATCGCAGAAAAACCAAACAGCACATTGTTATCGTAAATAGAAAAATCGACTTGCGATTTATTAATATGAGGTGGTAAAACAGTTACTCCAAACTGTTTAGAGTCTACAATGTATTTATTCACCATACCTGCCTTATCTTTGTTCAAATTAAATAGTGCTTTGAAAAAATAAACAGGATAATTTATTTTTAGATAAGCAGTTTGAAAGCATAGAACAGCGTAGCTATAACTATGCGATTTGTTGAACAGATAGCCACCTTTAGTTTTCAATTCTTCACTAATCGTTTTGGCAATTTCATGAGAATATCCATTGTCAATAATTTCTTGGTACAGTTTTTCTGACTCTTGCTTAACAAGTTCAATATTCTTTTTGCCTATCGCCTTGCGGAATAAGTCAGCTCCACCGTAGCTTCTGCCACCAAAAGTTCTTACAATATCCAAAAGTTGTTCCTGGTAGATTATGCAGCCGTAAGTGCTTTCCAAAATAGGCTTCATGTCGGGGTGTATATAGGTGACAAGTGAGGGGTCATGTTTACATTTAATAAACTCCTCCAAAGCTCCCATTGAATCAGGTCTATACAATGCTAAAACAGCCGACAAATCTTCCATATTAGTTGCTTGTAGTCTGAGTAGCAAGTCTTTCATACCTGCACTTTCTACCTGAAACACACCATTCGTCAATGCTTTGTTTAACAGTTCAAAGGGACTTCTATCATTTTCAAATTTGGGGTTGTTGATATTTATATCGTACTCAGATAAGTGCAAGTCATTTTGAATTTCCTGTACCATTTTTAAGGTCTGAACACCAAGAATATCAAACTTAATAATGCCTATTTGCTCGACAAGTCTTTTGTCGACCTGAATAACGTGTTCACCGTCAGAGCCTAGTTTCATTGCCATATAGTCACTAATATCGGTATCAACAATACCGACACCGCCTGCATGACAGCTAACTGTTTTAACCCTACCACTTAATTTGCCTGCTATATCAAGTAATTCACTGTACTCTGGGTGTTCAGATAAGTAGTTTATATTGTTGTCAATACACTCTTGAAATGTATTGTACGAAAACTTTTTGGATAGTTTATCCCTTTCACCGTATTTAAAACCTAGTATCTTGCCAACATCTTTTATGGCAACAACAGGTGTTATATACGAGAAGTTTATAATTTGACAAACACGATTTTCACCATATTTGTCAATGAGATAATTTATTACTGTAGGTCTGTCTGAAACATCAATATCCAACTTTACTACCTTACATTTCTGCAAGGAATAGACTATATCTTCACCATGCGTATTATAGTTTTAACAATACGTTTAGGTGTGTGGCACTTCGAGTCAAGAATTTCACTTAACCCTACGCTCCTTTGAGCTAGTCGTTTGACGTTTTATATTTATGATTTAATAAGTGCTATACCTTTTATTAAATCATAAAATGTAACTTCGCACAGGATTGTCATATCATCAGACAGAACGACTTAGACATTCCCTGTTAGCTAATTAACACACCGCCATTTCCTGCGGTTACAATTACAATAATTGTTTAATCAACACCCTATATTTTATAGGTTCACCACACTTAACACATATGGTTTCCCATATGCTCGACCGAAAATCAATCTGGCATTGAAACTCTCTCAGGATTGAGGAACAATTTGTTATTAACCATAGGCTCTTTATCCTATGCTCTGGAGGTTTCCCCCATTTTCATCTGTTGGTTACTTCCAACCCAGTTTAGACTATATTTTTCAAACTTTTGTAGTTCAGACAAAAGTTTTATTCCGCCTTCGTGGGAAATTATTGGCTCTAAAGTCTTATTTCCTAGTCGTTACACACTTTCTTTTATTACTAAAAGATTTGGCTCGGTATTCCCTTTATCTCACCTAGTTATAGGTTTAGGGTTTCTTAGTCAGCTTATTCGTCTATGGTCTTGTCTCATTATCGGTTTACTCTCAATGAGAAGTCTTAGTTTGCTGATACCGAATTAACGGAATTTAACGAGTGCAACCTATCTACGCTCAAAAATCAATCCATATTTGATAGGGTTTAGGTCAGTTATACCTATTGTATAGCATACAAGACTTCCTGCTCCAGAGCCACGTCCTGAACCTATTTTAACCCCATGAGTTTTCGCATAATTAATAAAGTCCCATACAATAATGAAATAACCGTCAAAATTCATTTGATGAATAATGTTCATTTCATAGTCTAGTCGATCTTTCATTATCTTCTGTTCTTCTTTAGAAAGCTTGTCAAAATTTCTAGTTTTCCACCCCTCATTAATAAGGTGTAAAAGAAATTCATTATTAGACTTATATCCACTTGGCAGGGGGTATGTTGGCAACTGTGGATTTTGAAAAGGCATATGTACTTCTTCTATCATATCAGCTAAAGCATTAGTCTGATTTAAACCTTTTGTAACATTATTTACCCCAATTTGTTTATCCATAGTTGTATGAATTTCTTCTTTACTTTGCAGATAACAGCCCTCATAACTTTCTGACATTGTTTCAGTGTCATGTGCTATCTGAACGTGCCTACCCTGATAATATAAATCTTCCTTTGTGGCTGCGTGGCTATCTGTAGTAATTATGTATGGAGTGTTTGTTACCTCAGATAGTTTCAAAATCTTTTTATTGTAATTAGCCTGCTCCTCTGATTTGTGAGATTGCATTTCCAAATAGAAATTAGGAAATGCCGATTTGTATTCTTCGATATACTTAACACAAATATTAAAATCACTTTCTTTAGCTAATTTTGAAGCCAAACAAGCAGAACAAATAATTAAATCTTCTGCATACGGAGCAATATCTGAAATCTGCACTCTAGGCTTAAAATAAAAATTTTCAAGATTTGACTTAGTGATAATTTTATTTAAAGCCTTTCTGCCATTCTCATTTTTTGCGAGAGCGATAAGATGAAAATACTTATTGTTCTTATCTTTTACAGCCGTATCGAAACATTCATACAGCTCTACGCCATATATTAATTTAATATCAGGATATTCTTTAGATAGTTGATCGAAATATATCCATGAATATTGGTTGCCATGTTCCGTAACTGCATATGCTTTAATACCGACTTTTCGGCATTGTTCAAGCATTTCTTTTGGTGTACCATAGCCGTCCAATAACGAGTACATTGTATGGTTATGTAAAGAACTGTACATTACCTTTCAACCTCCTCATATTTCAAAATAACTATTTGTGGGGTAATTACCCCCTTATATTCAGAAACATTTAATTGACATAAAGCATTAATGCAAATTTCATCATCATATCCGTTCAAAAAGTCTAATACTTTATCGTCACTAGGATTGCAGAACTTAATTATTGCGATATTGTCATCAGTAGTAAACTTCCATGTATCTTCATTTTTACCCATGATAACGCCTTGGCTATGCTCCAAAACTATATTATTAATGACAAATAAAGGCTCTTTAATTCCTGTACCGTAACAATTCTCCAATGATGCAACATCAGAAATCATTCCAATATTAAATTCGTCATAATCAAAACAAAAATCTATTGGTAAAGGATTGTCTGAATCAATATTCTTATTTAAAACTTTAATTGCTTCAGCCACGTTCTCAGCTTTTATCTCGAAACCGAAAGCATTTGCGTGACCCTGACACCAATTAAACAAACCTGTTTTAAGTAACTCAGCCTTTAAATCTGGCACATAGCTGTTATCAAAGTTTCTAGCAGACCCTCTATATACATTATTTTCTTCGTCTTTGCGGAGTATCAAACAAGGTTTTTTCGCATAACTAGCCATTTTCATGGCTATTAATCCAGAAAATACACTTGGAATATTGTTGCCCTTTAAGAATAAAACTGTATTTTTGTCATTAGTTACGCTTTTCCTTAACGTAGGAAGTAACTTTTTCACTTGATTATCCTGTCTTGATTTAGCGTTTTTACAGAGTCTTACAACTCTTTGATAAATATTTTCTTTTGTAGTTTCACTTTCGCCACGTTTTTTATATTCAAATTCTTCGTCCTGCTCAATAAACGCTCTGAAAAGTAAGTCCTTTTCTTCCATATCACCGACTCTACACATGGCATTTATCAGGGAAGTAATGCAAAATGCAATAGTATGAGGATTAACCTTGCCTTTCATGGAATAATTTTGAGCATTAATAAATTCTTCAAAGCATTTATTTGTGACGTTATAAAGACCTTTATCAATTAGTCTTTTTGTTTCAAAAGAACGTAAATCCATGATATCCGATATATTAGCTAGTGCCACAAGGTCAAGGTAGTCATCGGCATAGTCGTTCCAATAATAATCATCAAGCGATTGTAGAAATTTATAGACTACTCCCGCACCGCACAATTCTTTATTAGAGTATTCTGAACTACACTGATTATTTACTATAACCGTATATGGGTTTGTTCTTTCAATATCATGGTGATCGAGAACAAGTATATCAATACCTTGTTCTGTCAACTGTTTGCATTGTTCAGTATCATTGCTCCCTGCATCGGGAACAATCAACAATTTTGTGCTTTCAGGTATTTCTATCTCAGAAGAAATACCATGTTGCTTTCCAGAATGTATCAGATATGTAATATCAATTTCTTTGTTAAGCCTTTTCAAATAAGAATACATCATAGCAGCACTGCACTGACCGTCAACATCGCAATCAACAATAATCGCCATTTTACTATTGCTTTTAATGTGTTTATCTAACATTTGAACCGCTTCAGTAATATTATCAAGATTATCATAAGAAATTAATACATCATCGGTTAAATGAGTGTATTCACTAACGTTAGTTATTCCTCTATTAGTAAAAATAGATATTGGAATATGGTAATAATCATTATTGCCTATTATTTTATAATTCATGTTTTGTTGTTTCACTTCCCATTCTTTATAACTTGCGTGTATTTGGCAATCAACTGTTTAAACTTATCAGGATTATCTGTTGGACTTTCTTTTTCTTCTAGTAAATTATCAGTGTCAACAATAGCACTTATCTGAATACAATCCAAAAATTTATCGGCTATATCGTTTAGTTCGTCTAAAGTTACGTCCTTGTCAAAACAAAATATAATGTGAGAACTTAACCTTATCAGCATATTTATTTGATATTGGCTTATTTTTTTTCCACAAGTTGCTACACAATTCTTTATTCCCATGTTCCAAAGTTGCATAACACCTTTTTCAGCTTCAACCACATAAACGTAGCCTGTCCGAGCTATATATTTTTCGGATAAATAAAGTCCATACAATAGTCTAGCTCTGTTACAACGCTCCAAATATATATACTTAACTCTTTGCTCTTCTTCTGTCATTTCTTCTTGCTTTAAAAATAACCTACCCTTAACACCGACTAATGTTCCCATTTCATCTCTTACAGGAATTGTAATTCGATTGGAAACATCGTCATAACCTATTTCAAACAGCATTTGAGTATCATATGAAATATTATCTTTCAAAAAGCAATCATTAACGGCAGGGAAGTAGTACGATAGAACATTTTCCTTAATCGGCTTTAAAGGTTGCATTTCTTCGTAATTAGACTCATCATCTGCCATTTCAGAAATAAATTTCGTAAACTTTAGACTTTCAGGCAAATCGTTATATTCATCTTTATAATAGTCAATACCGCACCAATTACAAACTTTACGAACAGCTTCATAAAACGTACAACTGCAAAAAAATTGCACAAGGTCAAAAATATCTATCGTATCTAAGTTTGAACTACTATGTATTTCTCGTGTGTAGTCAACAGTTAAAAGACCTTCATTGAGATAAACAGTGATCGCCCCTTGATTATCACCATCAGGATTGCCACACTGAACATAACCTGCTTTACAGGAAATATGGTGACAACCTATTTCATCAAGTATGACAGGAACATAATTGTTCTCTAGTATCTTTTCTTTGAGGACAGAAATATCCATTTTATCCTCACTTTCTTCTTAGTTCTCCGACTTCATACCAAGTGTTTAGATCCAAGTCAACTTCAAATACAACTTTCTTTTTACAACCAAATCTATTTTTGTCTACATTGCCCACATAATACCTCTTGCCAACTTTAAGTTCACATTCAACATCTTTACCCCATTCGGCATCATGCTGAACATAGCGATATTTATGAAAGTCACCAACAGAAATTTCTTTAAACAGTGTCATAGTCCATATAATATGCTTTAGCTGCTTTGCATTAGCAATGTTATTAGAATTTAATTCATCGGGTTTACAAAACTCCGTATCATCTGTGAGCTGAATTGAAAGATACCCAAACATATTTAACTGTTTTGCCAAGTCTGTGAGTTTAGTTACCGTTGCCTTTAAAGCAGCCCAATCTCCTGTAGCTTGTGTGTCTTGCTTACAAGTATCGTAAAAGAAGTATTTCGCACCATGAGTTAAGTTCGCTTTTCGTATTTCAAACTCTAGTGTCTTATCGTCATAACCACCAGCCATATCCTTAACGAGAATAAGTTCATTAGTTTCAGCCTCAATCCATTCAGCAATTTTCATTATTTTTACATATTCATCAGAGCTTTCAGCGACTCTTTGAATGTACTCTTGTAAAGTTTCTGTTGACTCTCCCCAATCGTCTGTTTTCTGATATATGTATTCACCTGATTTATCCTTGTACAAACCAAGTGTTAGTTCCTTTTCAGGCTTCTTTAATTTGATGCCATGCAACTTTTGAAATTCAGTATTGTTTATACACGTTGTAATTAAACACTTTCTGAGATCGTCCACACCCATTTCATTAAGCATCACAAAGACTCTTTCATGTTTAACAAGCGTTAAATATGCAATGATTTTTGTCATAAATCGTGATTTTCCTGCGTTAGAAAGCATACCAATAGCCATTGTCGAGCCTAGTTTACAACCTCTAAATATGTCATTTAGAATAGGAAAGGGAAGCGATACTCCCAAATCAGGCTTTTCCATACACGCAATAAGCGATTGCTTAATATGACTATTCAGAATTTCGGCTTCTTGATTTGTTAAGATCACCGTATGTATTCTATCTGCTTTACCTCTAATTAATCTGTATATATCTGAAGCCGTAAACTGTTCAAACTTCTTATGCTCTACAATTTTTGTAATATCAAAGCCATTTCTTTGATACTCTCTCAACAAAGAATACTTTTTAATGATTTCCTGATACTTACCAATATCATCAGTTATAGCAATTTTCATCCAACTGTCAAGAGTTTTCCAACCACCATATTTTTTGTACAAAGAAAGTCTTTCAGGCTCTTCTGAAAAATAAGTTAAAATAGTAGTTTTATTGAATGTTTGTGTCCTAGTTTTGTAGATTATTTCGGCTGAATCATAAAAAAATCGTGTAACTTCATCTGAAAAATCGTATTTACTACGGATATATTGTCCGTAATTTACCAGCAAATCAGGCTGTTTGTAAATACAACCCACAAATAGAACTTCGGTAGGAACGTTTGTTATAATATCCATGTTTGTCACCTACCTAAATTTCATCAATGATACTGTCAATATCAAGGCTGTCATTATTTTTATCACGTTCTTTGGGAAATTTTGATGTTGCCATTTTTTCATAATCTATATTAACTTGTTCTTCGCTTGTACCTGTTTTAGCCAATGCCTGTTCTTCTTTCCATTTCAAATAACCATCATATTTAGATAGGATAATAGCGAGATCATATGTAACTAACGCTGCACCTTCGATTTTTTTACCTTTACGAGTATTAAACTCGTGTACTTTACGAAGAAATGACATTTTCTTTCGCCACATATCCCATAAATCTTCAACGGGAACAGGTTTGTTCAAATTCTTGTAAGTGCCTTTATACACCTTATCAAGATTTATAAAAAAATATTTTGGCAAGAATGAAATATCATATTGTTTATATAGCCAATCTGTAAATTGTATTCTTGTTTTTTTGTCATGCTTGTCTTTCTCTATCTGTTCTTTTGTTCTTCTTTTTGCCAAGTATTTCACCGCCTTAATTAGAATAGCTAAATAAGGCAAGTGAGGGAATAACCCTCACCGCTTTATTTATTAAAAAGTTAAATCTTTGAAATGACTTCAAGAACCCTTTCGAGAGTCTTAATATCGGTGATCTTCTTCATTTCTGTTGGTTTAATAGGCAGATTTTCTGCTGAAAGAGCTTCCTTTGCCTTTGTCTTACCGACAGGATTAAGACTTTTCATAACGGCTGAAATCTTATCCAAAAGTTCTGTTGTCTGATTTTCGACAGAGTTTTCATTTGTTTCAATATTATCAACTGGCTCTCCGACCTTGCCCATAACTTCCTTTGTATAAATATCCTGCTCAATATCGACAGCCTTTGTAAGGTCATTCTTAACAGAAAACTCTTTCTTATCCTTTGTTCTATCAATAATGACCTGCCAATCAACAAGTGACAAATCTTCAACTGTTTCCTTATCGTGTACACCTGTCCTGTCCTTGCTGATATACGCACAGAAATTATTATCCTCATTAATGTACATTCTGACAACAGTTTTAACATTATAGTTCATCTGCTTAAAGCCATCAGGAATTTTTCTACCTGTTGCAACACTTGTAATCTTGCCGTCATCACCCTTTACTGAAACCTTTTCATCAGTTTCCCTTGCGGTTACAATAAAGTGCGCTCCGCAGGACATAAGGTCAAGTATCAAGTCCTGTCCCTTAAAGTTGATTGTCTGATAATCACGAAGTTCCAATCCTGCATTTTCAATGGCAACAAGTTTTTCATCACCAATAAGCTCTTTCTTCTTTGCCTTAACGCCATTTCTCTTTTTAGACAGCTCCACAAGTGCCTGCTTAGTCGTCAGGTTAAGAATAGTTGTACCATCAACTACAATAGCATCAGCTCTGAATGGTTCACCATCTCCGTCAAGTACAACCTCGTCTGTTTCGTTACCCTCGTCATCGAGAACATGAAAATCTTCCTTGTTCTTAACCTTATTTATGTATTCTCTTGTTTCACCAAGGGATTGAGTATACACAATATAAATATTCTCAGTGTTAATGCCGTCAGCTTCAAGCCCACCGATAAAATCATCAATAGAGCCGTTCTCATTATCTATGTAAAGAACTCTAAATGGCTTGCCGTCAGGTCTTTTAAAATAAGCAAGCTGCAAGGCAAGTGTTGACTTGCCTGTGCCTTCTTCTCCAAAAAGTATCATCTGAAGCTTGCTCTGTGTCTGTGTTGCTTTTCTTGCTCTAGCCATATTTTTTATCTCCTTTTATATTATCGTTTCGTTGTTAATAACGGTGAGTAGCAACAATTTACCACTCATCGTCCTCGTCTGTCAGATCATTATCTGAAACAGAACCCCAATCATTATCATCAGAACCAAAGTCCTTATTTGCGTTTTCGGTAGCCTTTGTCTTTGCGACGGCCTTGTCAATTATCTCCTCCGAATATAGTTCTGTATCTACACTGTCCTTATCAGCTCCGGTAATCAGAAGTATTCTCTTTGTTGGATTGTTCACTCTATCCATAGGGTTGCTTTCGCCCCAACCGTCATCATTATCTTCCTCAATTTCTTCGATGTCATGTTCTATGACAATATCACCAAAGACTTTAAGAGCTGTATATGGCTTGAGCTTTCTTAGAGTGCTTGCAAACTTTGACTTTGACTTGTTAATTACAAATTCCGCATCTTCTATAGAATTATAAGTTACAATCTTTGCAGATACAGTGAAGTTACCTTCATCATTCTTCTCAATACCCATGAATACAATGACCTGTTCAAAATTGCCAATAACATTGAAGTCCTCTGCGTCAAAATTTATATCTTTACAAAGTGAAATCTGTGACGGAACAAATCTTGTCTGGTGTCTATTCTGATAGGTGGAAAACTCATTCTTTCCTCTAACGAATACGGACATACCGTCCTTTGCGTTGTCTGCTATGTACTTACAAGCATCATATTCAACAAGTATCTTCTTGTCATTTACTTCCTTACCTGTCGAGTCAGTCACTTTTGTCAAGCCAAGATTAATTCCAATAGGTCTAAAATCCTTTTTGTTAAATGTAAATCTGTCAGCCCACTTTACCTTTTCTGTTGTTGTCTTTCTATCCTTACCTTTGCCCTCGGTCTTAGAAAAATATACTACGTCTCTTTCCATACCATTAAGGTTTATGTATACAGACTTATTCTTATCAATTTCAACTCCTACATTAACCATTCTCATTGGCTTGCCTGTAGAGGTTGTCAGCTCTGTATAGAACTTGTCCTTATCACAGCCTGTCAGCTTACCTCTGATCTGAAAACTGCCCTTTGTTTCCTGAAGTCCAAGACCCTTATTATTTTTCTTTTCAGCCATTTTATTTCTCCTTTTATGTATTTATCAAATTTTGTTGTCAAATAAAATTATCATTTTGTGAACCTAAAATCACACCATCTTATCATGCCTTCTTTCTAAACATATCAAATTTAACTTATCTAACATTGATGATTTCTATTGCTACTAACATTTCCCTCACGTCATCTTCATCACAACAATCAAAGAAAAGGTCATTGCCATTATCATCGTGCAATCTACAAGAAAAGCTCTCGTTATCTTCGTCAACCTCAAATTCGCAGTTGCTTGAAACGATATCAATACTACACATTGTGGCAAAAATATCTGGGTCAAGAAGATCAGCTCCTCGACAAGTGCCACCAACCTCAGTAGTGAACCAACCCTTATACTTGCCGTGTTGTAATGTATATTTAATCTCGTGCCAATTTCTGCCGTCCTTTGGGCTATATGTTTCCATTACTTTTCCTCCTTCATGTTTTTAAGTTCTTCATGCAACGCAGTACCAAAATCATTCAATGACTCTGCTACCCATGTATCAGCAATGTCATATCTACTAATTAAATTGTATATTGCTTTATTTATATCAGAGTGCGAGAACTGCTTATCACATCTATACTCAGATTTTTCTTTAGGGTTTATTTTAGTATCAAAAAAACGTATCTCTTTATTATCACAACTAGCGTTAGGAAAATATATTCTAGCCAAGGCAAGCAAAGCACCAATATATGCACTATATGTATCATCAGAACAACATTTTGAAGTGCCAACTCTTACTACCTTGCCGTATTCTTTCATTTTGGCAACTGTTGTCTTATCATGAAATGTAACCTGAATTTCACGGTCAATATCAGACGATATTTTCTTTAAACAATTAGCAAAACTACTATAAATATAAAACATACTATCGCCACCATTTGGCTTAATTGTTTGGTATCTAATCATTTTCTTATTGTCTATATACTCTATTGCTTTAATCCTTATTACGTTTCCAGTTTCGGTCACTCTATTGTCGAAACCATCTAAACCAACTCGATAAAGTTCTCCAATCTTAAACTTTCTTTTGTTCATTTTTATCAAACTCCTTTGTTTATATCTATGCCTGTAATTTCTTTGAAGATTTCTGCATCAAAATTTGGAAGGGATTTAATAACATTCTTATTGCAATCTGAAAGATTATCCCACCAAAGTTGACCACATTTAGATTTGTCAAGTTCTTTCAGATAACCACCTGTTGTTTTATACTTAGGATGTTGTTCTTTTTCTTCTTCGGTCATCTTATCAGAACTAACCCATTGAAGAGCATTGTGCCAAATAGTATCTAACAGCCTCTTCGCATTTGAACAACGCCAATCTTCAACACTCCAATCAGACGGCTTATTGAACATAAGAATCTTCGGTTCTTCTGTGTTAAAACAGCCATTTGAAAAGTTAGTTTTATTATAATCACCGCTGTTATAATTACCATCGTTGCAGTTACCACTGTTACAGTGACCGCTGTTATAATTACCACTATTCCAATGACCGCTGTTATGACTACCATCGTTGCAATTGCCAGTGTTGCAATTGCCAGTGTTGTAGTCACCCGTGTTGCAATTGCCAGTGTTGTAGTCACCCGTG